>ERZ724508.511-NODE-511-length-27571-cov-6.754070_pt1 | contig 27571 bp, 35 predicted proteins | sample MGYA00376041_ERZ724508 | MGnify/ENA primary metagenome ERZ724508 (study PRJEB28724, sample SAMN07190887) | wastewater metagenome | isolation source: effluent of sewage treatment plant in Hong Hong | place: USA: Christiansburg, Virginia | collected 2016-03-01 ...
CCCTCCTTTCTTTTTTTTTTTTTTTTAACACTCGGAATAATACAACAATTTGTTTTGTAGCTCTCATCTCCTTTTATATCGGGTTCTTTATCCTTGCGAACTCTCTGTATTTCTGTGTGTTTACCTGTGAGCCTCCCAGTGGTCCTCCTCTCAGATAATTTTAATTATAAAGCTAGCCAGCATATGGCATATCGACCAGCCTATTTCGGTGGAGATCGAATGTCCGCAGCCGGCGGCATGTCCCGCCACAACATCTACAGCCCACCTTCACGATGTACCACCCATCTTAAGCTAGTGGGCAGAGACGATAGCCAGTTCATTCATGGAGGGTTCGGCGAGATGTAGGGAATCTTGTAGCGCGAACGGCAGAAGTTCAAGGAAGTGCGTTAGGGTCTGGAAAACGAACTCGATATCGAGAGAAAGACACGAATTGACTTCGAGAACAAGCTGATCAAGCTCAAAGACGAGTTTGCGAAAAAGGAACTCATTATCTCAGAGCTGTAGTTTCGTGAGAACAACATCCTGCACTAGAACCAAGACGTCACACTCGAGAATGAAAAGCTCCGAGCCGAGTTGGTGCGGCTGTAGGACATGTACAGCGGCAGGATCTACGAACTCGAGGGGGAGCTCGCTGCAGAGCGCAAACATCTTGAGGAGACCACGGAGCAGTACAACAGCGAGTACGAGAAGTTCAAGAAGACAGGCCAGGAGTACATCGAGTCTTTCACATTCGAATATGATCGAAAGATCAAGGTGTTGGAGGATAAGCTGAAGGCAGTGTAGCTTAACCGCAAGGTACATAGTGAGTAAGGTAGGACCTCGCATTTGACAACAAGCGGCTGAATGAACTGCTGACTCAGAGCAAGATGAACTTCGAAGAAGAAGTGCGATAGCTTACCAACCGAATGCGAGATGAGTAGCAGAAGAAGGTTCAGCTGTTGACGAAGTCTTACGAACAGCGAATTCGGTCAAGCGAGGAAGCCAAAGAGACTCTGAACCGGAAGTGTCAGGAATACCTGAAGGTGGTGCAGGACAAAGATCGGGAGCTGGAAGCACGTGACCACTAGACCACAAGTGAGGTGGAACGGTTACAACAAGAAGTTTCAGAGTTGACAAATAAGAACGCCCAATTAGATTTCTTCCTGAATAAACTACGCAACGAAGTTCAGGAGAGGGATTCAGTACTGAAACGTTACTCCGGGGAGTCCACACAGTAGACTGCTAACTTACGGCAACAGCTCGAAAGCCGCCGCAAAGAAAACGAAACCCTGAACCTGACTGTACGGTAGCTGAGGCAAAATCTCAAATAGACCGGAGCGGAAGCTGAACGCAAACGCTTATAACTGGTCGAGCGGCTGAATTACAGCGAAGGGGAAGCCCGCCGATACAAGGGTAAGATTTGAGAGTAACCCAGACGAATATACGAAGCTGCACATGAGTTTGAAGAGCAAGATTAACGAAACCATAAATAACTTTGGTTCGCTGCATCGGGCATGAGCGTTTGATAAGTACTTACGAGCGACGATAGTCTAAATTATTTATTCGCAAGTGGAATGGCCGTCTAAGAAGAGCCCAAGAAGGAGTCGCTGCTGCTCAGCAAACAGCCAAGCAGCGCCTACCGAATCAAAAGCAGCCTCGACCTCGGATAGATCAGGAAACCGAGCAAATTGGAATTTAACTTCTACCTACTGTATAAGGAATAGGCACTTGCAGTCAAGCTTCCGATGCAGGTGCTGAGTGTGCGAGATGCAATCGAGCAGGGCGTAGAGGCAGCCAACCAGCAGCATGAATTGAATCTGGTCAACGACTACCAACGATACAACCTCTACGCAGCTAAGAAGAATGGCAAGCAGAAGTCAGACCTGCCATCGCTTGACTACAGCCAGTCCCTCTAGAAAACCAAGTTCGAATCGTTCGTAGTTGTGCCAAAGCCAGATGCTGTGGTAATCTAACCCATCAAAACTGTCGTAAAGATGGAGAAGGTTTCCAGTATCAAACCAGAGACCGAATTGAGCTCACCTACAAAAGTCGCCAGTGTGCCCAAGAATGATGGAGGCAAGGACTACTCGTACTACCGCTCAACAGCGGAACTTATGCCGAAGGCCCAATCCAAGCGATAGTTGGTGCCAGAACCGACTATCGGCTGTTTTTGCTTCAACCGGCGCAGTAACTGCTGATGTTTATACCTTCGCAAGTCACTATTCCCCTTTCCCGGTAATGGTCGAATCGACTTCTTAGAGGTCGAAGCTCCGAAACCCACCCAATCGGCAGCATTTAAATGGAGTCGCATGCGCCGTACAGCACTATGGTTGACAGTTGTCGAATCAACAAATAAGTTTTGTATGTCAGATTTGCAGGAGCGCCGAAGTGAACTAAAGCGACTGCAGACTCGTCGATAGAACCGTACAGCAAAGCTGGATGCTATCAACAAGCTCCTGAAGAAGCTAAGGGCTGGCCCTCCCGATGTCAAGCTTGCTGCGACAGCTGCCGACTACCATCTAGAAAAGTTCAACGAGGAGATCATTAACATTGTCGTGGGATGGTTGGAGCTTGAACCGAACGAACCTCTTGCGACAGCAGTGCTGGTTCACTGTATGTTCGATTACGAGGAATTCGCACCTCGCTTCATTGAATGGCTCACAGGAGTACTATCGGCTGGCAACGGGCTTGACCAGGCAGCCAAGAAGCTCAAGTTGATACAGTTGGTGATGGAGCTGCACTACGCCGGTCGGAAGCTGCCTGTGGGGGAACTCTTTGGTCTAATTTCTGTGCAACTCACCGACTACTTTGTGGCCTACTACTATATGCTGGGACTCAACTACCACTTTGGCATGTACCCGCTCAAGCCGACCAACCCACAGCTCAACTATCGTCCATAGGACTCTGCAGTCATCCGCAAGAAGCTTTTAGTAGTCCGCGACGTGTCAATTGGGCTGTTTGAGAAGGAAAAGCAGGTACGTGTTTCATTGTACGTAGATGTTACAAAGCAACCATAAGATATACGCTAAGCAGATGAAAAAAGGTTACGTACTAGCTGCGGAAATTGAGCAAGAGAAGCAGAAGGAGCGGGAGCTAATCGAGCTCAAGAAGTGTTTAGAAAGTTTCTGCGGTATGTTTGAATTTCCTTGCATGTTGGAGTACAAACTACTAGAACCTGAGAAAGAGGAGGAGGTGGTGAAAGATGCTAACAGTGGTACTGTCCCAGCGCTCAGCGAATATGTTCTTCGAGATTTCAAGGTGCTCCTACCAGGGATTCTTTTTGAGGAGGATGTAGGGGAACACTTTGAAACGGAATAGAAGATCGAAAGGAAGCATATTGACCTGGTTAAGCGACTTGCCGAGACTATCACCTATCGTCAAGTTGACGACATCTTCATTGAATTCATGGAGAAGTTTACTGCGGGGCAAAGAGCTGCTCTTCTGGTCTATGTCCTTGATACCTCTCAGGCTCTCGAATTGTTCGACTCGCAAAGAATGTTCACACTCGCTCGCTTTATCGCAAGTTTTTGTCGATATTGGCCAGGCTTTTCTGAACAAGTCAACAATCGTTTGAAGATCAAAATCGACAGTGAGAATCTTTAGAAGCCGACTCCCGAGCTCCAAAGACTATTAATGCTGTACTCAGAGTTGCTCAAATTCGAAATAGTCGACTGCAATAAGTTTATGAGCATTTTCAAGAACATCCTGGAGCTACCACTGGACCCCATCTACGAGGGCTTTGTAGATAGCTGCTACTCAGCTCTTTTGGACATCGAGGAGACTGCTGAGCGTGCAGAGTATCTTTTGGGGAAAAGCGTTTATGCCGACAAGAATGTAGAGTGATACTGTCTGTTCGTTCATCATTGTTCATGATCTATTATTGATAGCCAACGATTAGCCCAGCCAATCCTTGAAATATTGAGTTAATGATAAAATCGATTTATCATTGGATCGGGCATTCTATAGTGTTCAGGGCTGGAATGGCTAGGTCGAAAGGCTACTCCCCCATTAGGGGTTGATCTTCGCTCCGATTTGGCGAATTACGTGCTTTCTATACTGGTATTTGCTCATTGCCTGTCGATCCACTTCTGATTCCCGGCCTTGGTTGTATTCGAACTGCTGGAAGAGGGTGGGGTTCTTTGTGAGACGCCGCCACCTACCCTCTATCGAGAACTTCGAACGACTTGGGAGGAATCCCACAATGAAGTCCCAATCTTCACCTAGTTTCCTTTCGGCTTCGATTAGAATTGAGTCTTCCACTGCCGACCAACGCAAAGCGCCTGCTATCTTGTTCTTGACCTTAAGTTGAGGGTATATACTTTCTTGCCATCGCTTAATAACCTCCTGTCGAGTGACCTTGGCAGCCCTACCCAACGTCTCCCAGTCGTACTCATGCTGAACGACCACAAGGGACCGTAGCATCTCATCCTCCTCGTAACTCCATTTTTTCGGGGGTAGGCATCGATCCCTTCCTGAGCTACACGTTTAGACTTTGGAAGTAGTGGTATAGTTTGCTTTGATTTGTGGCTTTATGAGACCTTCTACCGAAAGAACAGATGGTTAGACTACCGGTTGGGTCCCTGGTTCGTCTACTGAGCATATCGTATGGCTAATGCTGTTTGTCTCTGACGCACTGCTGCCATTGATGTTGTTGTGGCTCTTTTGCTCTTGGTTTAGAACTTCTTGGAAGTGATGCTCCTCTCCCTCCAAAGGATGTTGGTGCATGATGTGTATCAAGCTCGGACACTGCTCGAGAGAATCATGCTCGAGTTAGCGGCACAGCATGAATAATAGAACCAATTAATACCATAGTTGGTTGAGCTAGAGTATTTATATTATCGATCCTACGTAGGAGACGGGGAAGTTGCTTGTGGCTCCAAAACTCACCGGTTCGACACTCAATTATGCTATTGACGGTCCCACAAAATTAGCTGTAAAATATATTGCTTCATGGAAAATACAATGGGCTGGTGCTAACTCACGGCCAAAGCATTTGATGGATCTCAGGTCGAGAAGTGGTGTCCTTCTATCGTTGGTTTTCCAAACAGCTGGTGTCATTGAAGTCTTTGCAAGAGAATTAGCAATCGACGCGTTTTAGTAGGATTAGAAACTCAAAGAAATCTGAGGATGATGCCTAGACAGCTGTAATGATACTCTAAAACATTCCGACTGTGCGACGGAGAGATTGAGTCAACTTTTTTTTTCTGCAACTACTTTCACAAACACGATATAAACAGAGATATCTCTCACGCATTGGCTGGGGTGGAAGGTGGAGGAGCAGATATCTCCGTAGTTTAGGTGTGATTGAGATAGAAGACGACCGTGTACCGAAGAGGCAGCATTCACCACTTCTTTTGTTTTTTGCTGCTGTATTGCTGTATTTTATTGTATAATAGGCAAACTTGACTGTCCAGCTACTGACTTCGCGTATCAAGAATAACCCCACCAATAAATCTTCTCGGCTGACTCTTTGTTGCGAATCCAAAGAATTGTGAACAGGTATGATGTGAAGACAGGCAATGGAGCTTTCGGGGGTCCTCCCTGACTAGCTCACTTTTGTTGGCTAACATCTTATTATTGCTCATTGTTTAAAATGGAGAAAGAGCTCCAGCAGCCAAAGGCCGATACCTTTGTTGGAGTTAACGGCGAGGTGAGTTGCTTTGCTAAGCTAGACCACAGGGCTCGGGTTTGCCAATCGCGACTAGCGTACCAAGAACGAATAGGACCAAGGGGTCATTGAGTTTGTGATGATTCGCAACGACGAGCGACACTAGAGCATGCGCAAGCTGCTCGATCTCAAGAACATCTTTAGCAGGCAGCTGCCCAAGATGCCCAAGGAGTACATCGTCAAGTTGGTCTTCGACCGCAACCATGAAGCGATGATCATCCAAAAGAACGGCACCAAGGTGATCGGAGGCATCTGCTTCCGAATGTTCCTGGAAAAGCGGTTCACTTAGGTAGTGTTCCTCGCCATTACGGCTAACGAGCAAGTGAAGGGATATGGAACCCGCCTAATGAACAAGTTTAAAGGTACTTTGGTGGCTAATGGTAGAGGAGATGCAGCACAGGAATGTCGAGTATCTGATGACGTATGCCGATAACTTCGCCCTTGGTTACTTCCGCAAGCAAGGCTTTACTAAGGAATATCGCATGGCGCAGGAACGCTGGAAAGGCTACATTAAGGATTACGAAGGCGGAACCATGATGGAATGCTACATTCACCCCAAACTCGACTACTCTCGTGTCAGTGAGATCATCAAACAGCAAAAGCAGGTACACGAAGTGTCCATTCAGCTCGTCATTGACAGAATCAAACAAATGTGCATCAACGGCAAGGAGTTTGACGGCAGTATCCTTGATGGCTACAACTCCTACAAGCGAACCAGTACTGAGGGGGCTGAGGAAGAATTCAAAATCAACCCAGAGAGTATTCCAGGAGTGCTTGAAGGTGGATGGAATTGGGCTGAATATGAAGAACTAAAGAAGACGAAAGAACGAAGCTTCCAAATTCAGTGCCTAAACATCTTGGAATAGATGAAGAAGCATAAATCTTCGTGGCCTTTCCTCGAGCCAGTGGCAATTGAAGACGTACCCGACTACCACTTGATCATTAAAGAGCCTGTTGACATAAAGACCATTGAGAGGAAGCTGCAGAACAACGAATACGAGACTAAGCAACAGTTCGTCGACGATATCTATCGAATCTTCTCCAACTGCCAGCTGTACAACCAGCAGGATTCCATCTACTACAAGTGCTCCATCGATTTGGAAAGCTTTGTCTCGATATTACTTGTTAACCTACGCGATAAGCGTGATGACTCGCCCCATCGGGATAGGAAATCGGGAAAATCAAAACTCCCTTCGTCAAAGAGGAAAATCGAAAAGAAGAGAACATGATTCTGCGTCAGTCATAGTCCATACAAACCCCGATTCATCATAGCCGACTAAACAAGGGAGCAGAGGATAGGGATTAGCAGGGTGAGCAGTCACCTTCGGATAGATTGATCTGGCTTTCAATCGCCAGTCACTTTACTTCAGCCCACTCCATTTCGACTGCATTTCGGTTGATCTTCGAGGCTTTCTATAGCTGAATGTAGCGTCCATCGGGGAGAAAGGTCAACGCTTGGCAACAATCGGTTGTCTTGAAGCTTAGGGGTTGCTGACTTTCCTCTCCTACAATAAATATCTCGAGAATTTTGAATATAGGAGGTCTTCAAGGAGAGGTTTTACCGAAAAAGTGTACCCAAGGAACATATTGTCAGTACCAAGAGCAAGCAAACAGGTCGATCTTCCAAAACTGAATGTACATTATTCAAATAAATGGCATAGAACTTAATCATCTTATGATCTCGGCAGATGCCCAGCAAGCCAGTCTCCCGAAGGAGCCAAATTCAAGCAGTCAACAGGCAGAAAAGTGGCTTTTACGTGGTTTGTTTGGACTTCCCATTATATTATTAAACAACGAGACCGTATGTCACTCTCCAAAATCCCGCATGAATTAACAAGCAAAATCGCAAGCTACTTGACGATGGCAGACAGCAATAGACTGGCAGCCACTTGCCGTAGCATTTACAAAAGCTGTCACATTAGCGTGAGGAAAGTCACGGAAAACATCATCAGAGAGGACATTGAGGAAGCTGACTAACTCTATTACGAACTGCCATTTGATAAGACGATCACGACACTCGATGGACGCCTCAATCTCAAGATGATCCAGTTCAGCTTCCAAACAAAAGATCAGGGATGGGTTTCTGGCCGCGATAGTCGTTCTTGGATCGAAGCTGAATTCACCTCGGCTAACAGCAGCTAGCAGTCTCTGGAGGCTCACTAAGATGGGAAAATTCACACAAAACCCCGCCTTCCTTTAGCTTGGAACTATGAGACCAAGCATTATCAAGAGAAATCCAAGACCGTCGCTGTTAGCGAACTCGAAGAATCCGCGACACTGGTTCGTCTGTTCTTAAGGTCGTTCGGAGCGAGAAATACCGTCTCGTGCCGTTCGGTTACTATTCGCCTCTTCTACTCTTCGTCAGCGATGATGATCAGTGAGAAGCAGCTATCCCAACCTCGACAACTCAAAGGCAAAAAGAGAATCCTCGCATTTTGAAAGTCAGCACGGCGGGCCTCATCGCCTCCGAAACACTACTCTATTGATACTTTATCCAGCGCTTCAATTTTCCAGCCAATCTTTTGGAATTTGATCGAAATCCTAGATTATGTCAGCAATTTGTTCTATGAGAATCAAGGCCTTAACCCACCCATACGGCTTGGCCAACACTTTTAAGATGATGACTTCAGCGCTCTCTCGCTAGTTATAACAAACACCAAAGACATACTGCTTAGATTATTTAGCGGTCCATTCAATCGAGGTGGCGACGGTGTGAGTTAATATCTATGGAGCCTCTCAGGACCAAACAGTGGTCGGGAAGATTTCAGCTTGAGCTGATGGATGGTTGGGGGGCCAATCAGTAGCGAACTGCGAACTGTTGGCACTTAGCGATAGGAGCCAACTTCATCATTAATAAAGAAGAATGTTCACTCTAGTCGAATAACATCGAAAGTCCGAGACTATCAAGAAAACGATTAATCTTATGCTCAACGGTCAACCCGATAAGTCAGTCAGCCTCACCTTCAAGCATCAGCTCAAGCTCAACGACATTAGTGTTGCTTTGTCTAACAGATTTCATTTCGACTCGAGGACTATCCGCATCTTCAACAGGGAGGGGGTGGAACTTGATATGGAGGATTTAGCGTATGTGAAGCACCAGGAAACACTGTATATTAGCCGTGGAGAGGAGTTTGATGTGAACTCTTGCTTCAGCGAGTATGAAGTAGTGCGATTGCTTGGGCAGGGTGGCTTCGGTCGGGTCGACCTCTGCCGACATAAGACGACTGGATAGCAGGTGGCGATCAAGCACATGCGAGCAGATCGTGTTGGTACCTTTGATTCGAGTTTAGAGACTGCGCAAGGAATTGACATCATCTTTCGCGAAACTGAAAATCTCAAGGCTCTGAAACATCCAAACATCGTCAAGATTCTCAACTTCTATGCTCCCAAGGGCCTCGAAGTTGTCTTCGTTATGGAGTTTATGGGCGGTGGCGAACTACTCGAGTATCTAAAAAGCAAATAACGCCTACCTGAAGAGGAGGCCAAGATAATTATGAGGCAGATAGTCAGCGCAATCGGTTACTGCCATTTCAAGAACATCGTACACCGCGATCTCAAGCTCGAAAACATCCTGCTCCGATAAAGGGACTCTCTGGACATCAAGGTTGATCCAATCGTAACTTAGGTTGCTGACTTTGGGATATCGGGAGTCGCAGAAAAGGTCAACCCTAACGTCAAATCAGGGACCCTCAGGTACATGTGCCCTTAGGTTCTCTCTGGGAACGAAAAAGGAAACTCTCCTGGTGTTGATGTATGGGCTATGGGCTGCATCCTTTATTATCTCGTGGTTGGTAGGCTTCCTTTCAATGGCAGTAACTCATTCTAAATAGTCTAATCAATCCTGGCTGCGAATGTAACAATTCCTGCTGAGTTGGGGTTGTCCGACGATTGCATTTCTCTCATTCGAAGGTACAAATCGATTGAGGTAGAATGCTTTAAGTTGACCCTAAAATGCGTATTCGAGTTCCAGAGATACAGGACCATCCTTGGTTAGCAAAACATCGACTGTTTCGAACGCGGCTCACTCGAAAATTAGAGGTGAGGAAGAGTAGGGCAACCATTCTCAAGCGGAAGTCTCAGTTGGTGCAGTTGCTACTTCCCATCAACAGTCTGCAGTTGGAGATGGGTAGTGAAAAGACAGTCGATAAATCTGCAACATTGTAGGCTATCTCATAAGGGCCTGAGAAGTGCGTATTACTCAAGGAAAACAAGCTGGTAAAAGCAAAAAGATCAATTCCCGCACGCTTTGCAACGCGCGATCAACCTCAAGTAACTTTATCGGGGGGAAGGCGGCTGAAACAAGCATTAGATCAAGGACGACTAAGGGGTTGATTTTTCAGAAGGAAGGAGGAATAATCTTAATCAGTGACGTGAATCAGCTGTTGTTTTGGCAGTGATGTTGGTCACGAGGGTCATCAGCATTCCTATCATTTATGTTTGCTGCTTTTTCAACTCGGAAATTTATGAGGCGATTGAGGTTCGCAGTTGCCATTCGTTATCAGTGAGGGGCTCATTATGATAATCAGTGGTGCATTTAGCTTGGGTCAATGAAACTGCCTAAGGCATCGTTTTCTGGGGCATCAAAGAGGGGTTGCTTGTTCGCTTTTAATTCCGAGACTTTGAGGCTTCCAGATGCCTGAATAGATGTCTGTGGTTGCCGACAATGGTAATCGTTGTTCGGCACTCATTGTGCTCGCAATGGTCTAAGAGGTTGGAATACAAGCACATCCTTGGGTCTTAGAACTACAATTCGAACTAAAAAAATGATATAAATCATCAGCCCTTCCTTGCCAATTCTCATTTATAAAGTGAGGCCGTAAAATCCCTCAGAGGCTCCTGCATCTGTCCCATTAGCAAGGGAATTCTGCGAAGGGGAGTGCATATGCAGAAGATAAATTGGCATAGCATTGACAATGTCCTCGATAGAAGGTTGCCCAAGGAGATTCAGAGACATGGTGATGTTAAAAGCCTCAGCCTTAGACAGATGCAGAGGTCTGTTATTCACGCACTTTATTTCAAGTTCTTCCAGTCAGTCTTTACAATAATTCAAATGGTCCTCTCTGTTTCCCCAAGAGACCCCCATTAGAGCAATAAGTGTGTTGTGTTTCAAGGTGTTCGCATTGTTTGACCAGCCGTGTCTACGTACGATAGCTGCTCGCGTTGAGAAGATCACTTTGTCTCAAACAAACTGTGCATCTCCTAATTGAAGTGAAATGTGCACTTGAAGAGAACTCAAAATCACTGCACCTGAACAACTTGGGGCGACTGCTTCTTATTTCCTATCAGTAATCTGTCGAAGTGTAGATTTCCTTTCCATTTGAATTTTTTGTCGATTATACGACCAGGCTTAATTACCTTGGCCTTTGGGTAGAGTGCGTGGTATTCTAGTGGTTTCCTTTTCTACTGGGCTTGCCGCGTGTAACATGTTTAGCATGTAGGAGATTTGAGTTTGGTTTGAAAGGATAACCAACTTGCCCTTGTAGGCTGTTCAGCTGCAAAAGGGAAGGGGGGTGATTGCAGGGGAGAGGTGATTCAAGTCAGAGCGATTTCCTAGACCCATGCCGAAGATTAATTTACACCAAACTAAAAGAAATGACGAAGTTGTTTTTCACGAGGCTGCTAATTGGATTCTTCATTTGCCAGTGAGCCAGGAAAGGCAGTTCGTGAATCTCCTGGTGAAGGCAAGCGATGTCCGTGAGTCGTTGTTCGTAAGCAATAAAAACTTTAGTGGCCAAAGCCATGATCCGTGCGATTAGAACACGAGTAAGCCGTTTGAATTTGAAGGCATAAAGGCGGCATCTACGGATGGGAATGGCCGAGACTTACTTTAGGTGCAAATAAGTTCAATCTTATCGAAGATGGTGGTTTATCTTCATCGTTCAGAAGGTTGCTTCGCAACTTCCTATTTTAATGCTCCATCTCAACGATCAACAAGCATTGAAGAAACATGAACCAATAGCATGAAGATTATTCGGGATGGTAATCTGAGAGGAGATTGAGACTTAGGCAATGCAACCAATTAGTTGGTTGCTTCACTGAACCCTTCAGTGAGCATTTGCTGGCAAATGAACCCAATCAAAGACGTATCTGAGGATATGATTGGCTGCTCGTTCCGATTTTACTGGGTTCAGCCAGATGCTTCATCTATCTGTCTAAGCTTATCTAGCTTCTTTCCTTTTCGTTTTCTCCGGTTGCTTGGTCGGGGCTTGGGCTTATCTTGACACATCTGCTTGGCAAGTACTGCCCTATCCTTCCCACAGTACTCCCATACTCTCCACGTCTCCCAGTCTCTTCTAGTCGCAGTTCCTGTTCGAGTAATACTCCAGTTCTTTGACCTTAACTTCCTTTGCTTGTTACGGCCTGAAAGTAAAACTAAAAAGGTCTGTTATTGTTCGGATCAATGAGAAGCCGAAGGAGGGAGCATAAAATCTTGTAAGTAATATTGATTGTTGTGCCTTAGTTCGGTTGGAGAGTGACGCTCATTGGATTGACGAACTTGCAGCTATGGTGGTGTACAATTACGGTAAGTTTCTAGGCATTACTCTCTCTCGTTCGTGGAATTGTGTAGACAATACAAACTCGCCATTATCATTCCCATGTTTGGAAGGGGAATATAGTTCTGTGACGTTGGTTTACCCTGCAGCTCTTTCGAGGAGATTATGGAAAAGTGTGGGTTGATGTTACTTGATCGGAGGTATCTTTTAGCCGTTTCGTCTTGCTCATCAATTCGTTTCTCTGTAGAAATTCAAAGTTCTCTGATTTCTTCTTCAGTCGTTTTAGTTGTTTAAGCGTGACGAGAATTCAGCCGATTGTGCATCCTATCAAAGCAGGACAAAATCTCCTCGAGATACTAAAGATTAAGCCGTAATGCTCTAAGATCTTAAATTGCGTGAGTATACTTGTACACTGAAATCAAATCCAAATACGACAAGCCCACAGGAAAAGGAATTGCAGATCTGACTATTTCAGTTACTCAAGATCAATTGTTCCTCGGCTATTAGCTTTGGAGTGCCTTAAAGCAATCGTAATGGAAGGTGCCTTCACCACCTTGGGTTGTTACTGAAACAACTCCACGGTAAACCCATTTCTATAGCTTTGCGTCCCAAGAAGGCTTAAACTGACCCGCACAAAGCCGACAGAGTTTCTGAGTTAATTCGGATAGTACGTCCCGAGCAAGGCCCATCTCCACAAAGTAATCTCTCTCATCTTCTTCCGAAGATGCTTCCAGCCATTGCTACTTTACACACAAAAATACCTGAGTATCTGGCAAGTGAGCCCTTTAAGTTGGTCCATTTTTTCTAACAATTTCGTAGGCCCGACGCGATTATTAAAAATGAGACTTCAGATGCAAATCAAAGCTCTCTCGCTGGGCAGACTGCAGACCGCATCGGGGACATCGCAAACTCCCCAGGCGCAGCTCCTGCAACTTCTCCCGAGCGGACAGCGATGATTATTGTGACTGCTGGGGATTTGATCTGCCGTTGTTGTAGTGCTGCTCAATAATAGCGGGTGGGGGAGTTGAGGTGATGATAGGTTTGGGTTGTGAAATAGTACGTTCTCGTTCTCTCTCACGATCTTGTTCTCGTCTGATCTCATAATCGGCGATAGGTTGCTGGTGAGGTATCGTGGCGTTGCGATCTTCATAGGGTTTTTGATAGTAGTCTGGGTGGTAGGCTGGTATTTGAGGTTGCATTTTTTGATAATACGGATCCATCATTTGATATTGGCCAGGGGGATAATAGGCGGGGTGGTAGCCCATCGTTTGCTGTGGATACTGCATATATGGTCCGCCTGGATTCATGGCCATTGTTGGGTTGTGCGGAATACCCTGTGGATAATAGTAATGCTGTGGAGGATACCCAGGAGGGAGACGCTATGGAAAAGCTTGAGGAGCCATATGCCTTTGCTGAGCATAGGGATCATAGTGAGGATTTTGTGGAGCCATGGCGGGGACTGCGACCGGATAACTCGGTTGTTTTGGCTGAGAAGTGGTAACTGCAGGCGCTTTGGAGTATTCTTCACGCTGTCTTTTCTCAAAGCGCTCTTCAAAATCAGGACTGTCACTTTACGGTTCAGGTTCCACTGAGCGTCTACTATTCTATTCCCTCGTTTTTACCTTGGGCAGGTACTTCTGGCACTGTTCTGGAGTGAGCTTGAGGTCTTTGACGTAGAAATCTTTGAGCTCTTGAATGATTGCCTCTGAGAAGCCGGAATCCACATCAAATTCGAAGCGTTTTTTAATGGTTGATTTGATCTTGAGCAGGCACTCATCAGGGAGTAGTGTTACCCACCTCTTGCGCAACTTCTTCAGCTAGATTACTTCAGCAAAGCTATCCGATTCGAAGAAAATGGAAAATAACTCAACAAATATCTAGACGATCACCGTTGCGATGTGTTGTCGGAACGAGCGGAACAGCCTTAGCAGACGGTCCACCAGCATAAGTGTCCGCAGCAGCATTCCACTCTTGAGCTTTCGTGCTCGGGTGAATTCCCCGTACAGCATCCTTACGAACCTCTCTTCTCGTCTTTCCTTAACGAACCAGCGAGCCTCCTAGCACAGCGATGTCAGCACACCAACCTCCTTCTCCGTCCGATACAAGCTCATCAGGTGCTTCTTCAGGGTTTCCTCCTTCTACTTTTACTCCAATGACATACTCAAATTATTATGGCCATAACCTCATTGCCGGCATTTAATCCAGCATTATATCCTCCCGACCCACAAACAAACTGCCTGTCTTTGCAGCGACTCCTTAGGTCGATTAGCAAAGGTTCCGACCAAAACACTTGGCAAGGGGCTGTTCCATTATAAACAATAAAAATAACTCGATGAAGAAAACATTCCCACATAAAGCTCACCTAGCTTCAGTACCTTCTTCATACAATTCGCAATCATCCCTTGCGAATGCCCTTAAAGCCATCGTCTCGAGTTAGCTTAAGCTTGACAAGAAAACAACTGAGGATACTGGGAGAAGTATGGAGCGTACAGGATCGACGCGCAAGGCAAGCATAACCGCCCGGCTACCGAAGGCCATGAATCAGAGCAGTAATTCGCTGCTAGAAGACTAAAGTGTACGGGTCATTAGGAACATCGTCAATGAGGAAATATCAAGGGAGTTTCGGGCGCCAGCAAGGCAAAAGACTGCAGTACGCGACAACTCAAAGGAGACTGTCGCTGATACTATTGCCAGCCTTCGTAGAGAAGTAGCTGAGTTGAGAGAGGAAATCAACCGGAAGTCCGGAACTGAAAACCAACAAGAACAAAACCCAGAGAAGCAGCCTAACTTAAACTTGTGCTTGAGTGACACTTGGACGTAAAAATGTTTGACTCAAACTTCCAGCTAGATAATGAGTCCATCGGAGTTGCAGTTTCGGACAGCCGGTAAATAACGTAGCCAATTTGAAAGAAGACTGGAAGCTCTTGAGGATTCCGTGGCAGAGGACAGATTGAGAATAGGAAATTAGTTGAATCAAAGGTTCGCATTGTCTACACTCGATCTGCAAAAGTGCAGCAGCTAGCTTGCCGAAAGATTACTTGTGTGCGAGAATCAACAACAGCAACTTCGTTGCTAGCTTCTGGGGTTGAGAAGTTCTTTTGGAACTGACAAGCACGATCGTATCGATCGGCTTGAGTCCAATCTGATCAACGTTATGGGGAAAATGGACACCCTCGAACATTCCAGGCGTTAAACTGGAAACAGCAACATAATTCAAATTCGCAGCTACTCAACCAGCAACCTCGCTGACTCCAACTGCTGTAAAAAGGAGACACAGGAGCTCAAGAGGGAATTCAATGAGATAAAATCCGAACTTCGCTCGATGAATAAACTCATCGGGATGGTGGGTGAGCAGACCGACCGTTACGCAAATTTTGAAGCTGAACTAAAAGAGCAGATGCAAAGAGTAGAGGCTAGGTCTGATACCAAAACCCTCTCAGAGAAGATCGGGTAGTTTGAGCAACAACTCTCTCAGCACGCCGACTACGTCGAGATGGTGGAATGCAAAATCTCCAAGAACTATCGGCAGTGCGAAGAAGCAGTCACAAAATTTACACAGGTTGAAGGCAGATTGGAGCAACTGGTACGTCGACCGGAGCTTGAGCTGCTAACGACCGACTTTAAGGAAGCCGTGGAGACGATGCAGACCGAAGTAAATGCCAAACTGATGACCATTATCACGGAGTACAACGAGAATTTTCTCTCAATTGAAAACAGCATCTGCGACTTGAAGGATATTTTCTTTGAGAACCTGTAGATCAATAAACATCTGACGCAGAAACTGCAGTCAGTATGTCGCTACCAGGCCAGCGAAAGCCACCAGTTGCAGGAACTGTACAAAACGAGCGATGATGTTTACAGCCTCCTCGAGAACAATATTCAGCGGATCTGCGAACTCTCCAAGAAGGAGATGTGCTTCGAGCACGAATTCAAGGAGCTACGTGAAAAGGTCGAGGTTGCAGATTCAATGCACCAGCAGAATAACCCGCGCCGACGAATGACATCATCCTTTAGCTCGAGCTTCAGCGAAATGAAGTCAAAGATCATGGGAGAACTCAAGGGAGACCCACACTACCCTCGAGACAGCTTTAAGCGAACTAACTTGAACTGCGGGAGACAGATGACTACTCTGATGGACGAGAGCATCCAAGATCAGTCAGGTGAGTTCGATCGCGACTGAAGCACCTGACACCGATTCACTTCCAACTATTATAAATTTATCAATAAAATAACGATGCGTAGAGCTGACGGTGCTACCTCCACGAGGATTCCTACTGGTGGAACTCCAACACGCATCAGGCATGAGTCAGCGGTTGTACCTCCTAACCTACTCACACATCGACCGCATAAGGATCCCAGTTTATAGACTAGACAAGTAGATGGGAGAAGCCTTTCACCAAACAAGCTGCAAGCAACTAAAAAACCCTTGATAAGTCCCAAAGTCGCGGGGACTGCTATTGGCAATCAAAACATCTTTCGATCGAAGAAGAGTGGATGCACAAACCATCATGATCGCGAAGCTGAATATCGGATCATCGTGAACAGTGAAACAATGTTCTACTGTGAGCGGTGTGCAGCGCATTTAGCAAGCCAAGGCTTCAAAGTGGAGAAAATCCAACAGTCCAAATATCGCGATCGCAAACCCATGTCAATAGGCAGCAACAGCCAGTTTCAGGGACACCCAAGAGCTGCTGAGATTGCCGATTTTCTGGAGAACCTAAGACTGGTTGATCGTTGTATGAGGGAAAACAACCGGTAGCTCATGGACATCCAATCTCATTACACCGTACAAATTCGGCAGCTGGAGGAGTTCTATAACGGCATCGTGTGCTACGTCAACTATATACGAGGATAACATGTGAGTCTTTTGAAGGAGGAATGCCGCAAATATGTGCAGATGGGACTTATTGAGTGCGGTACCAACTAAGAAAACCTCGAGGAGATCATGGTCATGGCCAACGATATTGAGGAAGAGATGGAAACAATCGTAACCAAAGTAAGCGAGGACCACTTTAAGCACGTGTTAAACGAATACAGCAAAAACCTTGGGATGTACCGACACAGAATCGAATAGCAAAACCAGATGCTGAGTGAACTGACTGATCTTCGCATCGAAGAACTGCAGGCGAAACTGGAAGAATGCAAGAAGGCTTTGTGTGGACTCCTGGGAGTGAAGGAGCAGAATGTTACCAGCAATAATTTCAGTTTCGAAGTTGAGACCCACTCCTCCCATATGACGGTCAAGAAGAATATGCCCATCGGCAAGGAAAACAGAACCCCCTTTAGAAACCTCTTCGCGGAAGGAGAGTAATATCCTTGCCCGGATGAGTCGCCTCATTTCAAACCGTTTTGATTTGAGCTTACTTGTTGTTAATTATCATTGAAGAGAGAGATTCCTGCGTCCAGATCGACTTATCGGTGCCTAAATTAATGTCGGTTTTTACGTAAGCGGAAGTTGGCGTATTCGTGTCGATGATTCCTGTCAGCCTTGGAGATGGTAGGGTACAAGGCGGTAGCTTTGATGCTCGTCTTATCATCTCGCTTGTGTCTCTCATCTTTTCTAAGTCGAAGAATTGGCTTCTCTTTTCTTATTAGGATTCCTCCCTTCTGATCTACAGACGGTGTTGAGCCCTTCGAAGCGACTTGAAGAACGGAAAATACTTTGAGGGAGTCCCTTTGCTGGTTGAACTGACAGACGCTCGCCTTTCGTGATTGTAATTTTGTAACCTCGATGTTAGTCTTTGGGATGATGGTGGGCCAGCGACAATCATATTGTTGAGGTAGTCATTCATCTTACCTCGTAAGTTGGCAGATATGAATCGAACGTTTACCCGACGGGTCTATGAACCTTCATGGCTTGGCATATTTGATCTTTCGTCCTGCCGTTGCAAATCTGCAGTGTCTTGGGTGAAGACTGACTCAACCCTCCACTTATTCTTGGACTTGTACTCCCTTAGTCGTGATACCCTCTCCATCGCGAATGTTTTGGCCTCCTCTTTAGGATGCGCAGTGAGCATCTTCCTGCCTTTGAGCTGTTGGTTGGGGATGTATTGGCTGTAGTCTGGAAATTAGATTGGCTCAGTTTATTGGATCTAAACAGGCTTCTTTGCGACCTTTCTCATCGCATCTCGAACCTCGTGCATTAATAACCGAACTACTACAAATCATAATAAAACCCGACTGGAGAACATCGGTCTGCAGCAGAATTCAACATCTGCCGGCTATAAGGTTCTTGCCAATGCTAATTAATCGAACCAATAAACAAACATAGAAAATGTCAGTCCAGCCGAACATTCTTGTCAGGAAGGCAACAAGGGCTCGCCATACTCGAACTCTAAGCAACGGCAACAAGCAGTATGCTTGCTATGAAACTTCGGTTCCCTCTCACAAGAAACCTGAGGGCAAGCAGCTTGAGAAGAAGATCATTCTGAGGATCGACCAGCATGTTAACCCATAGGCTGAGGAGGCTGTGTCTAAGAGAAAAACTTCTTTCCGATTGAGAGATAGAAAACCGCTTGAACATACGGTTCCCGCAACAGTGAACTCCTTAATGAAACTTCCCATCGGTAGCAGTTTAAAAACAGCCAATTGTGAGAGGCTAACAACTAACCGCCAGACGGAGGAGGCCGACCAGAAACCCCTTCTTACCGAAAATGCCCGTCCAGTTGCAATCTCCGAGATTAGCACTGCAAGGTCAACCCGTCGATCCCCACAGCACCTAAACTTCTTTGAAAGACCAAAAATTCCTCACATCATGAAGCACAAGTTTCTGATGCGAGCTGCCGGTTGTGAGCAAGATCAACAATGGAATAACTACTGGCAAAATATTGAGAAAAAAATTAGCGCAATCGAGCCAAAAGTGGATGAGAGCATGCTGTTGGGGCACAGCTGTGTCAACCTCTTTGCTTTCGAAGGTTGAGGCATTAAACTGATGTGTACTTCCTACTGATGTCTTCACCGCCATTATAAATTAATTGCCTTTGGAGCATTCGGATGAAGCCGGCATCAATTGACTTCAAGGAATACCTAAAGTCTCGTTGGGACGCAATCTACAGTTCTGCTGACTCCAAGTTCATCCTTTCGGGTGAGCTCGAGAAGGCAAAAGTGAGGAAGGAAGGCGGTATATATCTGCTTCTCAACGAATCAGTCAAGAAGAAGAAATCCACTGTTGACCCGAAGCAGAATTCAGTGTTCAGTAACTTCGACACAACAAAGTTCAACTTCAACCAGGGCACTGAGAAGCAGCTGCTGTTTTATGTAAACTTCGACAGTGAGGAGGTTGTGACTCGTGAAGCAGTACCCAAGGTTTGATTGTAGGCCATCAAGGAGACTGAGAGGTTCCTAGATGGAGATCCAGAAGAGGCAGGGCAAGAGTCCGAGAACCATCCCCTGTACATCAATACGTTTCCGCTATGTCGCAATCACAGCTTGCTGATAGTGTTTCCGGAGGAAGAGCTCCCGCAGGTCATAGGAGAAGATGTGATCCTACTGATCCTGAACATCTTCAAACTTTCGCCAGATCTACTGTACCGCTGAAGGCTATTTAGGATGGGATATAACAGCTTGGGTGCAGGAGCCTCCGTCAACCACCTGCATGTGCACTTGATGTACACTCAAGACCTGCTGCAAGGAGCTGGAAACGAACTACCAATTGCGAAACACAAAAGAAAGATTCTCCATAAAACTTCCCTTGTTAATCCAAAGTAGGAGGTGAACATGGTAATCAATATCTTATTCAGTTCTCAGTAGGCATTGTCATTGAAGAGCTTCTCGATGATGTCAAGGGATTCGTGTTGAGTCCCCTGGACGACAAAGCAGATCAATCAGACATCTTCAGTTCTCTGTCCTTCGTCTTTGGACTAGTCGTCAACGAGCTCTTGGAGCAAAACATTGCCCATAACGTAATCTTCATGAACGCCGGCCGTACCATCTACATAATCCCCCGCAAATTCCAGACCGAAGCCAACCGGGCAGCATGGTTAGAATTCGCAGGAGTGTTCCTTTGCAAAGAGGTGAACGAGTTCAACATGGCGGAGGCACAGCATCTGCAGAAGCTGAAGGAGCTGCAAATAGAGAACTTGGAGCCCACCAAGAAGCGAGTGATGAAGCACCTGGAACAATACATCTGATGTAATTAATTATCCAGTATTTCATAGCTCCGGATGAAGAAGCAGCCCATCTACAAGGTGGTGGTGCTCGGAGAAGGTACCCGTCGACGCTACGTAGGCTAGGTTGGCAAGACCTCATTGACTCTGAAGTACGTCAACGATGTGTTCAATGAGCATCTGCCCAGAACCGTCAACGCCAGCTACCTGGAAAAGGAGGTTACACTGAGCGACAGCAATAAAGTGAAGCTGGCCATTTGGGTAAAGCACCGGCTAATGACAGGACACCGCAGGCCAGGAGATGTATAATGCAATGGCTCCTATCTACTATCGCGACGCTTCCGCAGCCGTCATCGTCTACGACATTACTTCAATCTAAAGCTTCGATAAGGTCAGGAAGTGGATTCTGGAATTACGTGAGTCCAACAACGATAAGATAATCATCACAATCGTCGGCAACAAGCTTGATCTGTAGAACATGCGCAAAGTCAAAAAGGCGATGGCTGAGAACTATGCCAACTAGCAGAAGGTGGCCTACTTCGAAGTATCAGCCAGAAATGGTAAGAACATTAGCAAGGCCTTTGAGCATATTGCAGAGCAGATATACAAGCAGCACGCAGATCAGGACGAGGTTAAGGTACGTGGAAGAGGAAATCGCAAGAGGCTCGAGATTGATGATGATAAGGACAGGAAGACTCAGCCGAACAAGAGTAAATGCTGCTGACTGGTCACTTACAATATTATCTTCAAACATACTGATCTATGCCATTGCTGAGATATCCAATTCGTATTCAACATCACGATGGAAGACCATCCGGAAGAAAAGACGACTCCCCCAGTCGCACCAACAGAAGTCGTCTCGGAAGACAAAGTCGTCAATAAACAGGCATTGAAGGCTGCTATCCTTCATGAGCTCGTCCGACGCAAGCAGGAAATGAAGATGGACACACTCCTCGAACAGCTTATGGAGAAGCATGCAGAATTTAAGAAGGGCATATCCCACAACAAGTTTGGGTGTGCTTGTCTGGGTGCCAATATGATCGAGAAGGCTGAGTAGCACCTTCTGCAAGCTGAGAAGTTAGTTGGCAAGTACGTGCAGTTCAGCAACGTCTACATGAATCTCGGCAACTTGTACGCCCAGAAGCGACTGTACAAGAAAGCTGCAGAACTTTATGAGAAGACTATCAGCACCTCCCCGTTCACGAAGTAGTAGCCCTGTGAGCAATAATTCGCGGAAGTAAGATACTCACCCAAGCTAAACTCCTATGGCGCCTACGTTGATGCACACACCAATCTTGCAGTGATGTGTGTCAACACTGACGAGTACCAGAAGGGTTTCGAGTATTGCAAAAAATCGATTGAGCTAAGCCCTGATAACCCCTAGTCACAAATAAACTTTGGAGATATTCTCAGGCAAGTTGGCCGAAAGGATGAGGCTATTGATCATACTTGGACTCAAATCGTAAAATACACACAGCGGCAAGGCGATGAGAAGTACTCCAGAAGCAAATGGATTGAAATTGACCCAAAGGAGAAGAAAACTGACAAGGAGAGCGAGAAGACCGTTAATATCCTGACGGTTAAGTGGGGCAAGAGATACGGAGCTGACTATGTCAACAAACTGTATGCTGGCATTGAGAGGAACACAACTTGGAAGTTCAAGTTCTTTTGCTTCACGGACGACGCGACTGGTCTGCATGAGTCCATAGTTCCGATGCCTTTAGAGGAAGGCTGGACTGGTTGGTGGGGAAAGGTGACACTGTTCAAGGACTACCCAGAGATTATAGGAAAAAAGTTTTACATTGATCTGGACATGATCGTCACAGGGAATATCGATGAGATCTTTTCGTACAGTGGAACCTTTGGTACGCTTAAGACAGATGACCTGGCCTGCGAGAAGCAGCATAAGGGCGGTTACAACAGTTCAATAATGATTTGGCATGGAGGATCTATGCTCCCAGTCTACGAGGCTCTCCGCAGCAACTTTGAGAACATCAAGAAGTTCATTGTGAGGTTTGACTTTTGGCTGGAAATGAACGTGCATAACGCTGACCTACTGCAAGACATCTTTCCAACACAGATATCAGACTACCTGCAGGAGTGCCAGAAGGAAGTGCCACAGAATACCCGTATTGTGTGCTTCCCAAGGAAGCCGAAACCCGACGACTACCCGACTGAATGGATCAAGGAGCGCTGGGTGCTCTGATGAAGTCTGCAAAATGCATACAATTATCAGTTGCCGTTGATAAACTTGCTTTCCAATCGCTCCAAACGCAATCTCAGGATCTCATCGTTGGTCTGGTTAATTAGTAACTCCAGCTTCCCATTCTTGTTCTACAGGCTATGCAGGTGGTTCGACAGGTGACCCACCTCCGAACACTTTGATTTGAGCTACTCGCTTAGTCGCTAAACCTCTTCTGTCTTCTGCTTTAGTGACTGGCCGAGTGGACTGCTATCATTTCTTGTGGCTTCTAACTTACGCTGTTACTCCTATTTCTTCTGCTTGTCAATCAGCGCTGTCAGGAGGATTTTCTTTTCGTTCTGGGCTTTTTCTCGATCGGCTGTCTCCTTCTTCAGCAGTCCTGTCAGTCTTTCTATTTATGATTTGTATTGCTCAAGCTATGCACTTAATTGCTCCTTTGTCTTCTGATCCTACAGCTGGATGACTCGTCGAGACATTGCCAAATTCTCGGCTGATTGTGATCTCATTAGCAACTCTCCTTCGACTTCACTGCTTAGAATGAATAACTACCGACGAAGTGCATATAGTTCCTCATCCTTGCTTTTTATTGTCTTAGTCAGGCTCTCATATATCAGGTTCTTCTCGTGCTGGTTTTGCCTTACCTTCTCGTTGAGCTGGTTCTACCGCTCGATGAGATGATGCTCCTTGAGTTTCAATGAACTGTTCAACAGCTCTATCTGGTCTCCAGCGAGTTTCAGCTCGGCTTTCAGTGTTTCGTGGGCACTTGCTAATAGCTCCATGCCCTTCTTATTGTTGAAAAGTTCGAGCCCCAGCACCTTATTCTCCTTGCGGTAGAATTCCACTAATTTTTCGGTTTCGTTAACCTTATCAGCGGAGGATTCGTTAGTCCGGCGGTGAGTATGCTAGATCTCCGACTGCTTCTCCCGAAGCTGTCCTTGCAGCCGTTCCAAATTATCATTCTTCTCCGAAAGAAGGCGTTCGACATGGCTTCTAAACTATCTCTCTTTGAGCTGTAACTCCTTCTGATTAAACAGCCGAGTCGTACTGATCTCATCCCTCAACCTTTTTATTTCATCCCGAAGTTCACAGATGGTCTTATGAGCTGTAGAAGCCACTGCTTCCATCCTTCCATAGTTCTCTTGGATGCTGCTAATTCTAGTCTGGCAACTCCTCACCTCCGAGGTTAGATTTTGGTTGTCAATGATCAGCCTCGTGCATTATTTCTGCTTGTCGTTGAGAATCCGTTCGTATTTGGACACCCTTGAGGAGGTCGAACCCTTCTCATCACATGTAAAACCGGTCTATGGCATTAGAATGTTTTCCTTGCTGTTGGCCCGGTCACAAAGATCTCGGGAGTTGAATACGTACGATTGGCTCACTGATGGCCTGTAGGAGTCTCTGCTCTTCCTCATTTCTGTCCTATTCTAAATCGGATTTAGATTATTCAGTTGATCGGAGGCTTCCGATGGTTTAATGCTGCCCGTTGGAGACGCCACCACTCGGATGCCTGGCCACCCCTCGAGTGTTCCGTCGGAGGTGCCAGAAGCTTTACTAAGGTCAATGTTGGTAATGAACAACCCACGCATCTTACAGCTGGGTTTTGGTTTGGTGTTCGAGCATGGTGGGTTGGTCGGCTTCGATTCTCTGTCATTTTCGTATTGACTGCTAACAACCTGTTCGTTCCTATCAAGCTGATTGATATCGCTTCGTTTTTTTCCGTTCGGGCTGTCACACTCCGACAGCAAGGTCGGTTGGCTCACACCGCTCTTATGTAAATACTCGGGGCTGGCTTTGTTGTGAACTCGATCAATTATTATTGAACACTTTCTCCGCTGTTATGCGTTGGCTTCCGAATCCTCTGTTGGAGATCGCTGCTCGCGATTGGTGAAGTAGCCATCCAGACGAATACCAGCTTCGATTTCATCATCTACGGCGACAGTTTTGTATCGGAAAAACTATGTACGTGGGGAAATCCCACCTGGACCCTCACAGCTCCGCTTTGATTTGGGTTAGTAGGGTTAGACGCTCGGCTGTTTGAGGCGTCCTTTGCTTGCTGATTTGATCTAACTGAGCCTGTCCTTTAACTATTTTCTGGGAGTCCACTCTTTCGAAATTTTGCCTATTGCCTTTAAATTGGTTGGGCATGAGTCGGGGACCTGTGTTTTAGTGAGTGCGATTTTCCTGACATTTTTTGAGGCGCTGCTGAATTTGCTTTGGTGGGAGAAGCTCATGCTGTTCAACGGCTATTTAATTTAAAATGGAATTTCCCATGGAGGTGGGGTGTGCCTACGGCAAATATCTGCATTGGTTGCAACTCATAACTGGCACTGTCAGGCGTCGATACACGTTATTAAAATCAAGGACCGTCATCCGAATCAGTTATCTTTCTGAAGTGCCAGTTTCTTGATGACATATTTTCTGTACTGATGCTTGTTCATATATTGCAGTGTGCCGACAAACTGTCCCTCAAGCTACTCAAGATACTCGTCATCGACTCCTTATCGCAGCTTCATCCGCCGAAGGCGACCTTCGGCACTGAATGCCGTTCTACCAGGCAGAAACACTCCCAGCTAGCTCCAATTGAAACCTATCTTTTTTATGTAGCCAGTCATTATTGAATCTTACTCCATAGACCACTTGTGCACCCCCGCTACTTTCGAGGCCGACTTCAGCCTGGGATACACCTATATCTGCCATTGGCGAATAACAGTCTGCTTGGTGCAGTTTAATCGCCGTGCGAGTTCCTTCCAATTGTATATGTGTTACTCAAGTACCATACCGCGAAGGACCATGTCCCGCGGCTGCAACCCCGAAAAAGATGCCTGTGATCCCTTTCTCTGGTGTCGCAATTCTGGCTGTTCTTCATATTTCTTTGGAGAAGGAGTCACGGAGCTGGGGCTTGAACTTAGAGTCGGTTCCTGGGGAACACTGCTGAGGCTACCTATATCTGGGGGCACCAATTCCACTCCGAAGCTATCGAATGCCTTTTGATGGTGTTGGATGGATCCATTGATATCCCGAATATTCTGTTCGGCGAAGTTCAAAGCAAGTTGATGCGCTGGGAAGCAACCGTTGAGAACGACGAAGCCCGTCGTGAAGTTGATCATTGTGAGATGTTAAAAAATTATGGAAATGTGGAATTAATAGGAGGTGGGTATCTGTCAGTACGACTTTAATAATAAGAGCCTGTCCAGTTAGGGTATGGACAGGGGTTAACTCCCCAACACTTGCGTCTCTGTCGATGTTCAGTTCAAGGAGTGTTGCCTGGAGAATATTTCCAGTAAAATGGGTATTTGAAATCTTTGGAAGCCCCCGCCAACGGGCTTTTCACCTGGACTTTATTCCCTGTAAACTTGCTGCTGGCTTCCTTTTACGGAACTTGAGGGAACCTAGGTGACTTTCCCCACCTTATTGAACTACCTCATAATCTCTAATTAAACATTAATAGAGTTTCCAACTTTCACTCTCCTTGTACCATAAGGGTCCTCGGGGGCTGATTTCCCGCAGAGATGTTCAACCCTCTGGTAGGTCTCCCCACACCGACCATCTGCTGTCAATTCAACAAGGGCGCTGAAATGCGAACACTGTGGAACATAATAGATATTGAAGATTTTAAGCATCAGACTTTGTCCTTGTCAAGCAGATACAGGTAGTCGCCTCTGTTCTGAAGGAATACCACAGCTCGGAGTGGCCGATCCTCCTTCTTGGTGATACCTTTGATTTTGAATATCTCTGAACCGTTGCCCTTTGCTACTCTAAGTTAGTTATCATAGGGAGAGTATTGCATCTCCAGGATATCGTTCTTCTTGAAGGTAAAACTCACAGTCGATTCGTTTCGGTTCGAATCATCGCTATGGAACAGCTTTCCATTTGAGCTTATTAAATAACAGCCGTGCCCCGTATAAGTTCTGGTTGGGAATTAGACACCGTTCTTTGCGAGGAGCTTTTATTCGCAGATGCCTACCAGCATACTACCATTGCTCTTAATCTCTCCGATCTGCAGCTTCCATGTAAAAATGGAATTACTGACGAGGACTTTATCGATTAGTGAGCCTACGAAGACCTCTTTGGTCATACTTTGTCGAAGAATACCTTGATTTTGTTCAATGATGTCCTTGCTCCTTGGTGCTGAGCTCCATTAGTGTAACGTGACCAAAGTGATGCTGCCGTTGGTTGATCCTGATGAGGTGATGTTTTGGATGCTTATCCTCTGATGACCAGTTGGTTTATCTGGTCGCTGTTGGTTCTAATTGGAGAGAAGCATTGGAGTCATTGGGGTATTGGCTGTTCCTGGCTTTCTCGTTGGATCCGTATTAGTCAACTGAGAACTCAGGATTTGATCCCAGGATTTAAACACATCCTCTGATTTGGTTGAAGATGCGATTCGAGCGACGTCACTTTTCAACCTTTCCAAAAATTAAATTCGTTCTGCATGAGTGTTTCGAACGACGTTAGGAAGTTACTCAAGCTTAAGCACGAGAGATTTTTTGGTTTGTCGAGTAGAGAGGAGCCTGTTGATCTGGTTAGTCATGTCCAAGTAGAACGCAGAAGGTTCTTGGTCAGGGTTGTAGATGAACTGTGCCGCCTTTAGTTAGGTGTAGGCTTCAACTTCTCTGTCGAGAGTTGTCTCGATGTCCCGAAAGTATCGATCGGTAGCTGTTTGTAGTTAGTTGAGTTTTGTACGGCTTTCTTCAATTTGGTTAGCGAAATCCACCTTAAAGGTCTTGAGTTGCAGCATCGTCTCCTCTAACTTCTTCTCAACAGCTTTATCAAAACCGAAGTTGGAGGCATAGCTATAGAACTCTATGAGGGAGCAGACTTGATGGCCCTGATGTGACTCATTGTAGCACCCTGAACAGAGAATGGATCGCCGAGGGCATGCCGGTGCGACGCATAGGTGGTCCATGCAAAATTTATGCTTTGGGCAGTAAACTACCACTTGTAGGGAGTTGTTCGATGGTCGGGTGTTGGCTTGCTGCATGAAATATTATATTATTACACTGGCAGCTCAATGACTGGTCAGTTTTAGCCACCGCATATCCTATGGACAAATTAGGATGCTCTCGCTTCTAAACTATTTAATGACAACACGTCACACTATCAACAATATTATCGAAATCCC
>ERZ724508.512-NODE-512-length-27494-cov-5.497139_pt1 | contig 27494 bp, 22 predicted proteins | sample MGYA00376041_ERZ724508 | MGnify/ENA primary metagenome ERZ724508 (study PRJEB28724, sample SAMN07190887) | wastewater metagenome | isolation source: effluent of sewage treatment plant in Hong Hong | place: USA: Christiansburg, Virginia | collected 2016-03-01 ...
GGATTAAAATGTAAATTTTTAGGAGCATGTTTTCCTGCAGGCACACCAATTGCTGTAAAAGATGGCTTTAAAAATATTGAAGACATACAAGTGGGTGATGAAGTATGGGCATGGGATGAAGCAAGTGGTGAGGTAGCGTTGAAAAGAATAAGTTCAACTCTACAAAGACAAGTACATGCACTGGTAGAACTTACGATAGATGGAGAAGTAATTTATGCAACACCCGAGCATCCTTTTTTTGTAGATGGAAATTGGAAAGAAGCAGGTTTACTTGAAGTGAACGATCAAGTTCAATTGTTTAGTTCCAAAAATGCAACAGTTGAATTCGTTCAGATTAAAGGAGCATTTTCCAATGCAGATTTGTTGCAAGTGAATGATAGATATGAAGTACTTGATATTGGAAGTACAGAGTCAGTTAAAAATACAACGGTTTACAATTTGGAAGTTGATGGATTTGCAACGTATTTTGTAGGATGGATTAAGTCGCTGGTTCATAATTCTACTAAGGGTGTTTGTGTTAAAGCAGGGATAGATAAATTTAGGAGAAGCATGAGCGAACGTAAAAAAGCGCTTTTAAGAGATGCCGCAGATCCTAAAAGTGGATTAAGTGATAGAGCTAGAAATTTTATAAAACAACATAAGGGTGATAAAGTTCCTAAAGGCCAAGAAGTTTCGCATGAAGTTCCTTTATGTAATGCAAGAACAGTGGGTGGAAAGAGGAAATTAGTACAGTAGACAATATGAAGACTCAACAAAAGGCTGCTCATAGAAAAAGACATAAAAAATGTGGTGATCAGTTCCATAAATTTGGAGCAACAAGTAAACCTAAATTTTACGTAGATTAAAATGGATATACAAGAAGTAAAAAAACAATACGAGGAACTTATTCGTTCAGAAGATCCTATTGCAAGCATATTTAAATTCAAAGTAAATTTACTTAGCTCTGATAGTGATCAGTTCTTAGATTTTCATCTTAGTATTTTAACAGATAGAAAAAAAGAGGCTGTGTATAATATAGTCCGGAGTTTTTTTGATGAAAGAAAAGATAAGATCAAAACAGGGGAATTCCTATATAATGAATATAAATCTGGGATTGGAGATATTACTTTGAAAGCAGATGTTATTCAAATATTAGGATATTTGCGCAGCAAATATGCAAAAATGGTAGCTCTTGAAAATCTTAATGCCGATAAAGGGGATTTAAGATATAGGTGCATCATTGTTTTAGGATGGGTGGGTACAGCTGCTGATCTAGTGAAATTAAATGAAAGACTTGTACAAGATAAAGATCCGAATTTAAGGGGCTATGCTGCGACGGCCATGAGACAGCTATGGTTTAATCATCCTAAAACCAAGGATGAAATATTAATTTATATTAAAGAAGCTATTGTTAATGAAAAAAGTGAAGAAGCATTGCAAGGTATGATATTGACTGTTCAAGACTTGACTAAGAAAAAACTTGGATTGAAAGAATCGAAATATGGAGACGTGAGTGGCGATATCGTTGTTGCTACAGATAAAACTATAGAAGCTTTGCAAAAGATTTAAAATGAATAAGATATTTTATTACGACGATGAAACTGAGAATCTTTTTGCAGAAGAAGATGCAGAAGAAACAACTTTGGAAGAATTGATCGAAGAAGCATACGAGCTTGCCAATGATGATATCTGTTATGTATGAGTTATATCAAATGCCCAAGACAAATACAAAATCTAATTAATGCTTCAGGTTATGAAAGCATGGCATAATAAAATAGTAATTATGCTTAATAATAATCAGTGATTGTTTAACGCTAAATGGATGCCAATGTAAAAGTGCAGAAAGACAAATTTGTGATTTTATATAATCATGTACAATAAATTTTATTTAATTTTAAACGACAATACATTTCAACCACATTAAATTAAAATTATGAAAAATAACAACATTGACACAACAGACTTTGATGCATTTTTAGAAGATACGCCTTGGTTTTTACAAAGCACAGATACCGTAGAATTTTTGGATGCGGGAAACAAAACAATACTAAATCCAGTTTTTCAAAAGGTATTTCCAAAATTAAGTAAACTAATTCAGCAGGCTCGCGTGTTGAATCTAACAGTAAATAATCAGCCCTATAGGTTATTCTCATGGACCAATATATATGATTTAAGTTGTGGTTGGATGAATAAGATTGAATCAACCATCGATTCAGAATTGAAATTCATTGATGAGCATAAAATATTACTTAACCAAATCGGCGGGATTCAAGAAACATACAATGAGCCTGAGCCAAGTCTAACAAATAATCAAAATTTTTTATTTATAGCTTCTGAATGTATAAAGGGTATAGGTGAGTTAGAGGAATATTACCAAGAAATTTGCGAAGAAGAAGAGTTGATTAAATTGGATTGCAAAGATTTTATCACGTTTGTTGTTGAAGCAAATGGAGATGTTACCGTTTATAATTCCATTTCAAAAGAAGTGATGTTATTCTCACACGATAATGGGTTTGATGATGTGGCGTGTTTGGAAAATCAGCCTGAAGGATCCTTTTATACAATCAACGAAATCGTAACGTTCACAGATTACGTTGAACGAATTGCAGAAGAGTGGAGTGCTGAAATTGATTTGTGAGGCAGTTCTTCTTGAAGAACTTCTTATACATGAATCGTTGTCAATTAGAAGGAGATATTTTATTTTCTTGTTGAATAACATTAGAGAATAAAATATCAACTATTTAATATTTAACGTTCGGATCAAAAAAAACACATCGTATTTCTCATTTTTATGGGCGAATATTTCCATCTATTGATGGTGTTTTCTGACTGCTCACTCTTTTCCAATAGTTTTAACGAGGCTTATTAAATATTTCCTTCCTTTTCTTCATGGTTGTATCTTTGTCCAATCGTTGTTTTAGCTATGCTTGTGCCTTTTTTGGCCAACCAGCTTAGAGGCATATCAATTATTTCTCCAAATAATACGTATCTTTACGTATACTCAAAGCTGTTCTATCAGATCATGGGCAGATTGCTTACCTACTTATTACTGATCACTAACAACTATTGCTCATGCCCGCACTCTTATTGCAAATCCATCCCGATAATCCACAGATAGCCAAAATACGTGCTGCTGTAGAAATAATAAAAAAAGGAGGCCTAGTCATATATCCAACCGATACGGTTTATGCAATAGGCTGTGATATATACAATCAAAAAGCAGTTGAGAAAGTGTGTCGGTTAAAAGACATACAACCTGGGAAAATCAATTTGTCTTTTATTTGCAAAGATTTGAGTCATATTTCAGAATATACCAAATCGCTGCCCACAAATATTTTTAAGTTGATGAAGCATGTGTTGCCTGGGCCTTATACATTTATTTTAAATGCCAGCAGCAATGTGCCTAACATTCTTAATACAAAAAAGAAAACCATAGGTATACGTGTGCCAGATCATAAAATCATACAATTGTTGATAGAAGAATTGGGTAATCCAATCTTAAGTACCTCTATTAAAAACGACGATGCAATTTTAGAATATACCACCGATCCTGAAGAAATATACGATCGGTATAAGAACTTGGTGGATGTAATTATCGATGGTGGATTTGGTGGCAATGAAGCATCCACCATACTCGATTGTACAGGCAATGAAGTAGAAGTTGTGCGAGTAGGAAAGGGTAGCGTAGAGGAGCTATAGAAGGACTATAGTTTTGTGTATGTTGTGCGTTCAAATAACAAAAAACAAAAAACAAAATCCAAACGGCTATAGAATTCCGGTTTTTAGATTTTCATGGGAAACGATCTGGGAGTTTGATAATCTCGCTTATAAGTAATTATTCATTCGGAACAAAGACCATTGCTATCATCGTTACTACAAATAATGCAACTGCAACAAACATAGATTTTTCTAGCGTTGGTATTTGTACCTCGGTAGATTTCTGAATAGAAAGAAGGATTTTTAAAATGCCTGGAATGAATGATACACATCCACATAGTATAAATGGTATCCCATAAAGATTGTTCTCATGTACATCTTTTCGTGCTAGTATAGCAAAGGACGTAAGAGGGGTAAAAATCATAAATATCACCAAAAGACTAATAAGTTCAAAAACCAACTCTGAAGGATAGCTTTTTGCTAAAAATGAGCGGGTAATCATTACAACTCCTGAAAAGATACTTACTGGAATTACGAAGATGCCAAATAGCCAAGCATAGCCAGCACTAAGATTCCCTTGTAAGGCAATTGAAAGCAACAGTACTACTATAGCTGACGATAGAATATAGACTAATAAGAAAAAAGATGTTATCATATTATTAATTGCTTGGCTATTTTAATTACAGATGTTTTTGCATGTAATTGATTATTGTTTTTTGTGCGATTTTATAAAATCAAGGACTTGGAACTAGGAGAATTGAAATTAGTATTAATACAAAGAGTGCAATCGTATTGAATAGAGATTCTTTAAAATTTATTGGCGGAGCATCTGTATAGTTTTTTACCATAAGGTTGATTTTTATAATACCAGGTATTAATGATACAAATCCATATACAGAAAAAGTAATAGTATAAAGTTCGTTTGATTGTACATGTTTTCGTGCAAGTATAGCAAAGGTTGTGAGTGGGGTAAAGATTATGAAAAACAATAAAAGACTGACTAGCTCAAAAATCAATTCAGATGTGTATTTTTTTTTCAATAGCGAACCTATGACTGTCAATACTCCTAAAATAACCGTTAATGGAATTACAAGGAAGCCAAAGAACCATCTGTCCTCGGAGCTAATATTTCCTTGAATTGTCACTTCAAATAATTTCATTATCCCGAGACAGAATAATCCATATAATATAAATACAAAAGTGGTCATGATATTAAAAGGTTTTTAAATAGAATCTTATAGTAATAAAAATATGGGTGAGTAAAATGTACGATGCTATTAGGTATTTGTAATAGCATCTTGTAAAATAATTATAAATGTTATTGATCTATCTTTAGAATAAAACTTTCCGAAAAGTGAATGCACTAATTTTTATTATTCCTTCAAATAAAATAATATTTTAAAATGCATCTAATGAAGTAAAAGAAGTAAATTATTTCAAATCAATTTTTTTACCATTTTTATAACCAACAGAAATTATTCCCAACGACTCTTTATAATAAATATAGCTAACCGAATCATAGACAGACGGAAAATATTTAGCATGAATGCCAGTTATCAATGTGTTGTTGATAGTTTTTGAAAGGTTGCTGCTATCAAATTCAGTAAAACCTATTTGGTTTAAATTATAATGAACCGAACTGCCTGTATTATCGGTGGTAATGTTAAGACTAAACCTAAATGAGTTATCATTGCACGTTTGTTCATATCCATCAGATTGAGAATCATCACTAGGGCATACACATATTTTCTTTCTTAAAAGAGGCATGCAATTTCTTCCTCTATCTAAATTATCATAATGAAATCGAGAAACACCAACGTTGATCGTTTCATCTATATTTGTTTGATTTATAAAATCAAGCATTGTATCTCTTTTAAAAATAAGCAACGCATTATTTTGGGGACTAATGACTGGAGCACCACCCTCGCAGTGGCAGTTGTTGCAAGAAAAAAATATAATTAAACTGGCAAGAATTAAATGTAGACTAGATTTCATTGGCTTAAAAATAGACTTGATTGTTTAATCTATTAAGCAAATGTAATGATTATTACTACCAATGTTTTTATAGGAGTATTATCTTTTGATAATAAATTAGCAATTTTTAAACAGAAGGTTGCCTCATGAACTAAATAAAATTCAATAGGAGTAATTTTAACGAACCTTTTATTGGAAGCATCTATTATGCATTAAACGAACTTTAAGTGTGAATTTTAGAATATGCTGAATAATTTAAGCTTGTATTAGGAGTACGGAAGACGTTATAATATGTATATTTGATACTTATAATTGGATAGAACGGCGACTTTCCAGAAAAAACTTTAAAATAAAATTTCTACAGATGAAAAAGTGTTTCGTGATTATTTGTATTGCCTTATGTATAGTATCGTGCCAGAGTGAATCGAATTCTGTCAATCCCGTTAATCAATGGATAAAAGTAGCATCATACCCCTTGCAAAGTGGCAACAATGCGCTTTTTTTAAAAGATACATTAATCATTACGGACACCGCTACTGCTGCAGTCTTTTATAAAGTAAAAAAGAATGAAACATCTTTCAATACATCCAATGCTTCATTCGGGCATGTTGAATCATTCGTATCCTATGGTGGAGGATTGTATTGCGTGTCTATGGGAAATACAGTAAACTATTCAGGTGATTTTTGTAGAACATGGGTTCAGAAAAATAATGGTTTGCCTAATACTATTTCTATTTCAGATCTTGTGGCTACGGATATAGGTTTATATGTATGTGGAAACGGTTTATATTACTCAAATGACAACGGCGATTCCTGGAACGATATAAGTATACAAGGAACAACTCTCGTATTGTCTGTCGTTTATCTAGATCATACACTTATTGCTAGCACAAATAAAGGTTTATACAATTCTGCTGATAATGGAGCCCATTGGATTCTTATTGCTTCTTCTTCGGGTATATCAAATGCGTCGATTTCTAAGTTTGCGGTTTTGCAAAATGGTATTTATGCAGCCTCAAGTATAGTAGCTAATTCTACTGTATATGCTTCTTTTGATAAAGGGAACTCTTGGATTGTGAGCTCCGGCTTAGATGCTTTAGGCCCTAATTCTATTTATGCGTTTGAATCGTACAATGGTGCATTGTATGTTGCCAGCAAACATGGTGTATTTGAATCTGTGGATAATGCAAGACATTGGGTGTATAGCGGCTGTGATGATGCGCGATCTTTTGCAAGAATGGGTGATGTTTTATATGTAGGAACGGCTTCTAATGGACTATGGTCATCTCCATTGGGACGTGCGAATTGAATACAGAAGTCTCATTCATAAGTTATTTTAATGAATGAGACTTCTGTATTAGTTTAAAGGTATACTTTGCAGCTCCAATCAGAACGAAGCTGTACGAATGTTCATTCTTTGCTGGAGCATACATGCCGTTTGTTCCTTTCTGTCCTGGCTCGAATGTCGATTCTTTTATTGTTTAACAAACTTGGTTGTTTGATTATCAAATTTTAGAATGTAACTACCTTTCTGTAAATTTTTACAATCAATTATCTTTCCTTTGCCCGCCAAAAGGTTGTTGCCATAAATGTCTTGAACTTCATAGATTGTAATGGCACTAAAATGCAAGTAATCCCGAATAGGAAATTTATTTTCTATTTTTACTTTTGTTTTTTTAGCTTCAATTATAATTTCATTCCCAAAAGAATCATCCTGAATTAGGATGTTGAAATACGCTCTATTGTTGATGTAAATTTCAAATTTGTTTGTGCCAGAATGTAAAAATAATGGATAGTTTACCAAGTTAATATATTCATTATTTGGGTTGATGAATGTATCAATTGTTTTCCATTCATTATAGGTGTAATGTTTAATGGTGAAGGTATCGCCAAAGTGTTTTATTTTAAATGTAAAAAGACCATCGGGTGTTATTTTACATACTTGCTCGTCCCGTTCTTCATTATATATAAATGCATTTGGCGCTAGTTGAATTTTATGTTGATTGATATATAGCAGCGTATCGAAATACGCTATTTTGCGATCGTTAATTTGATATAGAGTTCGTTGGTTGTTAGGGTGTCATATTGGATAAAAATGGAATCGTTGTGAAGTGTGTATTTCCCACGTAAAATAAGTTTATTCATGCAACCCCGTAGTTTGAAGTCTACATTTTCTAGTGAATCAAAGGTGTAGACCAATGCACTAAAATCTACTGGTGTTCTCCATACTCCAACAATAGAATGTTGTTGCCCAAATGCATGTGCAGATAGTGAAATAAATAGTAATATATTTAAAATGGTTTTCATTTTTTAGTGGTATATCTACTTTCTTCCGTTTATACTCTCTGTAAAGGCATAACAAGTTTTGTTGTTTGAATTGAATATGCCCATTCTAATTTTACTTGTACTCAGTACTCGACACTTCGTACTTTTCTCTATTAATTCATTCCGTTTGGAATTTGTTTTTTGCTATTTGGAATTTGAACGCACCACTCACCACCTGCACATCAATTCTAAATAACCGTACTCTTACGTACCACTTTTGCTTCTTTATGTTTCCATCTTCTATGCGACCAGAGCCAATTTGCGGGCTGCTCTTTGATACATGCTTCTAATTTTTTAATATACAAATCCGTTATTTCATGTCCTTCTTTTGCGATGGGTAATGATTTTAACGTTTCAAAGGTTACTTCATAATAGCCTCGTTTGATACGCTTCATGCTTAAAAATAAAGCAGGCATTTGCATGGCGCCACCGATTTTATCTCCGCCAACATAAAATGCTGTATACTGATTTAAAAACATTGCCCAATGTTGAATTTCACTGTGTGGCGGAGTTTGATCTGCAACCATTGCGATGGAGCGCACCGTTTTTCTGTTTTTTATCAATTCACGTAGGGTATCTTTCATTGCTACAGGATGGGCACCAAAACGCGCACGCAAATTGTAAATAAATTCATCCATTTTGATGTTATGTATGGGTTTGTAAACCGCATCAATTGGATAGCTAGATTGGATGGTGCATATTTGCAAGAGCCATTCCCAATTACATAAATGACTTGTTAAACCTAAATGCGATTGTCCGCTGTCCAGAATTGAAAGAGGAAGATCAAGGTTGGTTATGGTAACACGCTTTTGTAATTCTTCTTTGCTGATGTCTGCTAATTTCAGCGATTCAAAACTTATATCTGTAAGGTTGAGGTAAAAATCTCTTGTTATTTGTTTAATTTCAGCGATAGATTTTTCTGGAAAGGAGTTTTGTAAGTTATCATGTATTACCTTTGCTCTATATCTTACAATGTATTGCAATACAAATGCAGTAAAGCTAGATAGTGCATATAATAATGGAAAAGGGAGTTTTGCTATTCTTCTTAATATAAATGGTAACATAATATCAACGTATGAATGAAGAAATCAAAAATACAGCAAATAAATCAACCTTGCTTATAGATTTACATTATTTTCCGCCTATTTCCTACATAAAAGAAATAGTAAAGGCGGACACTATTGTCTTAGAAGCACATGAAACATTTCAAAAACAAACCTATAGAAATCGTTGTGAAATTTTAACTGCAAATGGGAAAGAAGCGTTGATCGTTCCCATTATTCATGGCTCTAGTGGATTTATTAAAGACATTAGAATCGATTATTCCCAACGTTGGTTTCAAATTCACGATCGTACATTGCGTGCTGCTTATGGTAAATCCCCCTTTTTTGAGTTTGTAATGGATGATATAAGCGCTGTTTTGGAAGCAAAACATCCCTTTTTATGGGACGTAAATTACAATATGCTGACACTCTGTCTTGAGAAATTAACCTTAAAAAAGGAGATTATAGAATCAAATGCGTATCTTGATACAACTGAATTGACAGATTTTACGCTTGATATGCGCGGAAAAATCAATCCTGGTTCAAATAAAGAAGTAGGGCAAAATGACAGTAAAGTTTATCATCAAGTTTTTGGCAATGAATTTGTTAGGAATCTTAGTGTTCTGGATTTGTTGTTTTGTGCAGTATTAGATTCGTCTGTAATACTGCGCTAAATTCAATTAATGCAATATTGACTGAACCAATTTGAATATCATACGTTAATTACATCGTATATGATTCAATTTTAATTGCCAATATTTCAGTTAAAAAGAATACATTTACAATAGTTTGAATTAAATAAAGAATCTAAGTATAAACACATGGAAGCAAAATTTTCAAATCGCGTTAAAGAGGTTATATCCTTAAGTCGTGAAGAAGCATTGCGCTTGGGTCATGATTACATCGGTGCAGAGCACTTGTTGTTGGGTATGATTCGTGAAGGAGAAGGTGTGGCGATTAGTTTGTTGAAAAAGCTAGGCATCACGTTAGATTCTTTAAAAAAATCATTAGAAGATGCCGTTCGTGGTACAGCTACAGGTAATGTTAAAAATCTTACTAATATTCCCTTAACAAGGCAGGCGGAAAAAGTTCTAAAAATTACCTATCTAGAAGCAAAGATTTTTAAAAGCGACTTGATCGGTACAGAACATTTATTGTTATCTGTATTACGAGATGAAGACAACGTTGCAACACAAATATTGCATAAGTTTGATATTTCGTATGATGTTATAAAAGAATTATTAGAATACCATACGCATACACCCAAAGCTTCTGATGCAGAAGATGCAGACGACGATAATGCGCGTTTGTTTGGCGGAAGCGGTGCTACGGGTGCTGGTAAAGAAGCAAACAGGCCAGGTGCTGAAAAATCTAGAACTCCGGTATTAGATAACTTTGGCAGAGATTTAACAAAGTATGCGGAAGATGGAAAACTTGATCCAATCATTGGTCGCGAGAAAGAAATTGAACGCGTAGCACAAATTTTATCGCGTCGTAAAAAGAACAACCCAATTTTGATTGGTGAGCCTGGTGTAGGTAAAACAGCAATTGCGGAAGGATTAGCCTTGCGTATTGTTCAGAAGAAAGTATCCAGAGTTTTATTCAATAAAAGAGTCGTAACACTTGATTTAGCTTCATTGGTTGCTGGTACAAAATACCGCGGTCAGTTTGAAGAGCGTATGAAAGCAGTTATGAATGAATTGGAAAAATCTCCAGAGGTAATTCTGTTCATAGATGAAATTCATACTATTGTTGGTGCAGGTGGAGCTTCAGGTTCCTTAGATGCATCAAATATGTTCAAACCTGCATTAGCAAGGGGGGACATACAGTGTATTGGTGCAACTACCTTAGATGAATACCGTCAATACATAGAAAAAGATGGCGCTTTGGCTCGTCGTTTTCAAATTGTAATGATTGAAGCAACTACTCCTGAAGAGACAATACAAATCTTAAATAATATCAAAGATAAATACGAAGACCATCACAATGTAATCTATTCTCCAGAAGCAATAGAAGCATGTGTTAAGTTGTCGGATCGTTATATTAGTGATCGTTTCTTGCCGGATAAAGCCATTGATGTGTTAGATGAAGCAGGTGCTCGTGTACACATTAATAACATTCACGTTCCGGATGATATTATCAAATTGGAAGATCAAATTGAAGATATTAAGAAAGAAAAAAATAAAGTTGTAAAAAGTCAGAAGTACGAAGAGGCCGCTCAATTGAGAGACACGGAGAAAAAACTGATTGAACAATTGGATAATGCGAAGGTTCGTTGGGAAGAAGAAACCAAGAAAAAGCGTTATCATGTAAAAGAAGAAAACGTTGCGGATGTAATTGCAATGATGACTGGGATTCCTGCTGCACGTGTTGCACAAAAAGAATCTGCCAAGTTGTTGAGCATGGGTGATGATTTGAAAGCTGCAGTGGTTGGACAAGATCAAGCGGTTGCAAAATTAGTTAAAGCCATCCAACGTACACGTGTAGGTTTAAAAGATCCGAAGAAACCAATTGGTTCATTCATTTTCTTAGGCCCAACGGGTGTTGGTAAAACAGAGTTGGCAAAATCGTTGGCGCAATATTTATTTGATAAAGAAGATTCATTGGTACGTATTGATATGTCTGAGTATATGGAGAAATTCTCTATATCTAGATTGGTTGGTGCACCTCCAGGATATGTGGGTTACGAAGAAGGTGGTCAATTGACTGAAAAAATTCGTCGCAAACCATATAGCGTAATCTTGTTGGATGAAATTGAAAAAGCCCATCCAGATGTATTCAATTTATTGTTGCAAGTATTGGATGATGGTATCTTAACAGATGGATTGGGTAGAAGAGTTGACTTTAGAAATACCATCATTATCATGACATCAAACATTGGTGTGCGCGACTTGAAAGATTTCGGATCAGGTATTGGTTTCAATACACAATCGCGTAAAGACAATGTAGATGAAATGATGAAAGGCACGATTCAAAATGCCTTACGTAAAGCATTCTCTCCAGAATTCTTAAATCGTTTGGATGATGTTATCGTATTCAACTCACTTTCTAGAGAAGATATCCATGTTATCATTGATATTACCTTGAAAAAAGTATTCGCTCGTATCTTAGCGATTGGGTATACAATTGAATTAACTGAAAAAGCAAAAGATTTCTTAGCTGAAAAAGGATACGATGCACAATATGGTGCACGTCCATTGAACAGAGCGATTCAAAAATTCTTGGAAGATCCCATTGCAGAAGAAATTCTTAAAGGCGAAGTTCTTGAAGGCGATACCATTCTTGCGGATTACGAAGAAGGTGCTGAAGGTTTAACTGTTCGTAACAAGAAACAACCGGAAGAGAAAAAAGAAGGCGAAAAAGGTAAGTAGTTATTAAGATGAAGTCTTAGGACAAAATGCTAAATGATTTAAATAAATAGAAAGTCCCGCTGATTTAATTGGCGGGACTTTTTTATTATGTACTAGTTCATATTGAAAATATGTCAGTAGATAAAGTTTATGTCATTCTTTGTAGGAGGTGATTTTGGTCGTTTATACTTGTGAATAAAATTCTATATGCTATAGACAGTGCTAAGTCGTACTCTAATCATCATTTTTTAATAGAATAAATTAACAGATTGTAAAACATATAGGTTTGGTTACATACATAAGGCTTTGGTTCATTTTTAGTGGCTGAAGCTGGAAGGAAATGTTTGTTATATATAGAATGACATATAAATTTTTTTTCTGAATTTTAAATCGATATACTATTGCTTATTACTTAAAAACAATAGATATTTAAATTCAGCTTATTTTAAAAAAAAACTATTTAACAATTATTACACGTATGGGATTTAACATTGCAGGACTCATTTTTAAAAATGATGTTGGTAACGAAAAAGAACTTGAAAGACTTTTAAATATTAAACTTGAATATAAAAGCACTGTTAACTTTGAAGATGCAACAAGTAGTTCTAGAGATGAAAATACAATTGATGTATTACACACGGCACATGGGGCTTTAGTAATTATGACATTGGGAGAGATCTTTGATATATCAACTATTCAAAACGAAGTTGTGCAGTTTATGGTTTCAGACGTTTCGGATACGTATTATTTTGAAAAATACTCTGAAGGCAAACTTGATAGGAAATACATATCTTCAATGGGGGAAGTTATTGAAGATGTTGGAGATGGTATTGTAAATGAAGAGAATGATTTAATGGAGATTGTTTGGGAGATTGCAGATGATTATTTGCAAAATAATTTCTCGGACAATATGTTTGACTTGAATTTTAAACGATACGAAATAAAATAATTTTTTTATAATTAAGCAAATGCTACTAATATAGATAAAATGCCTTTTCGGCTGCGAGGATTGCTTTTTATTTAATTGCGAAACGACGTTTAATTTGTTTTATAGAAATACAACAGTTCAATTTTAATATCTTTTATTAAATAAACCAGACTCACGTTTAATACGATTAACCATGACAGAAGATCAAGAATTTATTTATCAATCCATTGTATCCCAAATGAGATTGGGATTTTTATCGAACGAAGAAATTACAGACAATATCATTGAAGAAGTTGAAGACAATGAATTTGAAGATGAAATTTCTAAAAAGTGGATTAAGGCAACGATTAAATCGGAGTTTGAAAAGTTGAAAATGGAAAGTAAAAGTTGGGAGAACCCAACTAAAACAGAAAAGCTTATAGCAGCTTTTGAAGAACTACGCACTCTGAATATTATAGCCCTTCATAATGCTGGTTACACAATGAGCGATGGAGAATCCGATGTTGTAGAAGTTGAAATTGCATTAAGAGAAAATGGTATTGAATCTGATGGATATTGTTTTTACCATCAGCAAGATCTTGAACGTGCTATGGATTATAAAGCACCGTCTTTAATGATTGCTTTTCAAAAGGTGAATAACACAGATGATGCAGTTACAATTCGTGTTGGTAAATTGGTGGTAGCGATTTTGAAAAGTCATGACCTGAATGTCGTGTGGGATGAATCAGTAAATAAAAAGATAGAATTGCCGGGTTTTGCATGGCAAAAAATATATGATGAGGATGACGACGATCTGCTGGATTCTAGCAGAGTAGTTGGTGTTATGATAAAGAAGTAAGTTTCGTATAGAATAGCCCCACTATGGAACCTACATTTTTCAAAAAACAATCTGACTTCAGAAAATGGCTTGTGAAAAACCATTCGAAGGAAACAGAATTGATTGTTGGTTTTTATAAAGTTGGTAGTGGAATTGCCAGTATGTCTTGGTCGGAGTCGGTTGATGAAGCGCTTTGTTTTGGTTGGATAGATGCTGTCCGAAAATCCATTGATCATGATAGCTATCAAATTCGTTTTACGAAACGTAAACCCAATAGCATTTGGAGTGCCGTGAATATTCGAAAAATGGGAGCGTTGACAAAGGCTGGATTGATGCAACCTGCAGGGCTTGAAATTTTTAAAAATAAGCGAGAACATAAATCAAATGGTTATTCTCATGGAGATGCAGAAATTCCTCTTTCTATAGAATTTGAAAAGCAATTTAAATTAAATAAAAAGGCCTGGGACTATTTTCAATTGCTTGCACCTTCTTATCGAAAGCCTTCAACCAAATGGGTTATGAGTGCGAAACAAGAATCAACTCAACTAAAGCGACTAAATAAACTTATTGGAGATTGTGCTGCAGGAACAAATATGTGGAGGGAGAATAAATATACTAGCAAGAAAAAAACCAAATGATCTGAGCATGTTTTATAGTGCTTACTATTTATACTATAAAATCCATAACATACTGCATGGACTTTATAGTATAAATAAATAATACCCTAAAATTACTTCACTGCTTTAAGTACTTTAGGAGCACCACTCAAAATGTCTGTTGTTGCTTATAACGAACTTTATTGAATTCAAATCAATGCATACTTAAAACTACATGTAAAGCAGTATTTTAAAGGCTTTCAAAGAGCTTTTACTAACTTACATGTAAGGATAGTGAATTAATCGTATGTAATCATCCTGGGAGAATGTTGTATAAATCTGTCTAGTAGTTATCTATTTATTAGGATCAAAAAATTAGACACGAACTAATCTTCATTCCTTTGAATATGGTTTCAAAAGTTTTTAGGTGGAATTGAATGAGTTTTTTAATGCTTTTTTATTTAAGAGTAAAGCTGAATAATACTAAAATATAAATGGTGTTGTTTTAATTAAAAATGAATCGCATGTTACTTAATATCATTTAATAATGTTAGTTTGTTTTTTGTAATAAAAGTGTCAACAACTACTACAATCATAATTCCATATAAAGGTGCTCCGAAATAAAACATACGAGCCGCATCACCAGAGATGAGCACATGTATCAATATGCATCCGAAGAAAACCCAATAGTATTTTTCGATACTATTTATCCACGCACAGCGGGTATTTCTATTTAGTGCGCCAAAAATCAGAATGAACGTAAATATACCTAATACGGTAAAGACTTCTCCAAGTCCTCTTACATTAGCAAGCTTCGCTATTGTTGATGTTGTTTTATGTATATGACGAATGCATACCTCTACCAACGATTCTTTAATTAGTGTTGCAGATTCGTGTAATGGTAAAAATGAATCAATGATATAATGCTCGCCAAAAACAACAAGTACACTCAATAAGATTAGTCCAGACCGTATATACCAATTAAAAGGGCCTGCAACGATTATGAGTGGTGCAAATAATAAAAAAGATTCTTTCATTACACCTCCCAATAAGACACTACATATAAACAGTGCTTTATTATTTGATTTAATGCTGTATAAAAGCGTTGCAATCGCAATTAAATATAGACTATCTGTTAGAGGTAATCCTGCAATGTATGCCACCCATCTACTGGTGAGCACAACAATTAATGCTATTAGTAATGCAACATAATTACTTGTATATAGTTTCAATAAACAATAAACAATCCAACCATATAAGGCTACGAATACAGAGTTAATTAAAAAATAAGCAAGTTGTAAAGGCCAAGTACTTTCAGCTCTCTGCGGCCATAATTTTGTATAAACCGCTTGTAAAGGCATAGCAACTACCTTCGCAATAACGGGAAGGATAAACCTATATCGATGCACTGGATTTACATTGTAGTCTCCCTGAGACATGGCTAAATAACTTTCCGTATCTGAGGAATGAGAAAAATCATAATGCACATACATGTTGTACGCAGGGCCAATAATCACTGCAAGACAGAAGAGGAAGGGAAGGAGGAAGGAATTTTTCAATTATGAATTATAAATTATTAATTATGAATTATAAATTATGATTTTTTTTCAGAGTTGCTCAATAACTAACGAGTGTAAAAAGTGTAAAGTGTAGCTGTTTCATTTATTTTGAATCTTCCATTTTATTTAAAGGTGTATTTACTTATATAGATGTACATTTAGTTAGAGAAATAAATACGCATTACACACCAAACTTTAGACGTTCTTAATTATTTTGACTTGTATTTCTTATTTAGAATTGTAATTACTTATATATATGTACATTTAGTTAGAGAAATACATACACTTTACACTCTAAACTTTACACTTTCTTAATACCCGCCCTTCAACTTTCTTATAATCCATTCTCCACTAATAAGAGCAAGGAGTAATATTAAAATCCAAGGAAGGTTTATGATTTCGTTTAATGTTTCTTTTGAACGAATGAGCGTTTTGAATTTTTGATTTTTAAGTTCGTTGATTAATGCATCCGTCTGATTAAGCAAGTAGAATTTTCCGTTGCTCTTAGCGGAAATGGTTTTCAATAAATTAAAATCTGCTTTGATGGATTGTGCTTCTAAACTTGTTTTACGAATAATAAATTCTCCTGTACTTTTTTCAAGTTTTCCATTTAATGTAGCACTGGCAGAGTAATGATACACACCTTCCGTCAAACCCTTTACTTCAAAACGATTATTGCCTACGCTTGTAGTAAACGAAAAATTAAACAATTTGCCAGATTCATTTTTAATTTGAAGTGCAATATCTGTTCCATACGTACGTTCCATGATTTCATTGTACAACTCTGCTTCAAAATATAGATGTTCTCCGCTTTGTAAATCATTTACGGTTGGGTATACACGAAATTTACGTTTGTCATTTTGATTTGAAATATACTGCACACATTTCTGAATAAATTCATCAAAGGTGTTTGTATTCTGTTGGGTTAATTGATTGTGTAATCGCCACTGCCAAATACCCTCTGCGGCCAATACCATCGTTTCTTTATTGGTAGAAATACTTAATAAGGGCTTTGTTGTCACTACTCTACCCACACGTTGAAAGAGAAGCGTAATGCCATCTTGCTTTAGTTTGTAGTCGCCAAAATAACTTTGTAAAGGAGGTGCACTTAGCAATAATTCTTGCAAACCAGCTGGCATAACAAATCGATCAAACGTTGGGTTTAAGTCTCCATAAACCAAATCTTTTTGCGCGCTGCGTACATTGATTTGCATCAACGAATTTGTTTGATTAAATGTTGGAATGCTCGTTTGGTTTCCAACGATATACCATTTGGGAGCTTTGTTCGCGAGTAACAAATCAAATTCTTTTTTGCCTGTAAGTGTTCCTTCCGGGAAATGATGAAAAATAATCAAACTGTAATTGTCGGGTTTGTATGTTGTAATTCCTGGAATGAAAATGGAAACTTCAATATTTTCTTTTGCCGATAATGCTGCTACGATTGCTTTAATATCTGGGTGCGGGGAAGGAGCAGCAATTACTATTTTTTGTTTGTTGTCTACTATATCAATGTACACATGTTGACTGTTATTTTCTGTTGTAAACTCTCCTGGTAAAGGAATGATCTCTACAACATAATGTTGAATACCTACCACCTCCGAAGAGGTTCTAAATTCGATAGGTGTTTGGGTTTCTGATTTAGGAAAGGTTATTTTCTTAGCCGCAAGAACAACTCCTTTTTGTTTTAATTGAATCGTTGCTGTAGCGCCGTTGTATCCTTTTTGTGCAAACTCAACAAGGATAGGAAATTCATTGCCCTTAAATGCTAATTTGTTATGGACAGCAGATAATAGACGTACATCTTTTTTATCTATCGTATCGCCAATGCCAATGGTATAGATGGGTTTAGAAGATGGAGTAATACTTGGATCCATTCCTACATTGTATATGCCATCGGTTACTAAAATACTTGCTACGATATTTTTGCCACTTTCTTCTTGTTTTGGTTCAATCAGTAATTGGTTGAGATTTGTACTTGTGTGGTTAAAAATAATTTGATTGTTATTTATAGCGCCATCAAAGGTATACGTTGCAGTCTCGATGCCTTCTGCATTTAATGCGTTTGTTATTTTGTCTAATATTGAAATCCATTGTTGGCGTTGTGTACTATCGCTTATCAATTTTAATGAAGCAGAATTGTCGACATGGAAAAGTACTTTTGGTTTTTCAAGCGTGTTGTCAAAATAGCGGATAACAGGTCCAAATAAGAGATATACTAAAATACTCACTAAGATAATTCGAAGCGCCGCTAATAAATAATGTATGCGTTTAGACCAAAGAGTTGTTGGTTTTGAATAGAGTATATATCCATATGTTATACCTATGGCAATGCATAAGAATATAAACCAGGGAGAACTAGAAGCGTAAATTGAAAAGCCGTTCATATAATAAAAGAAATCCTGCATTGTTAGGATGCAGGATTCAAGTTAAAGAGAATATTTCAAAACCTATGAGGTTTTGTATAGTAAGATTGTAACAGATTCGTATTTGCAGGTAAGTACGAAACCTATGAGGTTTTTTAAATCCTCGTAGGCTTATGATTATGTTAACATTCCCCCATCCACTTGTAATACTTGTCCTGATATATACGTAGATAAGTCTGAACCAAGGAAAATACAGGCATTTGCAACATCTTCGCTTTTGCCAGCACGTTTTAAAGGGATATCTTTTTCCCATTCCGCCTTTACTTTGGGATCCAAAACCGCCGTCATTTCGGTTTCAATAAAGCCAGGAGCAACAGCATTGCAACGAATATTTCTAGAACCCAATTCCTGAGCAACGGATTTTGTAAAACCAATGATACCCGCTTTAGAAGCAGCATAATTGGTTTGTCCAGCGTTACCGCTGATACCTACAACTGAAGTCATATTGATAATGGAACCAGATTTTGCTTTCATCATCGGTTTTAAAGCCGCTTTAGTGATATTAAAAACAGACTTTAAATTAACTTCCATCACAGAGTCCCATTGTTCTTCTGACATGCGCATTAATAAACCATCTTTTGTGATACCTGCGTTATTCACTACGATATCTAATTGGCCAAAATCAGCCATTACAGCAGTGATTAATTCTTCGGCTTCAGTATATTTAGATGCATCTGAGCGGTATCCTTTTGCTTTGATACCCAATGCTTGCAATTCTTTTTCGAGGGTTAGACCTTTTTCTACACTTGATAAATATGTAAACGCCACATTAGCACCTTCTTGTGCATAACGCATCGCAATTGATGTACCTATCCCTTTTGATGCTCCAGTTATTAAAGCAGTTTTTCCACTAAGTAAGCCCATTCTATGATGTTTTATTGATGTATCTAAATTCAAATATAACTTAGAAATCCCAAATGGCAAAAAAACAATTAGATTAGCTCCTTTATTTATAGCCTAATGCTAAACGCTGAAGGCCTAAAGCTTTGCGCCTTTGATTTTGAACAATATGCAATTGGTTGTTGCGTGGGCATATTTGCGGTACTAATTTTACTGCCTAAAGTCTAAAGTTGATTGCTTAACGCTTTGCTCGTTAAATTTTGATCAATATATAATTAGTTGTTGAGCAGATAAATATGCGTATAAATGAATGATCAGTATATCTTTGAAGTGTAATCTTAGGCTTCTAGAAGTGCAAGAAAGCATTAAGTCTTAAGTATGATGTTGGCGCAAAAAAGCTTTAAACGCTAAGCTTTTAGTCTTAGGTTTCATATATGTTAATGTACTAAAAAATAGATGCTTGCGACACTGTTCAAGAATCAACGCTGCTTTTTCCGACTGTTTCCTTTCTTATAAAGCTAAATACCTTAAATTTGCACCGTAATAATACCATATATAGATATGTCAACAAAATTCGATGTTATAGTGATCGGTAGCGGTCCTGGTGGATATGTAGCTGCAATTAGAGCCTCTCAATTAGGTAAAAAAGTAGCAGTAATTGAAAAAGCAGAATTAGGCGGTATTTGTTTGAACTGGGGATGTATCCCTACAAAAGCATTGTTGAAAAGTGCGCAAGTATTTGAATACATCAAGCATGCAAAGGATTACGGAATTAATGTAGGAAGTGCAGAAGCAGATTTCTCAGCTGTAGTTAAACGTAGCCGCGATGTAGCTTCAGGCATGAGCAAAGGTGTTCAGTTTTTAATGAAGAAAAACAAAATCGAAATTATTGCAGGTTTTGGTAAATTAGCAAAAGGCAAACAAGTTGAAGTTACAGACGATAAAGGGAACAAAAGTTTGTATGCCGCAGATCATATTATTTTAGCAACAGGTGGTCGCGCCCGCGAATTACCAAATGTTAAAATAGACAATACTAAAATTATCGGTTACCGTAAAGCAATGGTTCTTGAAACAAGACCAGATAGTATGGTGATTATGGGTTCAGGTGCAATTGGTGTTGAATTCGCATATTTCTATGCAACAATGGGAACTAAAGTAACGATTGTTGAATACTTACCAAACATCGTTCCGGTAGAAGACGAAGACGTTTCTAAGCAATTAGAAAAAGAATATAAGAAAATGGGTATCACCATTATGACCAATGCTGCAGTTGAATCGGTAGATACAAAAGGCAAAGGATGTAAAGTGACTGTTAAAAAAGGCGATGCCGTTGAAGTGATTGATTGTGATATCGTTCTTTCAGCAGTAGGTGTTACTACCAACCTTGAAGGCATTGGTTTGGAAGATGTAGGTGTTGCTACAGACAAAGGACGTGTATTGGTAGATGATTTCTACAAAACAAATATCCCAGGTGTATATGCAATTGGTGATATTGTTAAAGGTCCAGCTTTGGCACACGTTGCATCGCACGAAGGTATTATCTGCGTAGAAAAAATTGCAGGTTTAAATCCAGAGCCAATGGATTATGGCAACATTCCAGGTTGTACATATTGTACTCCAGAAATTGCTTCTGTTGGTATGACGGAGAAAGCTGCAAAAGAAAAAGGATACGAATTGAAAGTAGGTAAGTTTCCATTCTCTGCATCTGGTAAAGCAAGTGCTGCTGGTGCAAAAGAAGGTTTCGTAAAAGTGATTTACGATGCCAAATACGGCGAATTGTTAGGTGTTCACATGATTGGTGCAAACGTTACTGAAATGATTGCAGAAATTGTTGTAGCACGTAAATTGGAAGCAACAGGGCATGAGATTTTGAACGCAGTTCACCCACACCCTACAATGTCTGAAGCAATTATGGAAGCGACAGCAGCTGCGTATGGTGAAGTGATTCACTTATAAGAAATGATTTAAAAGATTTTATATTGAAAGGCTTCGTAGGGATACGGAGCCTTTTTTTTGTTCTTAATAGATATCCATTTTTAGTTTTTATATTTATAATGTGACACGCATGAATGATATTTAGGCTATCATTTCTTATCGGTGGAAAACTAGTTTAATAGTATGTAAGTCCACAATATATAAATAGGTTAATTTAGGTGAATATAAATGAAAAAATGAAAATAATTGAAAAAATTGCAGGTTGGCACAAAAAGTTTTTTTACGGAAAAGAAGCTAAAGTTTTTTTACTTTTTGTGAGTTTAATTTTATTTAAAAACCCTATAGAATCATTATTTAACCAATACTTAATTAGTCCATTTTTATCAGAGGTTGCTGAAAATCCTTATTCAGATTATTGCTTCATGGTTGTCGCTATTTTAATAATTGTTTATTTTATCCCTAAATTTTTTACACGTTATATTATTTCTAGTGATTTAATAATACTAGCGAATGTATATTTATTCAGTTATCTAATATTGTATAGATTGAATCCTGAATATGATTTCAAATGGGCGTATTTTGATTGGAAGTATCTGAATGGTATTGCATATGTGGATATATTCCTTTTGTATGTATTAGGGATTAATGTTCTTCTAATAAAAAGTATAGTTCAAAAAATAGTACCCAACTTTAATACAGAAAATAAAGCTCAATTACGTGATTTATTCAGCTTTGAAGAAGACAAGCCAATTAGCTCTTTTAAGGAAGATTTGCTATTTCGAAAAGAACTTGCTGAGGCTATTGCCTTTACAATAAAAGAAACCAATCCGTCAAAGTCTTCAGCATTCGGAGTTGTTGGTGAATGGGGGACAGGAAAGACTTCATTAATGAATTTGGTGAAGTTGTATTTAAACAAAAAGGAATTTGTAGTTATTGATTTTTCACCATGGATTAGTTTCTCTAAAAATGACATTATTCATGATTTTTTTAAATCAATATCTAATGAATTGGAAACATCTAGCTCTGAATTGCCAGACTTGTTGATGTCTTATGCGAAAGGGATTTCAGAAGATAAGAGTTTTGGAATTCTTTCATTTTTTACGAATTTATTTGAAAAGCCAGATTATAATTTACAAGCTAAAAAAATAGATTCTATTTTAAAGAAAATCAATAAGCGCATTGTTGTTTTTATTGATGATTTGGATCGAGTTGAATCTTCTGTAATTATTCATATAATTCAGCTAATAAGGAGCTCAGCTGACTTTAAAAATTTAATCTTTGTAGTTGGATATGATAAAGGATATATCACTAATGCTATTAAAAGTGTTAATGATTATAACTCGGAGCATTATCTTGAGAAAATATTTTTAAATGAATTTACATTGCCAACTATTGATGAAGAAACATTGAAACATTATATGACCCAATCTTTAAGGAATGCTTTTCCTGAAGATTTAGATTTAAGTGATGCATTTAATAAGAAAAACGGGTTTGGTCAAAAATATAACACCTTTAATAAAGATATTATAAAAACGATAAGGGATGCGAAAAGATTTGTTAATTTTTTTACTTCAAGCTATAGTAAATCAAGTATAAATGGAGAAGTTTTTGTAGAAGATTTTTTAAAAATTGAATTGCTTAGATATAAATATTACTTAGTATATCGTTTATTGGAAACTAAGTCTTCACAATTTTTTACTTCACCTAAACAAAAAGTAATTGGACATAATACTGAAGTTAGATATGTTTTAAATAAAGATGGAGAAGAATGTATTTTAGAGAATAAAATTAGGGAGAATGCTAATGAATTATTGATATCTCAAAATGATGTTGGAATTATTATGCAACTATTAAATTCCATATTTTATGAAAAGAAAGATTATTTTAATTTAATTTCAGATAGAAATCAACTTTCTATTATATATGCTAAAAACTTCAAAAAATATTTTTCAAGACGTATTTCCCAAGATGAATTATCGCATAAACAATTTGTTAAGTTTTATACTATGCCATTTGGTCAGCTACAACCTAAAGTAATTCAATGGTTAAATGAGGGCAAACAAACCTTAGTAATAGATAAATTTAATAAAATTGATTTGAAAGAAATTAAAGATATTGAATCATATGAAAAGCTCATTAAAATATATTTTGAATTAGGAAGGTATAAGGATCCTAATTCAAATAAGTTATTTCAATATCCCGACGTTGACGATTTGATATCTAGAATCCAATGGAATAAAGTGACTCAAGATATTTATAATGATAAAAAGGATGTATTTGCAGATTTTATAAGTGACCTTATCTCTAATGCTCCATATCCATATCAATTCGATTCTTCATTGTTAAGTAAAGTAAATGAATCATTTCATTATGATTTTATTTTATCTAAAAAAGAAGTAGAACAATTAAGATTGGTTTATTTAAGTGACTTTTGTAAACACACTCCTACTTTTTCTTCCGATGTTTGGAACCTTATGGATGATTGTGAAATAGTTACTTGGATACCTAATGGTGGTGGTTCAGTTACAAAAGAAACAAAAAAAATCCCGAAGGCATATGCAATTTTTTTAGAATACGGGAAGAAATATCCAAATGATTTCCTTTGTAAGATGGTTGATTATTCTCATGATAAAAAGGCATTCAGTTCAAGTGTTAAAGAATTATTTGGTTCTTTTATTACATTTAAAGAGTACTTATACACATTTACAGAAGAACAAATTCCTTATTTGTCGGATTTGAAAGGTCTGTATGATGAGTTTGAAAAAACAGATTTTAAAAATTATGTTGACTATGATTTTATATACCTGCCTAATAAAAGAAATGGATAGTAATAAGCTTCTTGTTCCTAACCGATTGAATGGGTGGGCCAGCAGTTACCCAAAATGGATTAGGTAGCACTTCTCAATCTACGGTTCGTGCAGTGATTGGTTCTTATGCCATGGTTAATTGGGTGGTAGAAAAAAATGGTAAACTAGATAAAGTAACTGATACATTTTTAATGAAGTATTGCCTGAATATGTAAGTGATTGTCCTGAACTTTCCACTAAGATTCGTAAAGAACAACTTACCTACGATGATCTTGAAAAAATAATTACTATGTACAATGCCTTTTTTAAACGGTAATTGTATGGTTTTTTTTGCTTTAAAATGTTTTCAATTGCCTTAAATTTTCATTGATTCATAATTTTTTCACCCAAATGTTTACTTTTTGTTGTTGAATAAGTAGTTGATATAGTGCTCAACTGTTTTATTCACTACACCAATTTATTTAACGCATGATACAAACGCTACTTTCTAGATATTCTATAAGCTTGCGCATGTTTATAGTCTTTTCTTTACTGTTGTTTATAGCTTCACAAGCATTTTCGCAGACCGTAACACAAAATACCCAATCTACCAATAACGGTTATTTTTATTCGTTTTGGAATGATGGACAAAGAGGGTCAGCGTCCATGACTTTAGGTGCTGACGGTAATTATAGTACAACTTGGTCCAATATTAACAACTTTACTGCTGGTAAGGGTTGGGCTGTAGGGAAACCAGATCGTGTTGTTTGTTATACAGGCTCATTCAATGGAGGAAGTAATGGTTTTTTAGCCTTGTATGGCTGGACTAAAAATGCCTTGATTGAATATTATGTATGTGAAAATCATGGTCAATGGACACCACCTGGTAACACAGGTGGCATCCAGCAAAAAGGAACATACACAAGTGACGGAGGTACATATACCATCTATGTTGCCCAACGTACAAATGCACCATCTATTGAAGGCAATAGTTCTACTTTTAAGCAATATTGGAGTGTTCGTACGCAGACAAGATCAAGTGGTACAATAACATTTGCCAATCACGTTGCTGCGTGGAAAGCTGCTGGAATGGTTATGGGAAGTACATGGGATTATCAAATCATGGAATCAGAAGGATATCAGAGTTCAGGTAGTTCAAATATCACGATAAGCGAATGCCCAACAAATTCATGTAAAACTGTTGCGCCAACGGTTCCTTCTGCAATTGTGAACTACGATTTAAATGCAACCGCAACACAATTGACCGCAACAGGTACTGCTTTAAAATGGTATATGGCAGAAACAGGAGGTACAGCATTATCAAATGCACCAACACCATCTACATCTACCGTATCAACTACCGTATATTATGTTGGACAAACATTAAACGGTTGTGAAGGACCTAGAGCTTCTGTTACTGTGAATGTAGTGAATAAATATAAAATTTTTAAGGTCGCAACACCTATAGTAATTGATGGTACGCCAGAATCACCTTGGAGTAATGCAAGTGTCTTACCAGCTGCTGCAACCAAGCTTATCGCTGGTGCAGTAAGCAATAGCGCAGATTTATCAGGCAATTTTAAAGCACTTTGGGACGATACCTATTTATATGTATTGGCAGATGTAACAGATGAAAAATTGATGAATGAAAGTACAAATGTTTATGACGACGACGCGGTAGAAGTATATGTTGATATAAATAACGATAAAGCAAGTACCTATGGTGCAAATGATGTACAATATTCTTTTGGCTGGAATGATGGAACTACAGTAGGTTCTTTGCCATCTGGCAGATCCGTTTCTGGTATTGCCTATTCTGCGGTAGCTCGTACAGGCGGATATATAGTTGAAGCACGTATTCCGTGGTCTACCTTACAGGGAAATCCTGTTATTGGACAATTGGTTGGTATGGATTTTATGATCAATGATGACGATGATGGAGGTACCCGTGATGGAAAACTATCTTGGAATGCAGGTGCAGATGATGCATGGGAAGATCCATCTTTATTTGGAACAGCAGTGTTACAAGGTTTATTGCCATGTACAACTCCGCCAACGCCAACAGTAACAGCATCGGTATCGTATTGTCAGAATGCTACAGCTACAGCTTTAACAGCAAGTGGTACAAGTTTATTATGGTATACCGCTTCTACAGGTGGAACAGGCTCTTCTACAGCACCCGTTCCAGCTACCAATGCTACTGGAACAAAGAATTATTTCGTATCACAGAATTCAAATGGTTGTGAAAGTAATCGTGCTCAAATTGCAGTAACGGTAAGTGCTGCTCCAGCTACACCAACAGTAACAGCAACGGTATCGTATTGTCAGAATGCTACAGCTACAGCTTTAACAGCAAGTGGTACAGGTTTATTATGGTATACCTCTTCTACAGGAGGAATAGGTTCTTCTACAGCACCCGTTCCCGCTACAAGTGCAACAGGTATAAAGAATTATTTTGTTTCTCAATCCACAACTGGTTGTGAAAGTAATCGTGCGCAAATTTCAGTAACGGTAACTGCTGCTCCATCTACACCAACAGTAACAGCAACAGTATCGTATTGTCAGAACGCTACACCTACAGCTTTAACAGCAAGTGGTACAGATTTATTATGGTATACAGCTTCTACAGGCGGAACAGGTTCATCTACAGCACCCGTTCCAGCTACAAGTGCAACGGGTACAAAGAATTATTTTGTTTCTCAATCCACAACTGGTTGTGAAAGTAATCGTGCACAAATTTCAGTAACGGTGAATGCTGCTCCAGCTATGCCAACAGTAACAGCATCGGTATCGTATTGTCAGAATGCTACAGCTACAGCTTTAACAGCAAGTGGTACAAGTTTATTATGGTATACCGCTTCTACAGGTGGAACAGGCTCTTCTACAGCACCCGTTCCAGCTACAAGTGCAATAGGTATAAAGAATTATTTTGTTTCTCAATCCACAACTGGTTGTGAAAGTAATCGTGCGCAAATTGCGGTAACGGTAAATGCTGCTCCAGCTACACCAACAGTAATAGCCACGGTATCGTATTGTCAGAATGCTACAGCTACAGCTTTAACAGCAAGTGGTACAGGTTTATTATGGTATACCGCTTCTACAGGTGGAACAGGTTCATCTACAGCTCCCGTTCCAACTACGAGTGCAACAGGTGCAACTAATTATTTTGTATCTCAATCCACAACTGGATGCGAAAGTAATCGTGCACAAATTGCTGTAACGGTAAGTGCTGCTCCAGCTACACCAACAGTAACAGCAGCGGTATCGTATTGTCAGAATGCT
>ERZ724508.513-NODE-513-length-27493-cov-6.118522_pt1 | contig 27493 bp, 42 predicted proteins | sample MGYA00376041_ERZ724508 | MGnify/ENA primary metagenome ERZ724508 (study PRJEB28724, sample SAMN07190887) | wastewater metagenome | isolation source: effluent of sewage treatment plant in Hong Hong | place: USA: Christiansburg, Virginia | collected 2016-03-01 ...
GAACAATCCAAATCTAACTGCGAACTCGGGATCCTCAATGGAATATGCTCACTGTAAACTTTGCCTGACTTCCTTTTTCCGTATCGAAATCTCCATATGGGAATTCGTTGGCCAATTGGCGTCCAATTGTCACAGGAGTCCAACCGTTATGTAGCAGCTATGTTGGTCAACCATCGACCAACTATCCCATCATTAAAGGTTTCTTAGAGAAATGATTTATGGCAAAAAGTTTAACAGACCTGTCGTGGTTGCCAAGCCCTCACATCAACCATTAATTATTTCTTGACCTACTTCATGAATAAGCTTTGGTGGTTTACCCTAGGGCTGCTCCTCGTTGCATCTCAAGCAGCACCAAGTGAGTATTGCTCGGCCTACTGCTTTACCTGCAGTGGCAGTACCGATGCGGACTGCATACTCTGTCCCACTGGCTTTAATAAGGTGTCTGGCTCGTGCGCTATCGACACAACGGCCTACACTTCCGTATTGGAGACGGGTTCAAGCACATCTACATTCAGTGACCAGAAGGCATTTAACTGCGGAGATTTCCCCGGCTTGCCAGGAATGTACCCCGATGATTACGTGGTGGAAGTTGCCAGCCTTACAAATGTCGCCCCTCATTACTCAATGCGAGCAAGGATATTTATTCTGTGGGTGGACACTTGGGACGCCACGAATTTAGTGCAACTAATTGTCGACAATACGATGCGAGCATCTGCGACGTATTCTCAAGCGAACGGAACAACTGATCAATGTAAGAGAGCATTAACAGACCCTTCATCACTCCTCGATACCGGTGACTTCGCTCACAATACTGCTGTGGCAGTAGCAATGGTCAACATAAGCGCTTGCCTTGACACGACGAAATGTAACTGGGGAATGAAGGATTTTATCTTAATAGTGAAAGCATGCCACTCCTACTGCAGTGTCTGTACTACCAGTCTCCAGACTGATTGTAGTGCATGTGTCAGCCCATACCTTCTGACTGGTACGACCTGTAATACCACTTGTGGGGTTGGCTATTATAACAGTAGTGCAACAACCTGCACTATCTGCTCCACAGGATGCTCTGCCTGTGCAGTGAGTGCATCAAACTGTTCTGCATGCACAGCTAGTTATTATCTACTGACGGGAACTTCTTGCGTCAGTACCTGCCCAGCCGGAACCTACATCAATGGGAGCCTTTGTAGTTCATGCTTGACGGGATGTGCGACCTGCACTAACAATCCAACTCCATGCCAAAGCTGCACTACAAGCTACTTTCTCACAGCGAGTACTTGTGCTACATCATGCCCTGCTGGCACCTTCGGTAACACTGCAACCAATACCTGTGATACATGCAACTCTGCATGTACCGCTTGCACCAACACTGCAACTAACTGTACAGCCTGCTCGAGCGGCTATGCTTTGATCTCAAGTACTTATTCCTGTGTGACTAGCTGCCCCGCAAGTAACTACAATAGCTCTGGAGTTTGCACTACTTGTAGCAGCAGCTGTGCGACCTGCACTGGAAATCCATCGCCATGCCAATCCTGCAACTCTGGTTCATTCCTGTCAGGAACAACTTGTGTGGCGTCTTGTCCAACTGGAACGTTCGGCAACACTGCCACCAAAACCTGCGATAACTGCGATACTAGTTGCACGACCTGCACCAATACTGCATTGAATTGTTCTGGATGTGCTTCGGGATATGCACTATTTTCGAGCAACTTCACGTGTCTGGCTAGTTGCCCATTCGGCTATTACAATAGCTCAGGAACATGCGCAACCTGTAATTGCAGCTGTGCAACCTGCACCAGCAACCCATCCCCTTGCCAAAGTTGTAATAGCGGTTGGTTTTTGACTGCATCAACCTGCGCTACGACATGCCCTCTTGGAACCTTTGCGAATAGTGCCACAAAAACATGCGATTCATGCAACGGAATTTGCACGGCTTGCAGCGGCACAGCTGTAAACTGTTCGGCCTGTATTTCTTCATATTTACTCTTCTCCAGCAACTATACCTGCTTGAACAGCTGCCCTGCAGGTTTCTACAACAGTTCGGGAACTTGCGCCACATGCAATGGCAGCTGTGCAACATGCACTGGCAGTCCATCACCTTGCCAATCATGCAACACTGGCTGGTTCCTCTCTGGAATTACCTGCGTCACGACATGTCCAGCATTAAAGTTCGCTAATAGCCTCAACAATAAATGCGACCCTTGTGATACAGCTTGCCTCGCCTGCAACGGGACCTCTTCGAATTGCTCTAGTTGCATCACTGCTTTCGCACTGGTTCCATATAACTTTACATGTGTCTTAAATTGCCCTACAGGATGGTGGGAAAAGACCAGCATCAATTCATGTATTTAGTGCGACCCAGGGTGCGCCGTATGCACTGGAACTCCAACGCCATGCCAAGCCTGCAATACTGGTTACTTCACTTACTTGACTGGATGTGTCAATCCTTGCCCTAACGGCTTCTATGGCGATAATTTCTTAGGATCATGTCAACCGTGCGCAACGAACTGTACGATTTGCACTAACCTGGCCAGTAACTGTTCGGCTTGCATCACAAATTACTACCTAATAGTTGACCAAGCCGCCTGTAAAAGCAGTTGCCCAACTACCCTGTACTATCCTGTCACAGCTTCGAATACATGCATTCATTGCGATGTCGGTTGCCAGGTATGTGCTGGACCTGCTTCAAATTGCTCGGCTTGCTTAGCAACATACTATTACTATGCATCGAGCACTCTCTGTACACTGACATGTCCAGCCTTAACAACGACTACTAGCACGTGGATATGCTTGGACTGTGATCCAGTGTGCCTTGTTTGTGTCAATACAGCTACGAACTGCACCTCATGCGTATCCACTTCAGTTCTGTTTCAGTCTAACTTTACATGCATTCCTTCATGCCCTGCTGGATACTTCGAGAATAGTTCCAACATCTGCCAGACCTGCCAAACAGGGTGTGCGACTTGCACCGGTATACCAACTCCATGCCAAACTTGCACAGCAGGCTATTTCCTTTTTTCGGGAGCTTGCGGCAACACCTGTCCAGCTGGAACCTGGGGTAATACTGTAACCCGTAATTGCGATACCTGCCACTCCAACTGTACAACTTGCACGAGTGCAGTTGTGTGCCAAACGTGTTCTCCTGGATTTTACTGGTTCCGAGTTAACTCTACGTGCCTGAACCCATGTCCCACTTATTACTACAAGAATAACACAGATATGCAATGTTACGGCTACTTCTGCTCGCCCTACTGCCTCTCGAATGGATGCTCAGGAATCGACTACAATATGTGCCTGAACTGTTCAAGCTACTACATTTACAATAGTACTTCAAATACCTGCTATCCCGATCCATCCAGATACGTAATCTTGTTTGAAGGGAAGAATGATACCTCACTTGCAAACGTCACTGGCGTAGGTTCATGCGGGACAAAATACGTAAATATGCCTGGTTTGTACGGCCCCTCAGTTTCAATACTCATCTACCAAGAGAACCTGATTGTACAAAACCACTGCCGCATTCGCGTCAGGATGGGAGTGATTTTCATTGATGACTGGACAAGCGGGAACTACATCACCATAACGATTGATGGCACAAATTATGGTACCGGTTGGTTCCAAAATTCTCAAGTAGCACAACAGTAATGCAATGGGCCAACCTGGTAACGTAGCATTGTTATGGACACTGGGGACATCAACCACTTTAACCATAATACAACAGTGATCCTAAAATCATCAGGCTGCGCGAACTCTGCAACATGCTTCTGGATGTATCGCGAACCTCTTATCATGATCATCCCGTGTCACCCTTATTGTCTCACCTGTACAGGAACTGCTAATAGCAACTGTCAGTCCTGCGCCAATACCACTTCAGGAATATACCTGCTTAGTAATTCAACCTGCGCGCCAACTTGCCATTCTGAGAGTTTCCAGACAGGTCCGAACATGTGCACATTCTGCGATTGGAGCTGCACACGATGCAACTACACAATCACCAATTGTACCCAATGCCGGTCAGGTTTTGTGCTGGTCCCTGATCAATTTACATGCCCATTGTAGTGTCCACCAAAATACTACAATTCCTCCAATGTCTGCATCGCTTGCCCAACACTCTGTTCTGTTTGTGCAAGTACAACTGTGTGTTCGGCTTGTGTCGCAGGCAATTACATGTACAACAACTACTGCTATGCTACTTGCCCTACTCCTCTTTACAATGACAACTATACCATGACGTGTCTCACCTTCCAACAATACTATGTGTTTCTCACAGTCAGTTCATACTTTGTGCAGGGAGATTTATTCAATATCGACATGGCCTTTAGCCAACCGTTAGATTTCAATACCTTCCCTTACCAAACGTGGCAGACATTCAACACCTCCTCATTCCCGACCCTTACCATGAGCTGCTACAAACTGACTTATAGCATCCTTAACGACTCTGCTTACCGCATTCAATTAACAACCAATGATTTCACGTTCCTCACCAACGAAACGTTGTCAATGCTCACGAATGACAATTTAATTCAGTACACTAGCATTTATGGGCGGCCGTTCTACATTACCAACTACAACACCTTTGTAAGTACAGTTTGGACCTACGTCAAGATCACCAATATGTCAGCAGCTGAAGAGAGTTACTCAAGCGTCTTGGTCAGTATGTCTGATAGTTTAAATGATGCGACAGGTGTCAAATATGTTCAGGAAGCCAAGAAAGTTGGCATTGCCTTGCTAATTGCCAATAGCCTCCAAATTACATCCTGCATGCTCCTGGTCAATACTGTCCCTCCTAAGAACTTCTACAACGGTGTGAGGTTGCTGGCGTCTACAGTCTTCTTTGATGTGCCACCATATCAGATGGAATCCACTAAACAGAAATACCTCGTAGTGCCTACGATAAACGACTTGACCAGTCGTCGACTGCTTTCGGCTACACCACTTGACCAAACCAACTTTAGGAGAACGGGCTTTACCGGATACTTCCTTTTTGACGCCTACCCTCAAGTCATCGTCATCGTTCTCCTGTGGCTCCTGATTCTTTCGTGCTACTTCTATCGACAGACAAAATGGGGCGGCAAGTTCTATGGCTATTTCAATTCGGCACAGCATAAATTCACCGATCTGGCTATCATGTACTTTACTCTGGCATTGCTGTTTGAGTTCGTTTACTTCCAAGACCAGGTGGTGAGGTATGTGTCGCTAGTTCTCTGTATCCTCTGCAACCTCTATCTCTTCTTCTTTGAGCTGTACCGGTACTACGATTTAGCTGCTTACCCTTATGCGGAAATAAACACTCCCGAGTACGAAAGGTATGTCTTGCTATACGGTGGTTTCTTAAAGTACCTGCGATACGTATAGTATAAACCTCGCAAAGAGGGTGCCTGGAAGTTTAACTGGAGAGAACCCTGCAGCTACCACATCGTGTCCTACATAAAAAAACTTCTTATGATGTTTGCTCTTGCTATCTTCTATGAACGGGCAGAGGTTCAAATGGCAGCAATCATTCTTATTCAAATCGGCGAGATCATAAGGTTCTGTCTAGTGTGGCCATTCCGCAGCCGCTTTTATAACTGGTTCAGGCTTACCCTTGAAATTGTCTTGTTAACTTTGTTTGTGTGCGTTCTTGCTTATGCTCTTCTCCTTCAAAACATCATGTCGGTACCATCTGAGGAGTCAGGCCCCTTCGTAATTAGCTACTACATCGTAGGCTGGGTTGCTCTCGTACTAGTATTGATTTTCAATTCTGGTTTCGTGCTAATCTTCCTCTATGACTTCATACACGGTCTGCGATACACCAACAAAGAGATCATTGACATGACCAGAAAGGAACATTACGCTGCTTTGCTAAACAAATACGAGAAAGGCAATGAAGAGGTTCCCGAAAGACTGCTGAAAAATTGGGCAAAGAAAGGCATGGTAGATGAGGAGAAAGAAAAGCGAACAGCCTCAGGGGCTAAAATATTAGTTGAGAGCTACACTATTCGGTTGGATTAGGCCTTCTACATCGTCGATATCAACAAGATCATTGAATTCGAAAAACGCCGTGAATTCCTGTTGGTGAACAACGCTCAATTCCTCAGGCCAACTCGTACTATTGAACATGAGAGGTTTGTGGAACCGGATGACGAACTGTTCCCTTATTTCGACAAAATCTATCGTGCGTACGCTACCAAAGAAACTGTTGAACTCTAAGTCAAGTCCTTCATTTATGTTGACCAAGGCATCTACAAGATCGGACAGAAGGTAGAACTTGAATTCGGAAACGCTACAGAGCACGTGGTCACCATAAAGACAGACAACTTGATGGATCGAAACATTGAAGTCGCCAGTATCGAAGGATTCCCGATTCCCGTCGACATCTTCAAGAGACTCTATCTTATGTGATCCATATTCATGCTTAACCGAATATCGAATGAACCCTCCCAGTCATTTATCTATATTAGCATTCGATAAATTGGTATAAAGGCAGGCCTGGATCCGGCTGTCCTTGTAATTAATGTGGACACCCAACAGGAATCTCAAGCACCTGCCGGTATTCGGTCAGGACAGAATGTGCCACACCTAGGTGAAGTTGACCAAGGTGGTGGGCAAGATAGTTATCGAGGAAGCCAAAGAACACACCGAGAAGATCTCGACCCACGATAACACTGAACTGAAACAAGTGTGCCAGGAGGAGCACAAGGAGGTCAGCAGCAGTCTCTAATACCGCAAGACAGTCAAGTTCACCCGCCCCAAACGCCATCCTGATCAGCTGATGCTGGAATGTTCGGGGTCGAAGATCATGTTCGAGGTGTATAAGGACAGTGAGATCGGTCTCAAGGAAATCGAAGAGGATATAGTTTCAACAGTAAACAGCGGCTAATACAGACCATGGACGATGATGTTAAGACCACAACAGAGCTACTTCGCCGAGCAGAAAGGGAGTGCATGCAAGACCTGATGGATGCCATTGACATCCATAAGGACGAGTTTATCATGGACGATAGCGAAGCCTCCCGGCGTGACGATTGATAAGCCATCTTCGAAGAGTCCCTAATTTCTAACTATAATAACCATCTCCAAATCGATGAATGGACTGGTTCGGTCGCACACGTCTCCCTTTCCAGGGCAAGGACATGAATAATAAGTAAACATTCAGTATTCGAATATTTAATCGTACGGATGGACACAACCAGCGTGCAGTACCGCAATACCACGGAGCTGACGTGGGTTCAACAGCTGCAGAGCGTTCGCAACTCAACAGTATAGTGAGAAGCCACGTAGCAAAACCAGAGGAGCATCGTGCCGTTCAAGGAGGATCACTAACTGCCACGGAATAAAATTCACACCAGCAAGTACACTGCCTGGAACTTTCTTCCCAAGAACCTGCTGGAGCAATTTTCCAAGCCCAGCAACGTGTATTTCCTCGTACGGTATGTCCTATGCAGATCATCGGAATATTCCAGATCATCCCCTACACGACGCTCACCGGCGGAATCCCGACCATCTACATTCCACTGAGCATCATCACCATAGCTAGTGGCATCAAGGATTTCTATGAGGACTGTAAGCGCTCGGAGTCAGATAAGAGTGAGAATACAGCTGTATACCAAAAGGTGAGCGACAATCGCCAGGAAGAGGGTTCAGACATTATTTCTGCTGAGATACGGGTGGGAATGGTTATCAGAGTCAATAAGGACCAGCAGATACCCGTCGATGGGCTGATAGTTGGGGCATCTGAACCACAGGTATATCTCAGCACGAAGAACCTCGACGGCTAGACCAACCTGAAGAGAAAAAATGTACTGAAGCATTTTTTGGGGGATTATCAAGAAGAAGTCGAGGTGGTGATGAGACCGAGAGTTCCACCATTTCTGATCGAATACGAACCACCCAACGACATCATGGATAAGTTTTCTGGGCGACTTATCTTCGATTCGAACAACCCCTTCCGCGAGGAGCGACCAATCGACATTAACGTCAATTATGTATGCATGCGCGGCTCCACCCTGCAGAAGACCGATCACATTGACCTGCTGGTCTTGTACACTGGCCACGACACGAAGATACTGATGAGCATGAACAACCCCCCAGCGAAGAAATCCACCATCGAGAGGAAACTACTCAAGCTTATCATCATGATATTCTGCGTCATTGTTGTGCTGGCCATCATCATGTCAGTACTCAAGCTCAAAACTCGGACAAGAAATGTGTACTTTCGGGGAAGATTTGGCGAACCTGTGGATACCATTATCAGCATCTTCGGGTGGATACTCAACCTCACGTACAGAGTTTACTGATGCAGCAATCTCGTGCCAATCTCGCTGATCGTCACTCTGGAATCAGTCAAGTTAATTCAGGGGAAGATGATCATAATGGATCCCAAAATGAAGAACTCCGAATTCGAGAGTAGAGTCAACTGTTCCAGCACGGTGGAGGATCTCGGTACCGTTGAATTTATCGCCTCTGACAAAACCGGAACCCTCACAAAAAACCAGCTCACCCTGAGGGAGATTTATGATGGAAGAGAGTTATACCTCAACGAAATCAATTCTCCAACTCCGCCTCTCGATATGCTGGAAGTCCTCTGCGTGTGCCATGAAGCCTATGTCAGCCAACATTAAAAACGCCCAAACGAAGAACCAGCCTACGACTATGAGGGACAGTCGCAGGATGAGATCTGCATTCTCGACTATTGTAAATCACGAAATTGCATAATGACAAACCGAAACGAAGAGAGGATAGTACTGCAAGTTGGGAAGAACATGAAGCTGGAGTACGAAATTCTGGCAGTGCTTGAATTCACAAGCGAGAGGAAACGACAATCAGTCATCTATCGGAGGATACCAAGCTAGCATGAAGATCTAGTGTATTGCGATGAACCATCGCCGATCTGTATTGTCACAAAAGGGGCAGACAGTTAGGTGGTAAAAAGACTTCAAAGTTTAGACTCCAGCAGAAGCAGGAGCGTCATGACGGGAATCCACAACTTCTCACTGAAGGGGTACCGTACTTTGCTGGTCGCTGGTAAACATCTTCCCCGATAATCCGCAGAGGATTGGTTGTCTCAATATCGGAATGTGAAGAGTCGGCAACCTGTTGGAAAGGAACAGGAACTAGAGAAGCAAGCCATACTCTAAACTCTGATGAGTTAAGTGGAGGCCGATCTTGAAGGGATTTGCGCAATCGGTATTGAGGATGAGCTCCAGGACGATGTGCCAGGTACCATTCGAACCATCCTCGAGGCTGGCATCAAATTCGTGATCATATCGGGGGATAAGCGAGAGACTGTCAAAGCAATAGCCGAGAATCTGAAGACAGGTGAGAATGTAGTCCTGGCTGACGAGGACAACATTTACCACGAGAAGTACGAATAGATGCCGTTGGTTGTCTTTGGTAGATGTACCCCTCGCCAAAAATAAACGATTGTGAGTTGCATGAAGGGTCGCGTCCTTGCTATTGGAGATGGGGCTAATGACGTTTCAATGCTCACCAAGGCCTCGGTTGGAGTCGGAATCGCTGGCAAGGAGGGCAAAGCAGCGGTTCAAGCAGCAGACTTCGGTATTCCCTAATTTAAATTCCTGCGACGATTGATGTTCTACTACGGCAGGGAGCTGTACCGGAAGAACGCTGAGCTCGTCAAGTACAACTTCTACAAGAACTTCTTATACACGTTCCCACAAGTGACCTTCGCCTTCTTCAGCGGATACACTGGCGTTTCGATCTACGAGACTTACTTGTCGCAACTCTACAACCTCATCTTCACGTCGCTGCCCATCATGATCTACTCCATTTGTGATGAGGCTGAAGACGAGGAGGCACTCGAGCAAAACACTGGCAACCTGTACGCCTTGAGCAAAAAATAAATCTATTTCAGTAACGGCAGGATATGCTTGTACTTACTCGAGGCCATCATCTTAGGCTTTATCACGAGCTACCTATGCTTCCTGCTCACCCCTATCATGTACCGCTCTCCAAACGATCTCAACCTCTACTAGATCTCTTCAATTCTTATGCTCTACGTGGTGGTCTACGCAAATATGCGGGTCCTCTTTATGGAGAAGCGACTAAATTTCATGATATTCATCTCCGTTGTGGTCGGGATCATCGGCTACTTCATCTGCTTCCGTATAGTGCTGCTCTTCTCCACAGTAATAGAGAGCACATACTCCATGTAACAGTAAGAAATAACTCAGAATTTTCCGGATAAAGACTGGGGTGGTCATACTACTGTGTGTAATTGCCTCCCTGATCGTAACGCTGATGTTCTAAACCATACTCGGCCGAATCTACAGCCAGCAAGAAGCCAAGCTGGAAATTACCGAGCATCACTAATCTCCCCCTCAGGACCCCTGACCCCTAATTAACTTTTTATGATGCTATGCACACACATCACACCACACTGGTGCTGCCGAGCACCAGCTTGCGAATCATGTAGAACTGGCTGACGGTGGCGAGAATCACAAACACAATTTCTACCGCCTGGTAGAACATGTAGGCTTGGGTATGCTCTAGCACGTTTTCACTAATTTGATCGTTGATTATGGCGTTGTTTTCGGCCATCTCCAAGAACACCTTAATTCAATCACAATCGTACCTTCAGCTTGTTTAGCACGGCCAGACCACGCTCATGACTGCTATGGAGAGAATGGTCAGCCATGGTTTCCTGCACATGATCCGATGAGATGTAGTTGTTAATGTGCAGCAGCAACAGTTTGTTCATCCCCACCTTGTCAAATCTCAAGAGGTACTGAACACCCTTCTTCGCTTAGAATTTGAATCCGGTTGATTGGTAGAACTGTTTGTTGAAGACCATCTCCTCTCCACCGTAGATGAGGAGAGTCACTTCCTCGCCTTGACGATAGCCACTCATAATATAAGTTCGGTCTTGTTACCAATAGACATTGATGATCCCCTTGACTTAGTGGTCGCTGCTCACGGATATAAGGAAGTCTTATGTCATAGTCAAGTGAAATGAGTAGGATCGTACGTGACCGTAATCCAGATTAACGCTCTATCGAGCCAGACTCTCTTCATGCTCCATTTGTTGTTGACGCTGGAGTTCTTCAGGCGAATGCTGCGGAATTGGGTTTGACTCTGGAGGTACAGGCATTACGTCCTCAATCTGCACGTCAGCCTCCTCGTAGCCAGAGTCTTCCTGTTGAACTGATTGTTCTGGTTGAGTCTCCGTTGGTTTGTAGGTATGGTTGACGACTGGGATTTCTATGACAGGAGAATCGGCAATTGGAACAGCCTTATTCTAGATGGTTGGTGCAACTGGCTCTTCTGTCTTAACCGGTGTGGGTATTGCCTATGTAGCTGGTGCTGGTTTTTCAGCCTCAACTTTTACTGGCTACGCCGCAGCTGGCGCAGGTGTTGCTGGTGTCGGTGGTGCCTCCTCCTTCGGAACAGCTGGTTGCTATGTGTGCGTGTCCACTTTTGGTTGCTCTATGGTAGCTGATGCTGCTGTCGGGGTGGCTGTATTCTCTGGGACTGCACCGGCATTCGTCGCGGCAGCTGGAGTCTATTGGCCTGCTATCACTGCAATCAGGTAGAGTACAAGCACCGCTATTCTTATAGATCGGCACATACCTGTTTGTTATAATTATAAACTTCCACGAAGCTTCACGTAAGTACTATTCAGAGAAGTGTCATTTTAGCTTGGAATTCCGAGCTGCAGAGAAGATGCTCTACCAAGGCAGTTCGTTTGAGAGATTTGACAGCTGAAACAAGCTGTCGAGGTCGAGTTTACCTTCAACAAGGCGTTTTTTGCAGTAAAGCAGAAGACAGAAGAGCACTCTTTTGGGATATCCGCGACCCTACTCATTCAGCGCCTGTAAGTAGTGGGCATACTGAGTCGTGGGAATCACAGCAGTCCCGCAGCTTTGTTGAAACAGTGTTGCGATACCAATGATATCCCGACCAGTGTTCTCAATGTACTTTTTGAGATCGAGGGAGTAGTCGGATATCATCTGCAGCAGCTACTGTGAAAAGTTTTCATTATGACTGGTCTGCTTGAGATCGTTGTAAATCCAATAGGACAAGTACTATACCTTGGCGTGCCAGACTATTGTGAGGAGGAGTTTCATATCAAAAGTTGACTTCATTGGGAACAACCTGAGAAGATTCTCAACGTGGGGCAAGAGTATTTATGGGTAGCCGAATGGTACGTCCTGCATTCGTATTCTCACAGCACTATAGGGTAACGCCTACCTTAGCTCCTTAATGCCGGCGTATTTCTTTTTCATTTGTCGAGTCTTAGAAAGATTGGTAAATTTCATGATGCGCTAACAACAGCGGGTACTGTCCTCACATCCACAGCTCTTGGATGTTGCCAGCAGACGAAGTGAGAGACTGCCATCGAGGTCCTAAAACTGTAAGTTGCTAAGATTAGCTCCAATTGTGAAATGCTGGTATTCCTGGGGCAGTTGGCCGAATATTTTATTGCGTCGTGGCAACTTTCCCATTGTTGACAGCATCGACATGTTGAATATAGTCGTAGGAGGTGGCTAGGGAGTTCTTGCGCTTTCAGGCCAATGTATGGATGTGTCGATAGTAGATGTATTCTTCTGTGGATGGTTGCGTGTCTTGCTGTACGACTTTGATTTGAGCTCGGAGAGTCTGTGAACAACGGAGAAAGGTTTATTGGGTGTTCGAGGGCTGTAGCACAAGCTGCTACTCTGCACTTCACGGCGTTCTGTCTTTCGCATAATATTTAATGATAAACATCAGACTTCTTGGCGATCACAAAGAAAGATTGTGGCTCATTTGAGGATACATAGGTCCATTGTTCCATTTGGGTGACCACATACAAGCCTATTTTTAAGGCTGAAAAGTGAAAGTTGATGTTGAGCATGTTGGACCTTCCCCATAATGTTGAGATCACTTTCGTAAAGAAGCACATTTTGACAGGATCGAGAGCTGAGGAGGTAGCTGCTATAGTATTCAACGATGCTGTCCACTTGGATACCTTCTGGGAGTGTATGCAGCTTCTCCATGCGGTTGTGACTGCCTATCCACAGATGTTTGCCAACTGCAATGATCTTGTCTCGATGCAATTTCCAGCATGTAATGTTGTCATTGAGGGAAAGGAGTTGCTGGGGTCGACCTTTTCGGCTATCGTAAAGGCTGAGGCTGCTTTTGTTGCCAATCAAACAGCCGTTGGGGATGTGTTCACTCTGAAGCAGAAACGATTGTGGCTCTAAACAGCATTTTTCGTCGAGCTCAAGTGTATTTACATCGAATTCGTAGAAGCTGCCCGTGACAGTTTTGACTGCCAACCGGTCTCCTCGGAGTCTCAGCAACTGCATCGGTGTAGCCTCGAATCTTTTGGACCAATCTTGATTGGACCTGAGGTAGCAGTCCCTGCCTCCAGTAATCAACAAGTCTTCCAACAGCAGAGAACATTCGACCCCGCCTCGATGCTTGTAGAGGGTCCAGTGTCTATCTTAGGGCTTTTCATTAGGCTTGACAACAGCCACCGAATAATCCAACGAAGTCGTGTAAATCTCTGAAGTTGTAAGGTTTTGCACCATGCTGGTTATTCGAGATCGATGCGGCTTCAAATCGAAGAGCTTTTCGAATTGCAAGTCTTCGCTTCGTCTTTGGATCTTCTCTTGCAGCATATGGTACTGGATAGATGATGTGCCAGCCTTGTTGGTCTCTCGACTAGTTGGAACATTCAGCCGTTGTGATGTTTGGTTGGTTCTGCCACTGGCATCGAGCAACCCGCCCACCCTGGAAGATTCATGACTAACGTCCGACATCAGGAAGATACTCTTGGCCTGCTTTTTCGACAGGTTAAATGACACTGCTTCGTTATAGCTGTTCTCTAGTTGCTTCTTGGAATGAACTGACCGGCTGGAATGTCGTTGCTGCTTCAAAGATGTATTCATGATGTTGCGCCTCTCAACGTAGGTGGTGTCGACTGCAGGCGAAAGATACTCACTGAGTCTGACCTCCTCTAACCGTTTGATTAGTAGGTCCAGCTTGTTATTGAAATTCACCTCTTTGTCATAATGCCGCTTTTTTGTGTAGATGGGTGATACGTTTGCTAGTTGGTTGGTGTGACTAGTCGGTGTTCGATCGGTTTGGTTGGGTAGCTGTTTAGCAGCTTTCTTTGAGAATTCCACCTCGGAATGATAGTAGCCTAACCCATTCGTGGACTGCTCTAACTGTTACAAGTCCTTTCGCATCCTCATAATCTCCGTGCTTGAGATTTGAATTGTCGTTGAAGCCCCCTTCTCAATACTCTTGGATCTGCCGAGATCATGGTTCGGGTATTGCTTGGTCCGAGACTTGCTTCTTTCCTGGCTGATAAGCCGATAACCATCTGTCGTGTCCCTCCCAAAGTAACTTGGGCGGCTGTACGAACCTGCTGTTGTGGTGGTTGGTTGTCGGTGGGTTTGTTGCCGCCTGACGTTCCCAAACCCAATCATAATACAGGTTTCGGCAGTTTATACGATCAATGCAGGAGTGTATAGAACATAGGTTACCAATAGCAGGGATCTGCATTGACCAACGATGTAACTTCCAGTTTCAGGTTTGTGATGGATGCACTGTACGGGGGAGCCACCAAGGTCATCAAGTTGTGCCGCTTAGAAGACTGATCAGTGACATCCATCAGTTCGATAGAGAACGTAAACAGCAAAATGAAACCATGCAACGAATCGCAGTCGAAAACTGTCAATAGAAGCTCCAACAGATTCGCTACTCAGTGGATTAGTTGCTCTGTGAGCTGGAGAAGACGTTGGAAGGTCGTGTGTTAAGTCTGGAAGTAGAGGTCAAGCAAGAGGTCGAGGAGGTAGTTGAAACCATTTTAAAGGGTGAGTTGCCAACCACCGGACACAGGTACGGCTTGAAGGAGTTCTATGCCAGGCTCCATAATAACAAACAAAGCACCAAAGAACTTTGTGGACTATTCGAAGGCTAGCTGGATCGAACAGCTGCTGAAATAGTCGAATGCTTCAGAAGGATCATTGGGGAATGCATGACCAAATTCAACTCATATAAAAGTTGGTTTTGTCCGATCCGAGATCGAGGAGCTGAAAAGCCAAAATTCGCAAACCGATAATTTAAGGCACGAAGTGATAAGTTTCGGAGGAGTACTTCAGAAAAGTTCAAACAACTGATGTGCGATTCCTTTAACCCAGCTCGACAGCCTTCAAGAGGCTCTTCCAACCCCTTTCAGCAATCCCCCTCCAAAAAGAGTAGGAAGTATAGCATTTTTCGACCTGTATCTTTATTGAGTTCGGACATTCAGAAAAGTAAAAGCACGAGTGTTGTTCATCATCCTCGAACAAACAGCCGAGAAAAAGATCTCGACTTAACGATGAAGATTCAGGCAAACCGGGAGGCTATGTCTAATGGTCAGTCTAGTGTTCTGAACATGATAGAGGAGAAACAGAGGCGAAGGAGAGACCAGTAATCGCTGTTCAACGAAGATAGGCTCAAGAAGATAATTCAATAAGAAGTGCAACAGGTCCTGCTAAAGGAGATTCGCCATACTGTCCAAGGGGAGTGTACAACAGCAAAGAATAGCAAGAGAATGAAGGAGTAGAAGATTCTACCACAGGAATTTCAATAACAGAACATATAAGAGCCTCTTCCGTTGGAATCTGTCCTCCGGTAGATTACAGAAGGTAGGTTGAATTAACCTCGGAACCCCGTTTAGTCACCCGAACACCAAAAAATAACGGACGTAAGGTAAACAGGGCAGAAAGACAAACCTTTATCCCCAAGCGACCCAAGGTTGGATGCAGTTGAAGAACTTCCAACGAACCAGCAACTCCTAAAAACAAGGCAAAATATGACTCAGCCATCGTCAACAGCAGCCAAAAGACAATCTGCAACCCTCAACCATAATCCAGCCAAGAAGGTACTGAAGAAGGCACGCCAATGCGTAAATAAGACAATTGAAGAAATTGATGAAAACTTTGAACTACCAACAGTCGCTCTTGTACAACCTTCACATTTGCCAGAAACACCTCAAACACATCCTCCCTTACCTGAACCCGAAAGGATTTCTACTGAGGAGCTCAAAGAACGGTTAGCTCTTATTCCAAAATTGCACTTCTTCCTGGATGATAACCTCAAATAGATGGAATAGGCGTGGCAGGAAGGCAACTTTATGTGCTGGAGTCGCTATTTTCAACTCAGGCTTGAAAATGGACTGGATAACGGCGACTACCTACCCTTGCGCAAGAGGTGCAAGAAGACTGTATTTAACTTCAGTAAGCTTCTCGGAGAGTTGTAGCAGAACTTCAATCGTGTCAAGATTACCTCAGTAAAGAAGCGCAAGAACCTACTGGTGATGCAATACATGGTACTGCACCTGATCGTACTCATCGTGTTGGTCGAAGGCAGAACCCAACTGTGCACCTCAATCTTCAACCAACAGTAGAACTAGCAGGTGCTGCAGCATCTCGAACGGGACGAGCTACCAGCAGTGCATTCCTTCACCAGCACAAAACTTTCACAGCTAAAGTTACGTCAACTTGATGTATGATTAGTCGTTTTGGGTCGTTCACATATCAGCAGCCTTGACGATTGGAGTCCCTGCGTTCATTTTTACAGTCAAGCCTTGAAGTCTTCCTGAGTTACTCAAACAATCGACGGAGACACCAGAGGCGCTCCAACCAATTAGCCTCGTACCCTCTTCTACGTTGTAGCCCAGCACCATACTCACCAACCCCTACAGCTCTTCTGTTAGCTTGCTCTTTTTCTCCAACAACTCACGCAGGTTCACCAGCATCAGATTGTTGCTGCTGCAGAGGGTAGTGCGGCTCAGCAGGGTGGTGGTTTAGCTGTATGGCGGATAGTAATACCTGTGCAGGAGGGACTTGGCGAAGTTCTGCTGCCTTACAGTCTTCGCGGCTTGTGGCTTCGCAAAGGAGAAAGCACAGCGGGCAGCTCCCGCGAACCACCTAAAATTCATTTAAATATTATCAAGGGTAATTTTTAGAGGAGTGTTAGTGGTGGTGCAGCTGTTAGATGGGCTGCCTTGTTTCTTAGGTGGACGATCGGCCACCGTGAATTATAATTTATTAGTGGCAGCAAATGAATAATTTCAGGCAATCGGCTGCAGTAGGAGCCAGCCAATCTACGAGCACCACTTCGAAGCCCAAGAAGACCAGCAGACTAACTCGCTTCTACGAAGGGCTATGGGCTCAGTTCGCCTTACTCTACCGCTACGGCCGCAAATTCCTGTGGGTCGGATCAACATGTACAACTGAAAAGCTACGTAGTTATGATTCTGATGTTCTTGCCGATGTTCTTCGGCTACTCCAGCGAGCTCCAGGAGGAAATCAGGAAATCGTCGGCACCAGGAAGCAGTACCCATTAACTAATGAAGTTATGGCACCTTGAAATGGTGATTATGCATAGCTCGCACCTACCCTATCCATCATCTTGCTTCAGTACAGTCGTATATCACACTTTCAGTTTGTGGCTCTTCAGCGAGTGCAGGTACTCGATTATGCATGCACGTTCGAATGAGCTCTTTAGTCCGTCGAAGGTCATGTTTGTCTCCCGAAACATAGCCTCTGGGTCCTCTGCAGTTATGATGGGGGTTACACAAGAAAATGTACAGCCTTGGCTTGGACCAACGGAACTGTCTGCGTGAACCTCCCATGCTAGTACTGTAATTGTAGTTGGTGTTAGCTGCCAACCGGCCGTAGACTGTGCCAATAGCTGGACCGGCCTGCGTTGTCAAGGTCATGTCGTGGCAGCTGGGTAAGGTAGATTAGCTACCTTGCGCAATGTGCGCGGAAGAGTCTTGCCCCCTTAACAATATCACCGTCGGGGATATCCAAGTCAGGTTCTTCACGATTGAAGTAGTGATCTCTCTCGAGCTCAGCACTTCCAGTCTCCTTGAACTTCTTCATTAATATAATGAGAAAAAGTTGGAGGGAGGGTTCTAGGATGGTGAACCTAGTCTTGTTTCTACTGTTGGTTTTCAGTGCCGGAGCATGCACCCTCGAGGACCAGAGATACTTTCTGCTCAAACAAGTCGAAAATCCTTACCCGATTATCCCAAACCCTTACGTGAACCCCACTGAAGAATATTTGAAAGAGGTGAATCGATCACTATATGACAAAGAGCAGGTCTGCGCACTCCGATACCTTGATCAGTTCAACCGAACCTATCGCCTAGATACTTTTGCGAGCAAATCTTTGCTGCCTAACGACTACATAATCACTCACCAGGGTCGGTGCGCTGCCTGCTCGACCGTACAAGACCTTTGGGTGTACCTCACCACTGACTTAACTCGAACTGTCAGAAAATGTGGGTAACAACTCTTGTTACTACCATAGAGTGATTCATTTCGCAAGACTTGGAGAGTTGAGGCAATGCATCAAGCGACTCGGGTTCACAGACCCATGCACATAAATATGGCTGTGGAACACGATTAACTCAAGGGAAAAATGCAAAAGAGTATGCATATATGCACTCTTGACCAACGAGCCTTTCGTTATAGACGGAAACCTGAACAGGTGTTTGCAATGCGACGAGGATATCTCAGGTACAGGTTCGCTACACATAGGCCCGATATTTAAGTACGAGAGCGGGAGGACACGCCGCAATTCCGGCATACATAGCTAAATCGACCGACCTGACGACCAAATATACAACGTGACTCACTGCTACTATTGACAGTGGTGGACATTCTTGAATTCCTATTATACGTTTGCTGGACAATAATTTATGAGCGAGGACGACAACAACAATAAAATTGCCAGGCCGAAGACAATCAAGAAGCATGAGGGTAGGCTCGATAGGACCAAAGAACTCAAGAGACTCCGAAAGAAGAAGCTGGCCAAGCTAAGAACTCCAGAGTCAACTGCAAAGGCGGAAGAGTATATTGAACAGATTGCAGGTTAAGAAGAGGAAGTTGCGGAGTAGCCAGCCCACTTGGTTGACGAAGTGCCTGTGTCGCCGGTATAAGAGCAGGATGAGGCACTTGCAGACGACTGCCCACAAGAGTAACTGAAGCCATTAGTAGATGAGCAGGACGAGAAGCCGGCTTGGTACTTCTCGGAATACAAGTTCAAAGAGTTTGAGATCTGCCAACCTACCCTACGAGCCTTATAAGAAAACGGCTTCGACAGAATGACTCATATACAGTCGAGAACTCTGCCATACTTACTGAAGGGTCGAGACATACTCGGAGCAGCTAAGACAGGTTCAGGCAAGACCTTGGCGTTTCTGATTCCAAGCATCGAGTTGCTCTACAGGTTTGAATTCACCCAGAGAAATGGAACTGGGGTTATCGTAATAACACCAACACGAGAGCTGGCCATTCAGATCTTTGAGGTAGCCAAGAAGATGCTCGCCCACCACTCCAAGACAGTCGGACTTCTCATCGGTGGTGCCAACCGTAAAATCGAAGCTATGAGGCTTGAAAAGGGTGTGAACATGCTAATTTGCACTCCCGGCCGTCTGTTGGATCACCTGCACAACTCCAAATTTGTCTACCGTAACTTACTTTCGCTAGTTATCGATGAGGCTGACGCAATCCTCAAAATTGGTTTCGAGGAGTAAATGAACGAAATCTTAAAGGTATTACCAACCGAGCGGCAAACAATTCTGTTCAGTGCAACACAAACGAAGAAAGTCGACTCTTTAGCCAAGCTGTCTCTCAAAGACCCCATTTACATTGGGGTCGACGATATCGCAGTTTCAGCCACAGTCCAGAATCTCGAACAAGGGTTTGTCATTCTGCCTGCTGAGAAGAAATTCCAGCTGCTGTTCACCTTCCTACAAAGGAATAAGGGCAAGAAGGTTATGGTGTTCTTTTCAACATGTAACAGCGTTAAGTTTCACTCGGATCTACTCAACTATGTTGATCTGCCAGTGATGGACATTCACGGTAGGCAAACACAACAAAAGCGATCATCAACCTTCAGAGACTTTAACCTCAAGGAGACTGGCACGCTGCTGTGCACTGACGTTGCTGCGCGAGGGCTTGACATTCCAGAGGTCGACTGGATTGTTCAGTATGATCCTCCAGACGACACCAAGGAGTATATTCACAGGGTCGGCCGAACCTGTAGAGGTTATCAGAGCAAGGGTAGGGCATTATTGTTCTTACTTCCTGAGGAGAAGGGCTATCTGGATTACCTGACCTCCAGCAAGGTAGAACTCAATGAATATGAATTCGACATGGACAAGCTCACCTCAATTCAATAGCAGTACGAACGTCTCGTGGAAAAGAACTACTACCTACGTAAGAGTGCTTTTGATGCCTACAAGTCTTACCTGCACAGCTACGCAACTCACGGACTCAAGGACATTTTCGACGTTAACAAACTGGATCTCAACAAGGTCTCGAAGGCCTTTGGCTTCACAAAGCCTCCACTTGTCGACTTAAGTACACTATATTTCCAACCTAGACATCAATGTCAGCCGTAACCATAAGAACCGGAGCAAGAATAATAGCAAGAGCCCGAACAGCAACTTGCTTTACGGACGACCCCACTGACAAACACTTTGTGATAGCTGCTATCTTATGATCTGTTTTCATCAGTGCTTGCCGTGGCCATCGTGTTTGTGTTCCTCTCCTGGCTAGGGAATATCATCAGCAGAACGGTGGTGGGTATGCCTGGTCCTTTCGTATTCGAAGTTGTCCTTGATGTACTGGGTGATGTAGTCGTGACCAGTAGCTGGCTCAGTCTTGCTCAGCTTGCAGACTCTCTCCCTCAAGTATTAGTTGATCAAGCGGGTTTCTTGAAGAGCATCAATATCCATGTCAACAACTGGAGATTCAGAAGCAGGGGTGTTCTCGGTCTTGGTCGCTCGTCTCCATCTTTCTTCAATACCAGTTACGTGCCACTGGTTTACGACAGCAACAATCTTGTCTCCAGGGGCCTTGTAAATCTTGTGGAAGAGTGATTCGTCCTTTAAGTCGATGATAACCTTCTTCTGCTCAGGAGCAACTCGGTTGAGAAGATGCACCATAAAGTTGGCTCTAAACTTGTCCAATGACTCAGAGAAAGTCTAGCCTCCCCTTACCAACATCACTCGCTTGAAGTCGTCATACTCATGCTTCAACGAAGACTCTACGGTCAGTGGTTTGGCCCTTAACACAAGCAAAGGGAAGAAAAGTTGGCTGCTGCTCCTCAAGCCCTCAACTGTTTAACTATCAAATTCCCTGCCTGCAAAGGTGATTTTAGCGCCAGCCTTCTCTCCCTCCTGAATGGCATACTTAATTTCCAGTCCGGGCGTGATGGGCTTGAAGTCGATTGGTAAGTCTTTAGCTAAGCAACAATATACTGCTGATCCACCTGAGAGTTTGAAACCAGGTCGCATACTTAAGCTTGAACCACACTCCACGCAGATTGTTCTAGGGAGTATGCTTTTCGGCGCTGAGTACGTCGCCTATGATGTTCCACTCGCTTTGGCTATCGACCTAATTCAGCACTGCGGTACATCGATATTCTTGGCGAGTTGCCACCAGTCCTGGCTTGCCTGTACGACTACAGAGGAGGGTTTAATCCCTTGGACGAGAGCCCTGGTGCGCTGCGCCAACAGTGTGGAGCTATTAGTGGTACCGACAAGGTAGAGCTGGCGCTTCGTAGCGGGATCTTCGAGGACTGTCAGGGTATTCTCGAAGGGATCGTGCCTAACTCAGCCGAGGAGGTACCTGTTCCCGACACGGAGATACTTAGAGCTGGGGATATTAGGTTGACGCAGGAACCGGTGGAGATAGGCAGTCTTGCTCATTGAAAAATATTATATCCTTGGGTTGCGATGCAAGCCACGATCAACTTATTCCTGTGTCCTCAGCGTATTAATATTGTTGGCGTAATCAATGAGCTCATAGTCAGCTTCAACTATTGAGCAGCTCAACGGTGAACAGAAGTAGAATCCAGCGGGAAACATTCCAGACAAAGCGAAGGCTGACTCACCCGCAGCTGCTAAACCAGCTGCAGCAACAATTCAGGAATAAACCGAAGTAATTCCCGCAGGCGAGGGAAAACAACCGCCAAAGGGCTACACCATGTACGACTGAAGTTATGCAGAATGGGTATACCTTTCTACTCCCCAAAAGTGTTCTATGAGTTTCTCATAGCTTCCCTCCTCATCATTGTGGTGCCAGTTATCATGGTCATCAAACTCGGTCCATACGTTGAGAACATGCCAGTTTCCGATACTATGAAAACCGTCTACAAGGTGATCCCCGCAGTGCTCCTGATCAACGTGGTGATGGGAGTGTACATCTACCGTGCCATCAAGGATCCCGCAAACTACTAAATTCTCAAGAACGAGCCAATAAGAATCAAGAAGGACAAATGAGCGACACTGCTAACCGGCATAGAGTTGCGACTTCGTGCATCTTAATTATATTCAAAGTTATGAACTTCGCGAGGTTGTTGGGTGGAGCTATCTTCAAACCTGCCATGGTTCGCAGAGCCACATCCCAGGCAAGCACATCGATGCTCCGAACTTCGAAACTGCCAACGCCCTGTGCAAGGTGACCTCCCTAATAACGAAGCTCACTGATGCTATCGGTTCCGTTGAACAACATGCTACTGCTGCAGAACATCCGGCATATCTTGCTAAAAACGAGCATCAAACTACCCAACGAAGACCCACTGATGGTGTTGTCGGAGGAGCTGATGGCCCTACTGAAGTGGTATCCGTCGGCTAACTCAGCATATCATCCAGAGACACACACATAACTGGCCTTCTGGCGCCTGACTGACAGCCTATAGTTCTAACGCAACACTTACTCTGATCGGATATTAATATTACTCATGAAGTTGGTCGGAGGTCTTCCAACACTGTTGTTGCTGCTGACGCTCTTCTACACGTTCCACTGCAAGGTTTACGAAACGGAGATCACCTTCGCATCGTTTCGGAGGGGCGGAGGCTGGGTCTTCCTCACCAAAATGACTTTGGAGAAGGGAGAAATGCAAGCTACATTTGAATCCAAAATCCGAGGAACCCCGTTTGCGACGCTGGAACCCATCGAACTGCTGATAGTCCAGCAAGATGATTGGTAGCAGCATTTGAATAAGAAGTGTGAGGCTCAAACAAACTCGTTCCATACGGTGCATTAACTTCGAGCGGACGGGGAGCCTGTCACCAATGTCTTCACCCTCAATATTTCGCAAGAGAAGACTTACTACTATCTGATTCGGGATTGCTCAAATCGGCTAGCAAGATAATATTCAAACAGCAACCTCCACCTCATCATCAAGCTCACCATCCTCAACAATGAGAGTCATCTGAGTGCTGATGAGGACAACTGGCTGATCTTCCCAATGATGTTTGTCATCGGCATCTGGCTGGTGTTCCAGAACAATAAGGATAACAGCTGGGGAGAGGACTTCGATTGGGCGAAATTTCTTTTGTTAGCGGCAGTGGGAACTAACTTATCTGCACTGTTCTGGAAGGCTGTGGGCTTCGGAATATACAATGCCAATGGGCACGACTACGCTATCTTCGATATCTTCTATCTGGGACTTCACTCCATTTCAGAAACAGTAGTTATGTGCCTTATCGTGATGATTGCCTATGGCTGGACAATCAACTACCTCACCGGATAGGACTTCGACCTGTATATTCCACTAAGTAACATGTATGCTTAACCTAGTGACGATGCTTGGCCTGCTCAATACTATTGTCACCATCCTCAACAAAATCAACGACTCGGATCACGACAAATACCACATGTACGACTCCGTTCCAGGGTATCTTCTTATCGGGTTTCGGTGCATCATTATGATGGTGTACGTTGTGGGCATCATCATCACCTACCGAGGATCCGTCCCCAAAAAACGGCCATTTATCCTTCAGTTCGGCATACTTGGGCTCATTTACGTACTATCGCTACCGTTGCTCATCATCCTCACCGAGCACTTTATAAGCGAGCGAAACCAGAAGGAATTTCTGTTTATCTCTGTTGAGAGCCTCAAGACGATCTCGACGATGTTGCTCACCTATATGGTGACTTCAAAGAAGTCAAGCTACGCAAAGGTCTGCTACCGGAGTCTCTCATTCCTTCCCCAGAACTAAAAGTTCTTTTGATGTGTCACACAATACTTTATAGAAATTAATGAGTTCGATAGAAGCGCCTCGACCCACTTACGACCACTTCATCAAGATGATCATCATCGGCAATAGTGGCGTGGGCAAGACTAACATACTCATGCGCTTCTGTGACTAAAAGTACAAGGAGAGTCACGTCGCCACTGTCGGAGTCGACTTCAAGATCAAGACCATCTGCATTGGCGAGAAGCGTGTTAAATTGCAAATGTGGGATACTGCTGGACAATAGCGTTATCGTAACCTCACAAACAATTACTACAAGGGTGCTGCTGGCATAGTTCTTGTTTACGCCATGGACAACCGCAAGTCATTCGAGGACATTGGTAGGAGTGATATAATGCAGAGGTTTGGATCAAACAGATCAACTAAAATACCGGACCAGGAACCCATAAGTTGCTCGTGGCTAGCAAATCCGACCTCGCAGGTGATCGAACAGTCACCGAAGCATAGGGTCGCTCACTGGCAGAGACGTTTGGAATGGGGTATTGGGAGGCCAGCGCAAAGTAAGACATCAACATCCGAGAGATGTTTACACAGCTAACCGAGAAGATTGTCGCCGGACTTGCTCCTCGGAAGATACCCGACTACTCAAAGTAGACAATGCTGCAGTTCGATTCCGATGCAAAGAAGCGGAAACGGTGCTGCTGAGATGACAGTAACTGAGAATGAAGATACATCTCACTTGGGTTCCTTCTTACGGTTGCGACGCTCCATCTTTTTGTACTCAATTTCGAACCAGCTGCGGATGGAGGCTTTGAGGTTATCGAGATCTCGGAAGAACCTGTAGAAGGGTTTGCAGGGCGTCTCGGGCACCTTCAATAGTGGTTTCTGCCGTTTCTTGAGCAGCCGGGTATTCTCGTCCTTAATGAGCTCATTTGCTTTTTTGATCTATTCGATATCGATCAGCATTTGGAGATGAGCTGCATACATTTGATTGAACTTTTCAGCAACGTCCTTGACATACTCAACGCAAAGGGTGTTCAGCTGGTTCAACTTGTTGAACAGCTCCTCGAGTGGTTGGAAATGGGGGTAGGTAACCAAGGTTTTCCTGACTTGGCCAGCAGCGAACTCCTTGATAACCTCCAGCCTCGCATGGTACTTCGCCTTCCAATACTTCTGGATGAATCGGAGTTTACGACGAAATGTTGTTGCTTGGTCGAAGCTCTCGTTGAGGCGCATACACACTGCGAATGGTTCGATGAAGTGCTGGATTATTGCCTGGCTACTGTTGATTGCTTTCTTGTTCTTAAACTTTGCGAGGAAGTAGACTGCCTCGTGTAAGTGAGCTGTTGCTCGGGCCTTTCTCGAGGGAATTTCAGCTATCGCATTTTGATAGTAACGCTTGATCTTGGCTACTGCACGATTCTGGCGCAGTGCCACTCTTGCAAATATTCCGAACTTCTCGACATAACTCTTTGCCCCTTTGTCAATTTGTAAGAAGAGTTGGTTGAGCATCAGTAGCTTCGTCATAGCCAGGCTAATCTTGGTGCGCTGTTCGGCTTCATATGCCAGTCGCTACTCATAGGCCTTAATGACCTCCTTCGATTGGGCAGCCTTTTCGATAAATTCACGCTCCTTAATCTTGAGCTGAGCGAGTTCCTAACGACGAAGCTTCGCATCAATCGCCTTGTTGATATCTTTGCTCTTGTCGAGGTTTGTGATGTTCTTTTCGGACGATATCTTGTCAGCTGTGGATCCCATCCTGTTCAGATGGTTTGTGGAGTGGCTTTTGGAAGGTTTTTCTCTGGTTGTTGCAAGTTGAGGTAGGATCGTTCTTGCTGTGCTTTCGTGGTCAACCGAGTCATCACGTTATCTTTGCACTTACTCAGTGCGTATCGGTGATAGATAGACCTTCCCGTTACGCATTTTATAGCCTTGCCGAATTTTCTCAAGATGCTCATTGAAGAAACTCACCTTCACGTCCATGACACCGATGTGTGACATGGCCTATAGACAGAGGTGCAAGAAGTCCTGGTACTTTTGATTGCGGGGCTGTATATTGTGCCGGCAGTCCTTATTCACTTCGAACTCAATGTCGCGTGCCTCTGATGATGGGTAACGTTCTTTAAATGAAGCATAGACGCGGGTAGTGTTACGGACGTTTCGAAATTGCAGCCGAAGAGGAAAAGTCTTGCCTCGACAATCTATCTTAAAGAGCTCGCGAGAACCCTCACCCACAATGTTGATCTTTTCGACAGTGTCTTCCTGGAGATTGGTGTGAATGCCTTTGGAGTTATCGTCTGCAACTGTCGCAAGCGCAATTGACCCAGTTGGAAACTCGATGCGCTGTCTGCGAGTTTCGTATTGGTTCACTAGGCGAAGTGCGAGCTCTGTCCGCGTCAATAAATCATCGCCCATGGTGCGCAGGTACTTCGACCGAGCGGGTATACTGAGGGAAGTGGTGGATATAAATTGGCGTGAGTTGCGTCTACTCCCTTCCCTACTCATTAACTTATATTTACTCCCGTAAATCAGGTCAGAGATGGCAAGATCAGCAGCATTATGCAACCCACTAAGATCGGGGGTCACTCAATTAAATGAGGAAAATTGCAACCTTACTTACAACAGGAAGGATGGCTTGGACTGTTGTTCTCATATTGCTGCTCCAGCTCTCCCGCTCGTAGACCAGCTACCCTCCCCCCAACGACTACAGTTACACAGCTAATGTTCTCCTGAACCAAACGCGAACCGGCATGAAAAACGAAACATTTCGAGTTAATCTCTCCTTCTCACTAAAGTACCAAGGAGGCATCTACAACGAACTCTGGTTCAACACTGACGGCGTCGTTAGCTTTGGGTAGCCATACTATCGTCCTTACAATAACTAAGAGGACTCTCCAACATTACCAACCCCTCCTCTCAATTACATCAAAATAGCTTCTAATTTCCTCCTGGGAAGTAGTCTCCTCATCCGCTCAACCAGCACCAATGTTACTATCGACTACCAGGCCTGTGAATAAGCCTCCAATCAGAATTTAGTGCATTGGATTCTAACATATTACAGCAATGATCAGAACGGTGAGATGCTCGACATCGACATTCTCCAGAACAACCTTCTGTATGGCTCAGGAATCATGATTGCATAAAATAAACAGCTCCTCATTGAGACCAAAGCAGTGCAACTGATTCGTTACAAATAAGTCATGCTCTGGTCGACTGGTGCGATTCTCGGAATTGCCTTAGGGGGGATGGCTTTGATTGCTATTCTGGGAGTCGCTTTCGGCTGTACCAACTGTTGCAGTCATTACAGTGGCTGTCGATCTTGCGACTGCTGTACAAATTGCCGTTACTGTTGTTCTGACTGTTGGGGATGTATAGGCTAATGCTGCTGCTATTTCTGTCGGAAGCGGGAGCGGGAGCTTGAACAACGTCAGCCTGCAGCATCAGCTGTCGTAGACTTTCAACTTCCCTCAGAGAATCTTTAGAAGAAGGACAAGAAGGATATCGCAAAGAACCATAATTTAA
>ERZ724508.514-NODE-514-length-27436-cov-4.656769_pt1 | contig 27436 bp, 39 predicted proteins | sample MGYA00376041_ERZ724508 | MGnify/ENA primary metagenome ERZ724508 (study PRJEB28724, sample SAMN07190887) | wastewater metagenome | isolation source: effluent of sewage treatment plant in Hong Hong | place: USA: Christiansburg, Virginia | collected 2016-03-01 ...
CCCAACCCCTTTATGTTCACGTGGAATTAAACATTATTCTTCGCTATAAAGTGCATCGGATCGAAGATATCTCTGTGATAAAGAATCATCCAGTAGCGGCCTTCCGATAGAAGGCGATCAACGGGGTCTCGTTGCTGCAGAATCCTTGCCAGAATATCTCGTCTATGCCGTATTGTAGCTCAGTTACACGGCTGTCGTCGAAGCGGATCCACCTATCCTCGAAGCTGTCCTCGTGCAGGTAGAATACGTAGTGTCCTGAATGTTGGTACCACCCAATGTGGCAGATAAACCCAGCCAGCCTGTACTCGTGAAAGTGGAGTGGCATATGCGACTAACCGGTTAGTTTCTTGTTCTCTCCATCCGAGAACTGGTAGCGCTTCATGTGCAGGATCAGCAGCTACGGAAGGTGTGTCAGCCGAGAAGATTGGATAGCTGTAGTACTTTCGCATTAGCTGCATTCATATGCCAGCTATTCCTTCCACTCCAGCTGGGGTTCCTTCTCGAAATGTACTTCCAACATAAACTTCTCCTCTTTGACGGTGGAGTGCAGCTTCTTACAGCCATAGCACTTCAACTCGGATTCGATTTCTACACCAATATCTGCTCGCAACACCTCAAGTAGCATCTAATGATGTTCGAGGCGTTTCACTTAGGTCTCGATTTGGTTGAACAGGAGTGTTAGACATTCAGAGGCATCCTGCTGGGAACGTGCAAGTATGAACATTTCAGGACCCGCTTCGACAAGTCTTCGAATGCTGATCGGTTTTGTTGCGTTCTTCAGTCGTTCAACTGTTTAGTTAAGGCTCCTCATGAACTATCCTGTGATTCCCCCCGGAACAGCAGACACAAATTCCAGAAGCCTGGCGAGTGCATTGGTTCGAACCAAACCCTGCACTGTTGCAATATAGAAGCACCAATAGCCTGTTTAGTTTCTGATGCCTGAAAATCTCGCAGGGGGGTTGATATCTAACAAGTCATAGTATTCCTATCGCGTGTCCTACTGAGCGCTTAAATTGAAGTCAAGAAGTTTATCTTCTCTTCGAGAGCTCGAAGAAAACCTTGTCTTCGGTGACTCGAACAGTTATCTCTCATTGAAGTTAGCAGTTCCCTGCTCAATTCTGTCGGGGATGGCATCGCGAATCTCCTCGTTCATCGTTTAATGGAGTCGGCTCCGATAGGCATGCTCATCATTGAACATGTCGAGGTTGCTATTGAGTTCGATGAAAGAGACACCGGCTTCCTTGAACAAAGACTACCCTTCAACTTCCCGAGGAGAACTCGACTCGTTCACAGGTGAGGAACTCTCACCATTCGAGAGTATTTACTATTTGTCCACGATTCCTCTCGGCAGCATACAATATTTATATACATTCTCTGCTATTCGTGGATGAACGAGTGTCTTCTCTATCGGACAGGTGAATGCAGTGGCTGCTCCGATGGGCTAACGGTGATTATAATAGAGTGGTCGACTGATGAAATATAAATATTATCGCTTGATGGCCCGCTACAGGCGCAGGGGACGGCGATATGGAGGCCATGGAATATACAACCGGTCACCTGGAGCATTGAGTGGGTTTGGAGCCATAACCACTTTGAACTACGCCATCCCCTTCTATACGAATAACACTCTCACTTACTATGGTGCACCTGGAGGGTTTATGGCCCATTACCACAACCTCTCCCCAGAAGAAAAGCTCGGAGTAAAGATCATGACAGTAGAACTATACGGTGAGCAACTGAGATAAATAAGGAGCTGCTGCTGGATACTCACAATCGTTCTCGGAGCATTTTTTATCCTGCCACTATTCCTCCTCTGCTGCTCTTTCTTTAAAAGCTTCATTTACGAAAAGAGAAGGCTTAGTGCAGAAACATATGCAGCTCTCGATAATGCGATTTCTGAGTTCCCGAACGTCGAAACCATCAATATCTCCGTCGCAGACTGCTATCTTGATTTAAACAAGACAACCATCCTTGAGAGAAATCTGTCTAACTGCCGCAAGCTCATTGCCTTTAAGTTTCGTAACCTAGCGGGGCAAGTCGACACAGATGCACGTGAGTACACTGACTTCCCAACCTACTTCTCTCGAATCAAACAATCCAAACAATTCACCTATTCTCTGCAATGGGGATCTAATATATCACAGAATCTCGAACTTGGCGCGAATATGATTGGAAGGGGGAACATGTCAAATCTAAACACTACGGGTATCAATATGGCTCTGTTGAGTCCTATGACAATGGGGGCTGTTGGCAACAGTCAAACGATAAACCAATATCCTCCGTTACCCAATACCATAGGTATGCCACTCATGCCTACCCCTTATTGATTGTAAATTGCGAACTCATTCATTTATAATTATTTGGGATCAGTCATGGGAAGAGGAAGAAGAATGGGTCATCACAGTTATGGTCGAGCAGGCATGGGTATTGGAGGTTCGTTCATCCCTCCAACTGTCATTCCGACTCCTTTTCTTTCAACAACGAGCAATACAATCCAGTACCAAGGCCCTTATACTGCCTTCATGATCCAGTTTGCACGATTGACACCAGAGTAAAAGCAAAGTGTGAGGGTAATAAACATTCAACTCCACGGGTAGATCGTCCAGCAGAGTAAGACATGCTGCTTGCTGGCGACCATCATAACAGGGTCCATCTGCATCATACCGCTCTTCCTCCTCTGTTGCGACTGCTTCAAGAAATCCACCAACGAACTCCGAAAGCTCACACTCGAAGCCTACTTCGAAGTCGCGAAGGCTGTCTCCGAATGTCCCAACGTGCACTCTCTGATGATCGGAGTTGCCGACAACTACCTAACCCCAAGCTCAACGGCAGCCATCGAGAGCAGCATCCTAAACAACCGGAACATTAAGTTCTTCATCTTCAGGAACTCCTCTCCCGGTTTTGATATGGAGGCAAACGAGTTCACCAACTTTTAATCTGCTTTCCCAAACATCAAGCAGACCAACCAGTTAATGTACAGCATCATCTGGAGCAATAAGGTTGCCAGCAATATGCTGCCAGCAAACCTCGCTAATCCCGAGATGGTGGGCAACATCGCGGAAATGAGCATGCAACAGATAAAACTAGGAGTCAACCCGACGGTACATCCCCAGTGATCGGCATATTAAATGTTTTTCTTAGCAATAGTATTGGCGAGCGTTCGTGTTGGGTGTATTGACTTTTTCATCAACAGGACGATCGTCTGCAAGACTCTGGCACCAAACGGTCACTGTACTTACTGGGAAAGCAACGGGTCAATTAGTAGACCAGCACCGAAATGTTTTCCTGCACACACATTGGTGCTTACCCAGAGGGGTCCCAAGGCAATGTCGTCACTGCAGCTTGGCGACCACATCCTGGGCTACAACGAAGAGAGGCAACGGAACGAGTACACTGAAGTGACTGCTTGGCTGCACCGCATAACGAATAAGAAATTTGAATATCTGAAAGTCATAACGGAGACGACCTCCTTCCACTCATCTTCGAAGCACAACATAGCAGTTCGAGAGGACAGTCGAGCCATCAGCTACGTCTTCGGGAGGGACCTGCTCAATCGGACTTTAGTATCGGCAAACAGCAACGAAGACATTCGGGTTCTAGAGCTGCAGGACGATGTCGCATTGGGAGTGTACAGTCCCTACACCCGGCTCGGCAACTACTACGTCCTCGGAGAAAACATTGCTCGGCCTCTGCGAAGGCAATAAAATATACTCTTGCTCGTGCATAGCTTCGCGTAGATCAGCAACCCCAGGTCGTACGATTTCATATTTGGTACTGCCATGCATCTGTCCGGTATACTTGGCTTCAGCGAGCAGCCGTCAGAAGACAACTACGTGCATCCCTTGTCGAGGTACTTTACTCGGATGTTCCCAAGGCTCGTGGATTCCGACAATAATGGTCTCGTCCATCAAGACGGCGTCCTTTTGGACCTGCTCTTCAGTTACAAATTGCAGGAGTAGAAGCGACGTCTCAGATAAAAGGCCAGAGTTATGACCATGCTCAACATGATCATGGAAGGTCCCATCAGTCTGTTTAAATGAGCCTTGATGGTTTTTCGATCTTGCTACTTTTACCGATTTGTGCAGACTAAGAATAATGTGAGAGGGTATGCGATATAACGGCATTCCTTGGAGATAAACGGATTTTGGTTGAGATCAACAAATTTGTGACGTGACAATTTCTAATATTGACTGATGTTCATCATACGTTGACGCGGCCCAGATACCCGTCCTGCTTGACGTTGACCATCTGGACGGTCTTGTAGTTCTTGCTCACCTTTCCAGTCTTCAGCCGGAGGTACACCTCAACATTGACTGTCGTTGGGCCGCTGTTCGTGAGCTTGGTCTCTGCGTAATAGTTGCTCTTGATCGTGTACTAGCCCTTCGTTGAGTTCTTCAGAAGGAACTGCTCTGGTCCCAACCCCGTTGTGAAATCCTTTGAAAACCGACCGCCAAGGGCTGTACGCCTGTGGCCATAGTAGCACTCCTCTCCGCTTGGGTCAATTACGTGAAGGTCGAGATCAACACCGGGGTGATTCCAAGTCATAACGATTCGGATATCAACCGGCAGCGGCTTCAGGAACTAGTCAGCAAACTTTCCGACGAAGTGCTCGGAACCATACTCCCCGACCATGCGACTCACGTCCATGAGGATGGTGTCCTGGAGTCCGTCCACCTTGTCTGCGACGTCGTTGTAGTAGGTGGTGTTGATCACTTGCGAAAGTTGCTCAGCCGCATTCTTAATGTCCCCATTGAGCTCATAAGCAAGGGCCAGATCACGATGGGATTGAGGCTCGAACGGTCTCCAGTCGTTCACCTTCTTGGTAACGTACAGGCAGTCCGCATAGGCGTTAAACTGCTTGAAATAGTATGACAGGGTCTTGTAGAGCTCGGCCTTCTCCAATGCGAGGTCAGCTACATTGCTGAGAATCTGAAGAGCGAGTGTTCTGTTGATGGGGAAGAAGAACTCCGCTGCGTCGATGAAGAATGTTGGGTTGTCGGCATTCGAGTCTCGCTGTGTCAGATAAACTGCAAATTGGCTCTTTTGACCTTGAGCGGCTTTGATGGTTGGAATGTACCCTTTGGCAGTTGGGAAGTTTTTGTTTGAGCCAGTGTTGCCGAACGAAACACTAGAGGTTGTTGTTGGAATTGTTGGAGTTGATGTGGTGGCAGTTGTAGCAAATATTGTTCTGCTTTGACTTGTGCTTGGCGAAGGTGCAGGCGTGGGCAGAAGGACAGATCTCACCAGCGAACGAGACTATTTTAGCACAAAATTATTACGTCAGTACTAAAAGTTGCTGAGTCCGATGCAATCGCAAATTGTGGGCTTGCTCTTGGGGAAAAGCTCGGGCCGGCCCCACCAACTGAGCTAGCACTTCCGCCGACACTGACACTGACACCAGCGCCCATTCCACTAAAGGAGTTTTCTGCGACTCTAATCCCTAATTTTGTATTTGATGTACCTGTGTTCCTTATAATTGGAGTTGGCCTTGGATTTACCCAGACCATCGGAACAGGAGAAGGAGACGGAATAGAGCTTGGGCCAACGGGATCAGCCTTTGGATCATTCCACCACGTCTGAAGTTGCGTCCAGAATGATTGGAGTTTGTCTAGTCCACTTCTTTTTTTCTCTGTCAGGTCGCTTTGAGTTCGCTTCTGGATATCATTGTATTGCTGCTTGAGGTCTGCGGGAGGGACGATACCGAACCTAATATAATCGTTTAAGTTCTCCAGGACAATGAGGCTAGTTCCCTTCGTGGCAATTCCGAACCGAGCGCCAAGTCCATCCACTTCGTCCTTGTTGTCCTCGTAGTTGTACTCCAAACTGGTGATCGCCTTTTGCGCCCAAAGTTTGTCGGCCAAAATGAACTTGTTGGAGTTATCTGATATTGTCAGGTTGATCCTCTCGGTGATGTTATCGGCTGAGGGACCGAACTTCAACGTGATGGTCTGAGGAAGGCTGGTAGCTCTCCCCACCAAACTGAAGAGGTTTGTCGAAACTGGGGTTCCAGCCAGAGGATACACCTGGTCGATGTACGAGTTGTCCTCGATTCCCTGAAACCGGTTCACGTCTCCCTTCAGCAGCTTCGCTGCGTCGACCGAACTCAGACTGGTCAAATCGACATAGTTGCCCGAATGTTTGATAGCCAGATAGTTGAGGAAGTCGTGGCTGGCAACTGGCAAGGAATTGATGCAGTGCACTGTCTGCCCATCTGGGAACTAGTAATCGCTTGCCTTGCCAAGGCTAGAAACACCGTCGGTGAAGAAAAGCACCTCGTCGAACTTCTTGGTCAATTTTATTTCACTGAATTTGGTGCCTCCGTCGTAGTGCACTTTTTAGAGGAACGTCTTCAGCGCGTCCCAATTGCCTGCATCAACAGTGAACGACCTCACCTGCCAAAAATAGTAGCCCAAGAGGAAGACATCTACCGACATCTTTCTGTTATTGAAGTAGTCGCTCAGTAGTTTGAACTCCTTCTCAGTATCTCTCCCCTTACACGACAAGGAGGTATCCCAGATAATGGCGATTTTGGAAGGCTGGCTTTGAGCCGAAGCGCTTGGAAGAATTTTGGGATTGACGTATCCGTAAAAGTACTGGTCGCCGGCTTGTGTTGTAATGGGCTCAGGCTTGGCATTGGCCTCGGAGATGCGGATGCTGATGGACTTGCTGGGCGTCCCGTTGCTGATCTGGACGTTGTAGTTGAACCCAGAGCTCGTCTTGGTCACGGCGTAGGGTTCTTTCGTGAAATCGTCGATGAGCTGGGGCTTGTTGTCCGAGACAACGTTAATGGCGAGGACGAAGGTGCCGATGCTCTTGGAGTAGCTGCTGACCATCCGATAAAAGAACTCGTTTTTATCGTTGAGGTCAAGCTCCTCCTGATACCCGATCAATATCTTGCGCTCGCCGTTAGGGAAGATTGGGAATATTCGCGTCTTGAAGCTGTTTCCCTGCTCGGATTTGGTGAGGATACTGGGGTCGATCCTCACCGTTTCGAGGGCTTAGAAGACTTGAGTACCCTTGTTTTTGTCCACCGGCACGGCATCGCGGAAGACGCCGTTGATGTCCAGCGCGTAGTGGCTGACGGATACTCCTTGTGGAAGTGGAAACTCCAGCTCGCCCTCTCCTGTCCTCCCTTAAGGGTTCTTTAGATGAATCTCGACGGTGGTCTGGGCCAGGTTGGAGACAATATTCACCGTGGTTTTCATGACACTGATAGCCACATCGGGTCCCTGAGGCGTCCAGGTGACCCTCTGACATGATGCCAGTGTAAACAACATGAAAAGGGCAATTCGAAGAATACTCTTCGGCGTTAACATGTCTGCGTTTAATTAATATTTATCAGAGGCTAGCACCGACCCTTTATAGCTTCAAATTGTAAAGGCTCAGCAGCTCATGGTGGCAAGGTTTGACTCAAGTTTTTAAAGGCTTAATTCGGCAATTACAGGCACATACAGGACATTCCTTGAGAGGAGCTTTCAATCGGGTTCAGGTATATCACAGCCTGCGAACTATAATTGTGGCAATATATGAAAAGCGAACCCATCAAATACCGGCTGACTTATGCCACCTGTGAAGCGACAGTAAACTTTGCGATGCAACCCAGATGCGTAACGTACTCAACAGCAACGAGGAGATGATAGCAACGCAAAGCAAACTGATGAAGCAGCTCTACTATGAACTTGAGGATATCAAGAAAGAATCGGGGTTGCTGGCAAAGAAAATCCAATAGCGAACCGACCAGCTACAGCAGCGGCAGCCAGCTTTAAAGAGCTGCGAAGACATGGTGCAACTCCGACATCAAATCCAATAGCTAAAGGATCAGCTGGTTTCGACTGACATTGCCCGTATCAACAGTGGCACGCAAATCGAGTTTGGTAAAGGGCCTTCTTACGTAGTTAGGAAGGAACTCAAGACTTACGAGACGGTTCGCAGAAAGAAATCTCGAAAAGCTTCTTACCATGAGCTCGCAAAGACTCTCACCCGAGGAGACATATTCAAACTCATCGAACAGCAGTTCTTGAGGATGACCTTGGTGCTGGGAAATGAAGAGCAAGTTGAGGAGGTCCAGCAAAGGCTGTGGGAGGATGGTATCAGTGAGTACAATAAAAGGTCTTATAAGAACCCAGAGCTCTTTACGGAAAAGTTTCGCCCTCTTATCAAGAAGACGTTCGTCCCGCACATGTACCGTAGGGAGGTATGGCCACTATTGGTTGAGGACATACTGTTCATTCGAAAGGAGTATTTTAACGAGCTAGTGGAACGGCTGCATTTAGTGCCAGACCGAGTGAATAAGAGTATCGCACGGGACCTCGATCGTACCCTCACACAAGAAAGCAACGTGGTTAACCCACACCAATTCAAGGAGGACATGGCATTATTGCTTATGCTATACCATCTCCACCGACCGGATATCAGCTACGTTCAGGGGATGACCTATCCTTTAGCCATTCTCCTGGCCGTACTGGATAAATTCGAAGCCTTTCGGTGCTTCTGCGACATTATGTCAACCGAATTCGTGAGTACCCTATTCTGTTTCGACATTCAAAACGTATCCTTGTACTGCAGAGTATTCGACGAGCTGTTGCTCACCCACGATAAGAAGGTAGCAGAGCACCTTCAACAAATCAACCTGAGAAGCTAAACATTTATCGTGTAGTGGTTCTACACCTTCTTTTGCAGAAGGTTTAGGTTTGACAATCTGCTTAAACTGTGGGACCTTGTGCTCATCTACTCCTATCGGGTATTCTTTCGACTACCCATACTCATACTCATCCGACTTCGCACGCAGCTACTCCAAACTGAAGACTACGCTGTCTGTCTCAGAACCATACACGATTTCAACGAACACCTCGATGAATTGGAGCTCATCAAAGCTGTCAGTGACTTTGGTCTCCGAAGCAGCGAAATCGCTGATGTCGTTCAGCGCATCAAAATTGGGGAGACAGCGCCGCCACCACCTAATACCCACTCACCCTCTCCGGTCAATGATTCGTTTGGCATCTCTTCCAACAAGTGGTGACCATTCCATTTTGTTCTTAACCTATCATAGCATGCTGACTGGATGATCCTCAGGCGCCTCTCGGATCGTCCTGTGAGAAGCTTTTATTCCAGAATACTTGCGCTCTTTTGCAAAGGTAGTAGTCGTAGCGAAGTGCTTTGCATTCCTTATCGGCACCCTCTTGGGCACAATACTTAAACTGTTCGCTATTCTTGTAGCAATCAGAGGCGAGTACGCACTCTAGAAACATTTCCTTGTCCTCATCGCAGGCCGGCTTATACTTCAGTTTATCCGGTCCGATCTTCCGGTCAATTGGTTCGAACACTTGATTAAGGAACCCGAAGAATTTGTTCCGGTCGTCCATCACAATTAATATTAAAGTGCATGGGTAGCACTGATGGCCGATTGTCTTGAATACATCAGCCAATGATTTATACCACTGCTGCTGTGTCGGCAATAATAATAATATCCCTCTCACACAACAAGCATGGCTGATCAGTAGTTCGAGCTGGAGTCATGGGACAACGGTAAGCCAATCAACAAGAACACTTCCAAAGAGGTAGTCGATAAGATCAAAAAACTCAAGGAGAAGAAGGACTACAAGGGAATCCTCGAGCTGGCGAATACTCTCCAAAATGACCAGGAGACCTACCTGATAAAGGCTAACGCCTTCATGGGACTCCAGCGTTGGGAGGACGTCATCCGCTGCTGCGACATCGGTCTTGACCTTGATGAGCAGAGTTAGTTTTGGCACTTGAAAGGGAAGGCCGTCGGAAAGATGGGCGACAATACAAAGAAAGTCTAATACATCAAGAACGCCATAGAACTCAACCCTAAGATCCCAACCTACCACCGTAACCTTGGTGCAGGTTACTACGCTTTGAAGGACTACGAAATGGCAATCAATAGCCACAATAAGGCCATTGACCTGTAGCCCAACAACGCAATTAATTACCACAACAAGGGAGCTGCCTACCTTCGTTCGGGAAGAATTGAAGAGGCTCTTGGCTGCTTCGAAAAGGCTATTGAGATTGACAGCAAGCTGGCCCTGTCGTACTCATGGCGAGGTGATTGCTTTAAAGCGTTGAAGCAGTACCAGTTCGCTCTCGATAGCTATAACACAGCTTATAAGGTAAGTGGCAACGAGGTGTACTTAAAAGAGAAAAAGAACATGGAGGAGATGCTCGAGCAGCTCGAACCCAAGCGCAAGAAGTTCCTCGGACTGTTCTGATAGTTGTTGCTGTGTAGGGTGTATAATGTATTTTGAAATATGCTGCAGTCGGGCAACAACGGTCAGCTTCCAGCCAGCGAACTGACATGTTCGAACATCAGCGACAGCAACCTCAGGGAGCTGCTGTAAGAACTCGAGTTCCGCTTTATCGAGAAGAAGCAGGACTACTAACGTACCCTCCAGTGGAAGACATAGAGAAGCTGTGTGCGTATACCCATAAGAATCTAAATTGGAGGGTGGCTCCGCTTCAGCAGCAAAGCTTTGTGCTGGAGATGGACATACTACACAACGTGAAGTACGTCATCATCGAGGGGTTCTCCCACGGAGCTGAAATGACCATCTCAGTTGCAGAATACTCCAAGTACGAAGAATAACATGTAGTGGACCCTACGTTGAAGTCTACAAGGACAAATACATCTGCAAAGGGAAGAACCTCAAGCAACAACAGAAGCGTATTGACCTTGGAGCTCTTCCGTGCCGAGCGATCCGCCTGTCCATTAGCCGAGGCGTTCATGTGAGCTCCAACTCAATCAAGTTAGTGGGATGCGCAAGCGACCAAATTGAGTAAAAGCTCGGAGCTGAGTACTTCAAGCTTCTAGTGAGTAACCCCCAAAGGATAATCTATGGGTGAGCTCGCGTGATAATGCTGCCCTATAACGATAATTTAACGAAGTTGCAGCTATGGCCGATTCAATAGAGAGTGGCTCGCCCTGGTCAAGTAACGCCTCTTCCAACGAAAGGCTGAACTACCTGAAAGTGAGCTTGGGCGAGTACGATAAGGGGTATATCATCCAACTGCTCAACCAGCATATCGACAAGATAGTGGAGCTAGAGATACAGAACAAACAGTTTGCAGTGGATCTGTAGAACACTCAGAGACTGGCCATTTAGCTGTAGAAATCGTATCTGCGGCGAGTGGACTCCCTGGATCACGCAAAGGATAGAAACCAAAAGCATACAACCGTAATACATACTCTGGAGAACCAGCTGATGACCTTCAGATAACTCTGTCATGTCAACGAAGAGAAACTGTCTTTCGTGGAGGCAAACTGGCATGGAAAGTACGTTCAGCTTTCTGCCTACACTGATGAATATATCAAGCAAACAGCGGCTCTCGCAGAGTAATATTCCAGAAATCTCGCTTTGCTGAAGGCTGAAAAACATCAAATTCAAATCAACTATGATGCAGTCTTAGCCGAACTGCAGCAGTCACGCAGCAACAGCAACCTGCTCACGAATGAACTGTCGAAGGGACTCACCTATGTTGAGCAGTTGCATTCGGCCTTGAACAAAGAGACTGCTCATAGGGAGAAGATTGAACTAGAGTTAGCAGAATTGCGTTTCCTCAAAACTAAGTACGAAGAGACCTGCCAGCTGAGCAAGGAAATAGTGTAGAGGTACGAAACACTAGAAAAGAAATGCGCAGCTTTGGAACAGGACAAAGTAAAGGTTGCCTAGTTTGGTCGCTCCTACAAACGGAAACTTGAATAGCTCGAGAAATCAGTCCAGGAGGAGTTAGACACAAGAAGGAGTGGGGACGAACTGGAAAGTACTCGACTTCGCGAAGATATAAAATCAAAAGAATTGAAGCACTTGAAAGAGTGCCGTGCTTATCAGCGGACAGTCGATGATTTGAAGAGAGAAAACGAGTCCATCAACCAACAGATCTGTATCTTCAGGAAATAAAACGAGGAACTAAAGAAGACCCAATCCTTGATGAGTAGCCTTCTCTTACGCGAGCAAGATAAATGTGGAGCTATTTGCGAGAAAATTGAGGAATTTTGGGCGAAGGACTCCAGTTGTAGTATTGTGCTTCGGCCAGTCGAACTCAACCAAAATAGCAGCCAGTCATATCATGAGAAGTCAACCGGAAAGGTGAAAAGCAGTTTGAAAAGTGGTGCAAGCCACAAGACTCTCTTGACTGTCGCCTCCGTAAATTGGAAGGAGGATGAACGCTCAGACTTTACCGACTCCAATAGGTTATGATGTTCGCTTATTCTCAAATTCGTTGATTATAGAAAATGCAATCAACCGACTTGACTGAGGAGCTGCAGCTACTGCCAAAGCGGGTGCAGGAGGCTGCTGTATAGCTGGACACTTACGATCTGAATCGAATAACTTTCGTACTCAACATGCTAACTGCAGGATGTACGCAACTGCTACTGCCAAGGCCATCTGCTCAACGGTCTGGAGCTTAAGCCACTAGAGGCTCGGGGGATTGATCCCCACCACATTGAATTGACCAACTCGATGATCCTGTTCTATTGCGGAGTCAACATCATTGAGTACAATCCGCTGAACCGTGCCTACAAGACAGTCATGAAGGTCGAACGACTGTTGCTGATATCGATGTTCCAAGATCAGCTCTCCGGACGGAACTTCGTTGGGGTGCTAAGCAGAAGTAGAAACAATGAACGTAAGCAGCACCGCATCGAAATCTATGATAGGCATCTCAGACAGGTTGTATGGACAACAGGAATTGTCCTGAATGGGTGGGAGCCTGTCAAACTGTTTGTGAACTACTCCAGAAGGAAGGTACTTCGAAATTTATCTAGTACTTTGTGGTGATACTCCAGAAAGATGAGGAGTGCAAACTGCTGATTGAACACCTAGACGGTGGCAGCTACGAGCAACCTCTGCCCTTCTTGGTCGGTACTGTGCATTTCAATGTCGAGCTCAGCTCGTATGTGATTACTGATGAATAGAAGGTCATGTCGCTTGCTATGCTGCCTGACGGACCACTTTTCGAGTTGAAGTTCATTGTGGGGTGCAAACAGTCGGTTCTGTTTAGCATTTCAACTGAAAAGGTGCTTGCCTTGGCAGGGAAGGAATGGCTATCATTCTATGATCTCCGTACAAAGGGTTTCAGTGGCGAATTTACTCTGCAGCAAATACTCGGTGATTACACTCAATTCACCAATGAACAGGCCTCACAGCCAAGGGTCAGTGGTCGCACGAGCCAAGTGCGCCTTGAAACGCATCCCGCAATTTCTTGTTTGGAGGCTGGTGAGAATACACTCCTTGTGGGTTTCTGCCTAGTGTCGGTCATAGTACAGTTTGCTGTTGGCGACAAACCAGTCATCAACAGAACTGTCAAACTCCGTAGCAGTAGTTTCTTGCGTCTAAACCGAATAATCTTGGACTGTGACGTATCCAATGCATTGTTGATATGTTCACATAGCGAGACTAACGAGGTCAGTACATGCAATGATTTACAATTGGGAGAGCCAATCCGGGCAACAACCTATAGCAGGAAGGCCAACGTATTGATTACCCAGCTTGCTATGAACATTATGAATAGCCAGTATGCCCTGCAACCTCTGAGATGGTAGCCGTTGGAGTATATCAACATCTTGAGCTCGCCCTGGAACGGAGAACATCTCAAACATCTTCACAACAAAATCATCGGTAAAGGTTGGGAGCATCCTGTTGAGCAGTCGCTCTCTTCCGATCTTCATCCCACAGGAATGTTGCTAGCCATCGGTTTTAGGGACTCCTTCAAGGTATATGCAGTAACCAACAGCGGCTTGACTGGAACCAATATGGGAGATGCGGTTCGTTAGTGTAAGTCGCTTTGCTACTCCACTCACGGCAACCACCTCGCAGTTACTTCCCTCAACAACGTCCATATCTACAACTCCTATACCTGCTAGAGGCTTCAGATTCTTCAACATCCCCAATCTTCGGCCATAAAGAAGCTGAAATACGTAAAGAATTAGCTCCACTGCCTCACGCGCAGCAGCAAGTTCTACTGCTACAGCATGTCAAACAGCTACTCCCTCGTCTTCCAGTTTGCACCAAGAGAATTTCTACCTTCCATCCAAAAAGACAGTTCTTTCGATGTCGTCGAGTACGATCCAGAGTACGACGTATTTGTGACAACTCGCCCCAACTAGGTCAGATTCTTCATCAATAGAGGTACTGATGAGCTGCTCTCGCACCGTTTTCCTGGTCGAGTCAGCTGCATAGAAATATGCCCTCAGCTCAAGACAATGTTTATGGGAACCGAAGCTGGTTAGCTGCATTGTTTTCCTTGGCCAAACAACCCGCACAGAATAGAGCAAGAATATACTACCATCCTACTTCATGAGTCTGCAGTTACGCTTATCCGAGTTAGCAATGACCTCGGGTCGATTGTGAGTGTATCAACCAAGGGATCCATGTACCGCTGTTCTATCAAAGTGGTGGATCGGCTGAGAGAGGTCCATACAGTTGAATTAGCGTTCGAGAATAAAGCTACCTTAGCCGTAAACGGTCTGCTTACTGACAGTGGGGTAGTGCTGCATAGCCGTTCCCAACATATCTTGGTGGAGGAAACCATAAAGAACTTGGAAGAGGAGGTGCTCAACAGTAATTTCATGCGACCGGAGGAGTAGCAGAAAATCAAGAACGGCTTCATTACTGCCATTCGTACCGAACGTTCCAATTTGATGAGTGGTAACCACAACAAACTGTCTGCAATAGCAAGTGAACAGCAACAGCTGCGTTCCGGGATCGTCCAGCTTGGAAAACTGCAGGATAGCTCTGAAAAGGAACACTTGTGGGCTATGAAGAAGGCCTCGGATGAGTATTCAGCAGAATTGCAAGCTGTACTCCAAAGAAGAAGCGAACTTGAAAAATAATTTACCCGCTGTAAAGATAAGTACTAAAAGGAGCTGGTGGAAACGACCAGCATTCGTAAGAGGGAGCTTGAAGCCTTGAACGCGGAGAACACACAAAGGCTGGAACATCTGCAGCAGGTTGCCACGAGAGAGTAAGTTCAGTGTTAGAACATCGTTCAGCGGCTACAAGTGGAAACCGCAGAGGATCGAATAGAATTCACCACAATCAACCAGAATTTTCTCGAAGAGTACTAATCGGAGATTTAAACTTTACTCCAGGACAACTCCTCTCTGGTTAGCAGCAACAACAGACTCATCAAGGACATCAAGCTACTTGAAATGCGGTCGGCTGAGCTCAAGGAGTCGCTTGCAGCCATGGAAATTTAAATGGAAGCCAAGGCAGGTCCCCCCCTGAGAAAGCTGGAAAGTCGGAGAGTGCTCAAATCTCAGCCTCTGCCACTCGAGGAAGAGGCGATGATGAAGCTTGAGTCAGACTATATTAGCTCTGCACGGTCTATCGCAAGGCATGTCACTGACCTGGCAGTTCTCCTGAAGCTACACGATAAGAAGGCCACATACACCATCGACCTTGAGAACCACCTCGAAGAACTTTCAGCGAAGGAGCGATAAGTTATGGAGTGGATAGTGACTGAGAGGAAAGCAGCAGTTAACATTTCCAAGCAAAAGTCCCAGCTGACCGAGAGACTCGAAATAACCAAGAGTCTTCTCAACAAACTCCGAATGCAGAAGCTAAGCTGCCGAAACAAGCTAAAATCCGAAAGAGAAGTAACGTATTCGATGACATAGAAAGTCATTAATCTTGTGGAGCTTGGGGCTAGTCCGAGTGCGCCCCTTCGTCCACTAGCTATTAACGAAGAGGCTAAGGTCAACCTCGAGCCAACTTTACCAACTCAAAAGAGAATCGCTTAAACGCCCTCAAAAACTTTTACTTCACGACCAAGAAAAACTTTGGAAGCAAAGATACTCAAGCTCGCCCGATCTCATCAGCGCATTCAGCATACCCTCGAACTCGAACAGTCAGCTTATAAACGATCCGTAAAGCGCTCCTACCGACAGAATGAGGACTTGGTCGAATACCTAAATGCACTGACTTTCGAAAACCGGGATCTCAAGGATTCAGTGGAGTGGTGTTCAAACAGTCGACTGAAAAGACGACGGGGTGGTGGCATCCCATCTCTTAGCAAGCGGCTCGACACCAGTGCAACAACTATGCTCACGGAGGTGACCAAGACACCCTTCCAGCGCTACCAAGAGGAGAAAACGAGCCGAAACAATCAAAGATTGGCGACGGAACCTAGCGCTACGTTTACTGCTCGCTGATAACTATTTCAAAATTTGTTTTCGAATATTGGAAAATGGATGAGAAGGATGAGAGACCAGCCGTAAAACCGTCCAAGAAAGCTCGAAACAGGAATTCAATTTGGTTACTGCTGGAATAGTCGGAACTTCAATCAGATGTTAAGGAAATCCAAGAAAAGTATCGGTGGCCTAGGTATAAAGTCAGAACACTTCCCAAAAAGATTGAAGCCACTTCTCCCAAACCATTTGGTGCATTCTTCAAATCGACTCAATCTTCGAAGGTACATGTGGAGCTGTTTCAGAACAAAAAGAGGGGGAAGGCGAACAGTCGGTCCCGTGCTTTGTCGGAATATTTTCATTTGATTGTAAAAACTCCCAAGTAGCAGATCTCCACAGGTCTCATCGAGTTCGAAAGCAACCTTCGGCAGACTTCACCTACCAACCTGTACCCGACTATGAAAGAAAAAAGATAGAATGTCGTGCCCAAGTATGCGACAAAGTTTGTATCAAGACCGTCCAAACCGATGGTGCCAGGGAAGTATCAAACAGTAGCGACTGATCAGTCACCACGTACTGTCGGTGATTCAACAATGCTGCACTTGTTGTGCAAGGAGCCGGTAAATTCCTATAGCAAGGAATTATCAAAAAAGAACTCGAGTGCTCTATTATGGTAGGGCTTGTTGCGCAGCTGATTTGAATACTTATATGGTATGTACAAGGTCAAGTAGCAAGTGTTATAGGCATAACGAACTCCTTTTGAGTTATCTTTACGTTCAGGTCTTCATCCTACAGGAAGTGTAGGGGGAACTCTACCACAGATGCCCGAACGTAGCTCATCAGCTACAGGTACTTCTCAGGCTGGCTGCGGTTCTTCAGGTCCTCGATTTGCTTGTACTTGCGGATATTATCGTCGGGGTAGCAGCCGAAGACTGTCCGGTAGATGTCTGTGTTGGTCTACATTACAGGGGCAAGTACCTGAGCAATGCGGCGAACCATCTCCCAAGTCTCCTCACAAACGGGATCAAGTTGCTTTAAATCACGGATTCCGAAGTGCTCCTTCCAAAGCTTGGCTCGAAGCTCATGGGCTGTTTTGCTGACTTCCTTGAGCTTACCATTGATGTAGGCACTAACATTTCGCTTGTCGTTGGACACGACGCAAATCTAAGAATCCCGTTTGCCCTTCATACTACGATCATTGATGTTTGCGCTACCGACGATAACAACCTCATCGTCCACGATCATCAGCTTCGAGTGGATGTAGATTATCTCGGTGCATGGTTAGGCCTCCTCTAATATTCTTCCATGGGTGCGCAGACTTAGGAACTGAATATAGTTCTTCCAGTTGCCCTCCCCGATTGCTCGGTCGAGTTGCTTCAGCATGGATGTTCGTGCTCTGCAGATAGTCTGATATTCCCAGTGGAGGTTGAGTTTCATGATAGTGGCGTTATCATCATGAACCTCACCAGCGAATCCAGGCAGCAACGGCAGCAGCACGTACACCCTGAACTGTTCCTTCTTTTCATGGGCCTGCAAGATCCTCTGAACAATGGTATTGGCTATCTGGTTCTTGATATTCTTCTCATCTGCGCACGAAGAAATGAAGAATTGATTTTCGATGTAGAGGTAGTGCTTTGAGGTTGCTATTAACTCGAGATAGGCGATCTGTATGGAGAATTCGGTTGACTGCAGTGAACAACCTATCGACCAAGCACTAACTGAGCGAACAACTTGGCACTCTACCCTACCATCGATAGAGGAGTGGTGTCGGAACACCAGTGCCTCAGTCGAGTTCTTGTGCTTGTTTATGAAATCATTAGAATCCATATTCTAGTCGATATCCCGCAGGGATCTACCCTTGAAGGTGACTACTTCTTCCTTGTCTTCTACTTTCACCGGTTTTAGAGTGTTGAGAAGCTTCAAGAATCGTGTTTCTAGGTTGTGAGGGGCTTGATTCTATCTGTCTTCGGGGATTTCAGACAAACTTCCGTGTATTCTCCTTTGGTCAAGAACAGGTGATTGGGACGATCCTTGGACTGACAGTCTCCCTTTTGTGGCAAACATATCGTATATTCGATTTGCTCCGATGCTAATATTAGGGAATCGGCTGGGAGGTGGTTCCACCTCGGTGATGTTTTCTTCCCCCTTGATCTCTTCGAAATACTTCTCAAATCTGTTAGGTGCTTCCTCCTTCCGTCGAAACTTGTCCCTAAACTTGTCTGCCAGCTCTTTCATTTTATCCATGCCCTCATCAAACTTCATTTTGACTCGACCAGCTGGCGTCTTGGCTTCACGTACAAGAACGTTTTTATTGTTTAGTTCGATCTGATGGCTTGCATAGTTCCAATATTGGATAAAATGGAGGCTTAGATCCCAGACGATTGATCCTCGGACGCTGCAGGCAATGTCATGCCAGGGCAGCCTCGGTTTCGTCTTGTGGTACTGCAAGGCATCGAACTCCTTTACACGGACAAGGTCTTGCTTTCGAATATTGTTGTAGTCTATCCCAGGGTACATATCGTCCCGATAGTCATAGAGCAAATGCTCATTCGTATCGTAGCGCGCGTAGCACAGATCAAGCCCACCAGTAAACGCCAGCTGTTGGTCAATTATAACAAGCTTTTCATGATGAGACCAAAGAAACGGCATGACGGTGACTGGATGCCTCAGCACCTTAACATTTGTAGGGTTGAGCTGTTCGAAACAGATCTTGGTCCAATTTGAATCGTTCTCCAAGAAGGTTGATTCGCAGTAGACAATGACATTGACCTTCACTCCCTTCGAGGCAGCTGACTCGATTATCCGGTCCAACCGATACTTTTCGTTTTGTTCGTTTAATGGTCGGATCATCTGGAACTGGGGAGATACCCACCAGCCAGCAATGAATATCTCTTTTTTAGCTTCGAGCATCGCAAGAGCTACCTAACGGTAATAATCTTCTCCATCAACATAGAACTCTATCTGACAGTTCTGTCGAACTGGTGCAAACGAATTGTAACGGTGTAGAGTAGAGTACTCTGAACGTTTGAGGCCCTGCTTTACATAGAAAACGAACTGCAGAAAGTCAAAGTGGCTGAGCGACTCCAATGACAATCTTCGATGAGAAGTCTCCAGGATAATTCCCTTCTCTGAACCGGTCTGATTTTTCCCATGCTTCATATGAAAGTCGTAGTCGTAGGTGATATATTCCCTCACGGAGTTGAATTCATCCTTGTAGATGATCCCCTCGCTGTGAATGATGAAATAGCGGATCTTCCAGTTCTTGAAGAGAGCCCCACATTTTACACATGACTCTTGGTAGCGGCCTCCCGAACGCTTGTAAATATACATTTCCTTGTACTTGTCGAAGCCTTCGTAGGTATGGCCGCTATTTTCGATGAACTCATTGAAGTACGATAGAATTTACGGCTCTTTGCTCCACTTCTCGAGCTGGTTACGAAGCTCTCGCAAAGTATCAACGCATGGGGCTACAGGGTCATTCTTAATCGTCACCGCCAGGTCAGGCCGTTTGCATTTTTGAGTGATCTTAGTCGAGAAATCTTGGAAGTCGATGAGACGCTTACAGAGTCTGAACTAAGTAGAGTGTTACTTCCAGGTAATGCTACTGGTAACCACACGGAAGGTATAGATGAACTCTCCTTTAAGCTACTTTCTATAGCGATCATAGAAGTCTGTTGCTTGGTGTTAGTCGAGCACTTGGTAGACGAACGTGCGCATTTGTTGGATGGTTTCCTGCTCGAAGGTGATCGGGTCGGGCAGGGGTGCCGACCATGACGATTCCATCGAATTGAAAAATGAGCAGCAAATTATAATACATTCCAATTCTGTGCCGAGCATGGCATGATTAGAAGACAGTTCAAAATGGTCAAAGGTCTGATGTGCTTTTTTAAACGATTTCAATATGGTTCGATTTGGAATTGTTATCACTTCAGTTGAACCAGTTCGTTGCCATTGTTGGCTCGCTTTGAGAGTACACCAGAGGAGGCGGGTAATAGTAGGACTCTGTCGAGGGTTGGTATGCTGTCGGTCGGTTAGCCATGCTTTATGTTGGCAGAGATTGTAATCTTTGACCCCTTCCAAAACTGTTTGCACCAAACCCGACGACAGGAGCCCGGCCACTCCGTTCCTGATGATAAACCTTGAGAGCTAGGGCGAACCAGCAGGTCATGAACAGCATAAGAGCACGAAGCAGGACCATTCTTTTCAGTACGAAGGTAGAGAGGTTGATGATTTTTTATAACTCTAAACAAACTGCTCATAAAAGCCATGATGTACCCCCAATGCAATTAGTACTCACAAAACTGCACATACCAATGCTGCACATCAGGAGGCTCCTGCCCATCAGCTCGGCGCAACTGCTACTACTACTACAATTCGACGGCAACGGCACCGAAAGGACTGGATGGAGGTGCGATTGCAGGTATCGCTGTTGGATCGATAGTGCTTGCGTACATATTGGTCTTGCTCACTTATGTACTGGTTAGGAGAAAGCGTTTAGCCGACAATATCATGAGCTGGAGAGCCAAGCTCAACGGCAGCAATGCAAACATGGGGATGATGATGCAACAGCCAGGCTTACAGGAACCAACAGGTTACGGCGCGACCACACTCGGAGGAAATTCCCCATATGGTGTTCCACAACAATGGCAGAACCCGATCGGTTGAGTACATGATAGTGGCTTCAGTCAATTCATTCATTAAAGCTGTCCAACTTAGAGATGAGCCATGAAAAACCGACTCACCGCAGACAGAGATACCAGAATGTTTGTGGAGTAGGTTCATCAGGAAACTTGCTCAACTATATTTTTGTTTCTCCAGAAGCTTATGCTTTGAACTCTCACTTATCAACTAAAAAGCATCATCTGAGTTTCGCAGCAATGGAGCTCGTGCCTTAGTAGGTCTCGTTAATCATATTGATGTTCAGGCTCAGTGGCATTGATTCTCTCGTTCCGTTTCTCAGTGTTCCAGATAACTTTGATTGTTCTGTCCGATTTCGAAAATGGCCTTCGCCAGATATCAATCGATACGCTCTTGCTTTCTCGTAGTTCGATTTCAGCGCATAAAAACACTCGATAAGCCAGCTCAATTGATGCTCACCCGATAGTCTGAGGTCGGATGCTTTCATTGGCGCTTCTCGTATCTGCTTCCGACGTTGTAGAGCGAACGATTTCATAACCTTGCAGAAAAGACTTTGACGTCTGAACATATCCGAAAGATCTTCCAAGGCAAGGTCGATTTCTTAAGCATCCAGAGGATAGCACTCTTCCTCTTCAACACACGCTTCTGATGGTTCCGATACCCTTGGGTTTACTATCACGTTTGCCATGTTGTAGTTTTCCTTTTCTCTAATCATATCAGATCGGCGGCTTGCCTGAAAGATTGGAAGGGAGCTCGAGTCCATTCTCAGAGTATTTCTTCGGCTGGGCAGCTATGATTGCTGGGTTAGGTTCTGAGTAGATTAGAAAGTATCTGAGCTTGGGATGTTGACACTTCTCGATGGTGGTAACACTACGACAGGCAGCATCTTTTTGGAGGCATAGTTAGAGACAGCATGCAGACCTCGATGCTTATCTTTTGTCTTCACAGCGAGTGGACCTGTTTTGAGGATGGCTTTGAAGAATATGCTCGACTACTCCCCGTTGATAGACCTGAGATGTGGTGCAGTCTCCTGGAGCAGGTGGGCGTAATCCTCCCTATCCTCGCACACTGGGTTGCCAATCAAGTTGAGTTTGACAAGATGTTGCAATTTGCTTATCGGACCGATAGAACAGATGTTGTTGTACTTCACCTCCAGTTCAGTAAGGTTTGCTAGTTGCTCTACTCCAACGAGACTGCTCAACTCGCAGTAGTTGATTTTGAGAGATTGTAAGGTAGATGTGCACGAGAATGCAGGAAGCTCACCGATAGTCCGGATGCTGCAATACACGATGCTCAAGCTGGTTAGCCTCTCGTTTCGTAGCCGCTTCTCATGCAGCTTGAGGAGACCTCCCAGGTGCTCAGCTTTGTTTTCGTACTGTATGATCATGCTAACGAATAGTTTCTAAAATAGGATGTAAGCGCAGTTCATTCGTAGTATCACTGGCATGTCAGCTACATTGCACTTCCTTCCATAATTGATTGCTCAGGGGAATTTCGTTAGGGCGAAGCAACTCAACTAACTTCCCTCCCAGAATCTTTTCTGTGTGAATTCGGGAACCGATAATTATGAGCTTGCACTTGGAGCGTGTCAGCGAAACGTTGATGCGGCGTAAATCTCCTAGCAACTTATTCTCGTCCGGGCCGTCCTGTATCAGGAAGATTATGCAGTCTCTGTCTATGCCCTGACTTTTGTCGACAGTCAGAACGTTGCTCTACTGGGATAGTCCGAACTTCTTGAATCGTTCGTTGAGGAGGTAGCTTGTGTGATTATAGAAGGAAATCACCGAGGTGCTTGAGATTTCGAGGCGGAGCAGGCAACTATATAAACACATCGTGAGTCCAAGTTAAATATCCTGCAGGGACAAATCCTCTAACTTGAACCCATCATGATTAATGAACACGATGGGTCGTTGAGGATCCAGCACTTACTTGATGCCAGAAGGAAGGCAGCTAAATATTTCGAGGTTCGGTTTCAGTCTCATTTTCCTGGTTGTTTCGTCAGCTGCCTCCAGCAACCCGTTGTAAACAAGAGAATTTGACAACGCCATGATCTCTTCACACATCCGGTATTGCTTTTTTAGAGGAGTTGTCAAATAGGGATACTTCTTGCAAAGCCTTTCGAAAAGGCTGATGGACATACCCTTTTCTGCCGCTTCAGGACTCTTCACTAGAGGCTGGAGTTGCTCATAATCACCAATAAGAACAAACTTCTTGGCTTTATCCAAGGCGGCGATACAAAGAGGTTCGAGACACTGTGAAGCTTCATCAATGATGATGACCCCAAAGTCGGAAGGAATGTGATCCTGCTGAAGTGATGAAAGGGTCACAAACCACACTCTTTTCGAATTGAAGTACTCTTCAACTTCCGTTGCCGTGTTGTAGGCAGTGCGATCGTAGTAAAGATGCGAAAAATTACCAGTCTTGCTTCCCTACCTGATAATTTTAGCCGGGTCAATATTGGCCTCCTCGAGAACTCTGCCGAGAATACACTCCAAGGAATTATTGGTGTAGCTGCTCACCAGCACCTTCACACCTAACGCTGAGAATATTTCGATAAGTCCCACAATAACCTTGGTTTTACCTGTGCCTGGCATCCCCTCGATCAACGAAAACATGTCCATGGATAGAGCCTTCTCGATGGCAGATCGCTGGTCCTCGTTGAAGGACTTACAGCCCTGAATATAAGAGTGGTAGAACTCCTTGTACTTCTCAACTTGGTTGTTCAACCCGAAGCTCGGATCCTGTTAATCCATGACGATCCTACGTATTTTATTTCGTTTTTTATCGCTGAAGGTAAGGTTAACTATAGTCGAGCGATGCTGACTGAACACGCCGTAGTCAATCTTCTCCAGCTCGGCACTGCAATCGAGCATACCCACATACTGGAGCATGTCTGGGTTGAAATCGATGTGCTTAGCGAGTATTTTAAGAACAAGCCTTACCTTCCTGTTCTTGGAGTCATTGCTGGTAGACTCAATCTGCACTCTTTCACTGAACTTGATCATCCGCACGTGGCACATCACCTTCTCGCTTCTCCGAAACGATGCTTCCAGGAGCATGTAATCATCTATCTTCAGAGCAGCTGATTCGAGTTACAGCGTTAGCTCACTGCTGTTCTTCTGGAGCTGTTCGCAGAATTGAGAGAAGTTCGTGATTGGAAGTATGTTGAGCCGCCGTTGATTTACTTTACTCAGATCTGTGTGCTGACACTTTTATTCAAGATGCAACATTTAAAGCCACTTGCTAAGGTATTCCTTATCTTTTGGCTGCAGGTGGCTCAGAGCCAATTTGAAGCGCTACACCTTAAATATCGAAAGGTCTTATGCTTCCTCCATATCCTCAATGTCTCGGAGTGTCGAGCAGCTGTATGACTTTCGTGCGACCCAGCCTGCAACACACTCACGGTAGTATTCGCATCGGTCTTTACAGTCTTCACCGAACCTGTCGAAATCAGGGAAGGTCAGTTCACTACCTGGACTCGAATAGAGTTGCTTGATATTTCGTACGACGTGGTTTCTTCGACTCAGAACTTCGTAGATCTTGAGAGGACCCGTCACTATGGTTGAGAGTCTGCCAGTAGCCGGGTAGTACAGTAGGCCTATACATTCGGACGAATATTTCTCGCAGAGCATAAGGTTGTAGATGTGAACCTGTAGGTTGTGCTCGTTTCGTTCTGCCTAGCCGGTCTTGAGTTCAAACGGAACTGGCGATTGAACTTTCGCATTTCCTCTTCTGAGAGTGCAATCCAGCAGCATATCAATGATACCCTTGAACCCAAATACTCGACTCCGAATCCTCACTTCGCAACCTATAATTTTGTCAATTGTGCAATGCAGCTGCCCCTTCACCAACTCAATCTCGGTGTGCTTTCGAACGTAAGTATCGAACCATTAGTACAGCTTTCGAAATTTCTTCTCAAATTTCTCCTCGAAGGTACTGAATTCGTGGCCGATTAGGTAGATCTCGTGTGAAAACTTCTTGTAGCTTAGTTGGAGGAGTTCCTCGAACGAAGTGTTCTCATAGAGGCCTGTTCCAAGCCCTTCCAACATCTCGTGACCTATGTTCCCGTAGACTAAGCCTTCTTGGTTTTGACCACTGCCACTTCCACTAAAGTACTGTTTGAGTGTATTGCGGCGATAGCATTGCATCCAGTCACAGGTCAGGGTTGGGTAGGCAAGCTGAGCAGGCTCGTAGATAAAGTAGCAGTACCCCAATATGAATTACCCTTCCTCCGTTATCCTTCTCTAGACAGCGAATACTAGCTTATTGGTGAGTGGGTCCACCTTGAACCTGTAACATTCAGGAATAAATAGTGCAAGCTGTGCTCCGGTTTCGAGATCCATGACAACTGGGCCAACGAGTATCATTATGTGCCTATCCAGCTAATACGCAGCCCATCGCAGGCCTGAATACAGCTAACTCGCTAATGGCATGACTTTCAGACGTTGGATGACGGAAGTTAGTGTGGTGGTTAGTGGGTACTCTCTCGCTGAGTCAATCTTGGCTAAGTTGCTGTACTCCTCAACTGCTAGTTGACTGAGCTCGATCTTGGTATGCTGCACAGTAGTGGCTTGACTACCTAGGAGCTTCTCAGGTAACAGCTACTGTTTGGTCTTAGTATGGGCTGCTTCGGTGTGGCAATCCAACATTGGCGCGCAATAATATGAAAATGCGATTATACATCAGATGAACTTGCTTGTCTCCAGTACGAAATCCATTTTTCTGCTGAGGACTGCAGAGTTATTCAGAGAGACCTCCGGAGTGGTAGCTGACTGGATAGAACTGATCAAGGATGACAAACAGCATGGAGAGGTCCTGCGCGTACTCGAGTAGGCAGAGAAATGCTGCTTGCCTATCGCTGTCTCTATTATTATTGTAGGTACGACGAGTGAAGCTGAATATCGTTTGGGAGACATGAGATTTGATGCTGAGCATGCCACAGAATTATAGAAATATATGATGATTTCGAAATGGAAAATCATTGGAGAAGTGCCACATAAACGATTCGTTAACTTCACTGGGATTCCACGAACCTCTGTCAAGAAGTTCGCTGATCTGTGGCCACACTTTACTTGCTATCGTAGTCACATGCTGAGATCACGACAATCATCAGGTCTAGCCTGCTGCCAATGTAAGGCTGGGCAACTAATTGTCCGTAGAGCGAAATTCTTGACAATTCTCGAGCTTGCTGGTTCTTCAAAGGCATCTGCCGACGACAAAGCATACCTTTGAGTATTCACCCCTGAATCGAATGTAAGAGATGATCGCAATCAGTAAACTTGCCAATAGGCATAATGCCATAAAATGGTCGAGCAAGGGCGAACACATTACGCTTGTTGTCGTGGCTTTTGAAATTTTCCTGTACAGCAAGCGTTTATGTGTTTCCAATGTCAACAGCTAATTATGTGAAAGATGGCTTTGCCGTTGGTAATACATGCATAATTGTTTTTTGTGGTGGGTGGCTGCTGTCCATTACATTTATTAACTGATCTTTGTCAGGTATCATGAAAGTGAAGTTAGCTTGGCTGCTGGCTTTACTGTTCCTTCTTGTCATGGGAGGGGAACGAACTGGAAGTGAGCAAGTCGGTGGGCTGAGAACAGCAGATGTTCTATCCATCGATTACACTGCTGACCGACCAAGTGATTACCCCATTGGTATAAACTCTGGGACTGAAGGCGGTACTACCGTCTACATCTACGGTTCTGGGTTCGACGCTACCGCCAGCAATAATCAAGTAAAATTTGGAGATGCACCATGCATCGTCAAGGATGGTGGTGCAACCAACAATGTGCTCACCTGCATAACGACAAAACCGTTGCCGTCACAATACTTCAATCCTGTTATGAACGTGACTGTGGGAAAAAGGACAGTTAGCTGCACAACTGGTTATCTTTACCAATACTCTCACTTAAGCCCCATAATAATAAGACTCAATCCTCGCAGTCCATTTGCCGGGCAATTAGTTAGTTTTGTTGGACACCACGCGGTCGAATATGTGGACAACATAAGCCAGCTTCACATAGGTGAATATCTCTGTAGCACCTTTAACATTACACAAACGGATCAAATTTATTTCTCTGAGTCTGTTATGCATTGTCAAGTTGACCCCCTTCAACCAGCTGGGTTCTACAATTTCAGTGAGCTTACCATCTATGGATATTCCAAACATATTCCTCAATCTATGATAACCAGCCCCGTCAAAAACTTTACTTATCAAGTTCTGCTGCTGCCTGCTGTTACGGGACTTTCCGAGAATGTTGGAAGCAGTGAGGCCCACAAACTCACGATATACGGCTCCGGTTTCGGCAACATCAAAAATTCAGTGGACGTTCGAGTCGCAGGAGTCAACTGCCCAGTCACTGAGGTCCTCCCCAACTCGGTGACTTGCGTTGCTCGACCATCAAACAGCGATTCGAACATCCTGCCCAACTCTGGCAGACTCCCGACCGACACTACTCGGACCCAGATAAACGGTTACGTTTCAGGAACAGGGGTATCTTTCAGGCGATACAGTCGGGGGGAGCTGCTTGTCGACCGGACAGTCCAGGGGTTCATCGACGGGATCAACTCCGGGTTGCTGTTGATGGAGGAGGAGGGAGTGCTGCCGGACTTGGAGTTAAATGGAACCAACCTTTACCATACCTATCTTT
>ERZ724508.515-NODE-515-length-27343-cov-6.782285_pt1 | contig 27343 bp, 28 predicted proteins | sample MGYA00376041_ERZ724508 | MGnify/ENA primary metagenome ERZ724508 (study PRJEB28724, sample SAMN07190887) | wastewater metagenome | isolation source: effluent of sewage treatment plant in Hong Hong | place: USA: Christiansburg, Virginia | collected 2016-03-01 ...
GACAGCAGCAAAGGCGCGGACGGCTTGTCGGCTTACGAGTTGTGGTTGCTCATCGATGGCAACGCGGGAAAAACCGAGGAGGAGTTCTTTGCCGAAATGAAAGGCGAACCGGGAGACGACGGGAAATCCGCTTACCAAATATGGCTCGATGCTGGAAACGTTGGAACTGAGGCGCAATATTTGGAATCGCTAAAAGGCGAGACCGGCGAGGATGGTTTGTCGGCTTACCAAATTTGGATCAATGACGGGAACGTCGGCGACGAGAACGACTTTTTATTGTCATTGAAAGCCGACAACACGTTGGAGGAGGCTCGCTCTCTCAACAACACAATCGCCGGAAACATCAACGCCGCCGGAAACACAATCGAAAACCTCGCCAACGGTATCGACGACCAAAACCCGTCGACGATGGCACAATTAAACGCCGGTGTTGCCGATGCTAAAAGTTACACCGACTCAGTCATCGCCTCCGGGTTCAAATTATTGGGCGATTATGATTTGATCGGAAATAACGCCTATCCGGTAGGTATTGGATCAGGACTCGGCGGCGCAATCCGTCGGAATGATGGTTGGAGGATTATCGTTGCGGGAGACTTCAACGGAAAGACATACCAGGTCGGAGACATCCTTTACTCGTTGCAAGCGAGTCCGGGGCAAGTCGATGCAAATTGGTCGGCTCTCGACTGGAATCAGCAACAAGCGACCGAGGCGGCGAGCGGTGTCGGGAAAATTGTTCAAACTGCCGAAATTCAAAACGAGGCCAGCGTCAACAACAAAGATTTTTTAACAGCGATTAAATTTTGGATAGGGATTACACGTTTTACGATGCTCTCGATTACGTTTTCCGATAAAATCACTTTCTCGAATCAGTCTCCGAGGTTGTCGTCGCTTACGGCTAATCGATACCTCAAAACCGACAACAACAAAGATATTTCGACGGTGGCGGCGATCCCAGCCGGAGACATCACAACAACGTCGTTATTGAATTTCGTCAGCCTTGCCGATATTACCAATTGGAACTCCAAACAAGCTGCAATCGGTTACGTCCCGGAATCGGTTTCCAATAAAAGCGACGACGGAACTCTCGCGACAAACTCATCGGTAAAATACACGACCGAGCAAGCCGTAAAAACCTACGTTGATACGAAAAGCGCATTGAAACAAGACAAAGCGACGCTTAATGTCGATGGATTGGAGAAAGCGATTATAAAAGAGAATTACTTTTGGTTCAAACCCGGTACGATTAGAGCGGTGGCGACCGGATTTTCTAGGTCGACCGATATTGGCGCATCGGATTTCGTTCTCAGCGGGAACGCTGCCGGATCGGGTTACTCGGGATTTATTCGTTTCGCATCGACAGCGGTTGCCGGTACGATTGCGTTTCTAAGACGTAACGACTCGTGTATCTTAACCGGTGTCGTGTGTAAGGTTACTCGAAAAATTAAGTTTGAAACAAATGTCGCCGGTCAAAGGTTTTTTTGTGGATTTGCAAAGGGTTATATGTTCTCAGCACCAACGAACGTCGATCCGACCTCGCTCGTCGATGTCGTCGGAGTTTGTCAGTTGGCAAGTTCTACAAATATGCACGTAATCCACAACGACGCATCAGGAACGGCGACAACCATCGATTTAGGCGTGAATTACCCTTGTACCGATCCACAATACAATTATTTTATTACAGTCGAGCAAAACGCCACAAATTACGTCGTGAGCGTCGAGCGTGTTACAGTCGCAACGGGCGCAAGTATCTCGACATCCAACACGTTAGCGGCAAACATTCCAAATTACACAACCGGAAACATTCAGTTATTAACCTGGATGAGCAATAACGCGACCGCTGCAATCGCGAGTTATCTCGATGGCGGTGGCGTTGGAAAATACAACAACTAAACTCAAAAATTATATACAATAAAAATGGAAAAATATATAATTCTTTTCGGACTTACTCTCTTTCTCTATAACCTCGGCATAAAGTTGGGGTTTTGGTCTTATATGGAACAAACCGCCGCAAGGCGAACGACAATTTTGTTTTTTCACAAACTTTTTCAATGTCCGTGGTGTATGATGTTCCACGTCAGTTGGATGATAACAATAATTTACGGCGCGTTTGTCGGTTTCGACATTTCGTTGTTACCTTTACCGTTCATTAACGCCGGATTACTCACTCTAAAAATGACAAAACAATGATTTACGAATATGGCAAACACGAAATCGAGTTGTACGACAGCATCCAAAATATACCGATCCTCCGATTTCAAAAACTGAATAAGTACACGATGATTGATTTGGAAATCGGCAACGACTTCAACGATTACAACAAGCGTCTCAACAAGACGTTAGCGTTTTTGGCAAAAAACATGGTCGCCGAGGCAATACAGGAACTCAAAAACCAGCAACAAACGGTTTTTAATGCTTTCAATGAACAAAGCCCGAAAGGAAAATCGTTCGCCGTTCTCATCCATCGCATCGACAAGGTGCATTACACAAAGTTCGCGCCGGACGACCTGGATAGGATTTTAATACATTTGAACGACATCGGGTTCGACATAAATACGTCAATAGAATTATTGAGGGAAGTAAAAAAAAAATCGATACCGAATTGGGTGCGTACTTTCCAAAGTATTTTCCAAAGAACTCGAAACCGGAGGAAATCCAACTCCGATACAAAAGAATAAACGCGATACTCGATTGGGTTATCGACGGCGCAATCACGGACGACGCGCCAACGTTCGAGATTGAGAAAGAGATTTTAGAGGGAGACAAACCTCATAGTTGGAATGTTTGGCATGACGATAATATGGAAACCGTTTCGGAGGTTGATTTTCATAAATTTGCATTAGCCGTTACAAAGCACACCGGCCAAAAATTAAAAAATATGTCAGCGTTTACATTTTACGCGAGCGTGGCATTAGTTGAGGAGCAACACCAACCACAAAATAATTAATTATGAGCGATAGCGTAGTTTTCAAGTATAGCGAGTTTTTCGACAACGACGGCGGGATGGATAAGGTAAGAACCGATTTCGTCAAATTGGGAGACGATATTGTTACCGAGGCAAAGCGTGTAAAAAAGGAGGTCAACGAGTCGTTTTCTTTTACAAACATCGAAGTCTTATCGCAATTGGAGGGCAAGGTCGACGAGTTGGAAAAAACGATGAAAAGTTACAAAGTCGTAAAAAACGAAGTCAACAAAACCGAGGAGGAAGGAAACCGGGCCATCAAAGAAAGCATAAAAAACACCGACGACCTCGCAAAATCGAAAACACGTCTCTCCGGGAAATCCGCTCAGGAAATCGTAAACAATCGAGGTCTCGCGAAAGAGGCCGACTTGCTGGCAAAGAAAAACAGCACGTTACTCTCGGTTTACGACAAGGTGTCCGCAAAGCATGAAATTTTAACCCGGACTTACCGAAATTTGTTGCTTAAACAAGAGTTGGGAATTTCATTCACGGCTAAAGAGACCGCACAACTCGGGACGTTGCAATCACGATACGAAAAATACGACGCGGCACTCAGAAAGTCGGAGCAAGGCGCGGGGCAATATTTCCGTAGCATCGGGAATTATAAATCGGCTTACGACGGTCTCGGTAACTCGATCAATCAATTAACGCGTGAGTTACCGGCATTTACTTACTCAGCACAAACCGGAATCCTGGCACTCTCTAACAACTTACCGATTTTAACCGATGAGATCGGCCGACTCGTCAAGGCAAACAACGAACTCCGAGGGCAAGGCAAACCGGTAAAAGCGGTATTTGAGAGCATTTTAGAGAGCGTTTTCTCGCTGCAAACTGCAATGGGTGTCGGAATCTTAATTTTGACGGTTTACGGCAAGGAAATCGGAGAGTTTCTCGCCGACGCATTTAGTAACGCCAAAGCCCTGAAAGAACAAACGGAATGGTTGAAAAAAGCGAATGAGGCATTAAAAGACCGCCGAAAAGCATTACAGGAAAATAGCGACTTCGAAAAAGAATTTATTAAAAGCCAGGAGGACGGAACGAATAAAATCATTCGTTTGCGAAACGCTCAGGGCGAAAACCAGCAGAAAAACGCCATCGAGGAACTCAACACAAACCTCGACCGGATTAAGAATTTCAAAAAGGCGACCGATTTCGAACTCGAAACCATCGACAAACTCGATAAAAAACGCCAATCGACATACGCCGCCCAACTCAAACGATTGGAAGATCAGAAAAAAGCCGAGTTCGCCCGGGCCGGACTTAACAAATCCGGCCAACGTTTTGCGCTTTTCGGAATAGGTGTTGAGGATGTCGACGGTCTTACTCCAAAACAAATCGCCGACCGCGCAAACAAACGTATTGCCGATTTCAAACGCTCACAATTTCAGTCCCAGGAAAACGCCAAAGCCGAGATCGAGCAAAAGAAAAAAGAGAAAACAGACCTTTTGATTATCGAGCAAAATTACACCAAAGAGTTACGAATTTTGCAAGAGCAACAAGCGACCGACCGTCTCCGGGCCTTAATGGAATTGTCGCAAAATCGAAAAGTCTCCGAGGCCGAGGTCGCCAAAGCCCAACTCGAAAACGCCGTCCAAAATAACGAAACGGTTTTGAACTCAGATCGTTTTACCGGAGAGGAGCGCGTCGCGGCACAACAAAAGGTCGTCGAGAAAATGCGAGCGTTGAACAAAGCCAACAAGCGGGACTCGTTACAGGAGTTAAAATTTGAGTACGACAAAGAGCGGGAGGAAATCCGTAAAAATGCGGACGGTACGGTCGTAACACAAAAATATGTCAACGATTTGTTGTTGCAGCTTTTGAAAAAGTACAACGCCGACAAAAAATTGGTAAACGAGGAGTATCGACAAGCGGAAATCGAAACCGATGAGAAAGCCCGTAAAATTATGTTACTGCAAATCCTCGAATTTGACTTGCAAAAAATCAAAGCCGATCAAAAGTATTTCTCGACCAGCGCGGCCGAGTATGAGTCGTATTATGCGAAAATTAAAGAGACGCAAGACAAAATCGACGCGATCACGTCGAAAACCCAGCGACTCAATTTCGCCGACGACATCAACATCAACACTCAGGAACTCGACCGAGTAAACGAGTTCGCCCAAAGAATAAAAGACTCTTTCGGCAGCGCGTTCCCGACGGCACTCACGAGAAAACAACAAAAACAATATATCGAAATGCTCAAAGCGTTCGAGAAAGAGGCGACAGACATCGCCGAGGATGCGGATAAGCAACGAAAACTCGCAAGGCTCAACCAAATCGAGGACGAGAAAAAACTCGCAACAAGTTCCATCGAGGTACAAAAATTGGAAATAGAAAAACAAGGTATTTTACTCGACCTCAAAAATCAGGAAATAAAAGACTCGTTATCGAAAAACAAAGGCATCCTCGACGGCTACAAAGATTTGACAAAGCAGTTATTTCCAATCCTCGACGCTATTCTCGACCGTGTCCTCGAAATCAACCAAAAACGCATCGAGTCGGAGAAAAACTTGCTCGACATCCAACGCGACTCGGTTAAGACTCAGGAGGAGCGATCCCGCGCCGGTCTCGAAAATACATTGGCTTTCGAGCAAAAAGTGCAAGCCCAACGCGAGGCCGATTTGGTTAAAAGCCAAAAGAAACAAGAGCGGTTACAGAAAATCCGCGCACTTTACACGTCTTACACGAATTACGCCAACAAGGGCGACAATAATCCGGTTTTAAAGGCATTGCGAGACTTTTCAATTTTGGAGGCGATTGCGGCATCATTTGGCGATGGAGGAGCGGCCGACGACGTATTGGCGAAAAAGATACCGAACGACGGAAAAGGAATTGTCCGCGGCCGATCACATCGAGGACGACGTGGCGGCATCCCGGTACTCATCGAGGGCAAAGAGGGATTTTTCTCGGGCCGGGAAATGGCGAACCTCGGAAAAAACAATTTCTATAAAATCAAAGAGGCCGCCGGTAATGGAAAAATCGACAGCAACTTTTTTTCCGGCCAGCACCGAAATTTTATAACAGTCGTCCCGAGTGGAAACTCAACGCCGAGTTATGATATTAGTCGAGGTTTGGAGGACGTCAAAAAAGCCATCGAAAATAAGCCGGTGCAAAATTGGAACGCGCCCGAGTTCGTCGATGGTGTTTTGAAACTTGTTGAGGAGACGAAAACCAAAAACAAGACCGTCAGAAATACATACTTTATTCACAAAAAACCGCTTTAAAATGGCAGATATAACACACTTAATCGATGGTGTCGACCGGGGCGAGCCGAGAAATTGGCAAGACTTAAAAATTACCATCGATTGGCTAAACAAAAAAGAATCCGGGGCGGTAAACGTCTCGGATTTGGCATTTACGGGCGAGGCTAACGAGTACATTCAAAATCGAATGACTGACGGCACAAGAGGCGGCGTTGGCATCTTTGAGGGCATACCTTACGACATGATTGTCGGCGACATCAATAATCCGGGTTTCCGGTTTAAAGGTTATCTCGATTTAACGAAAAATAATAACGTCATCGGCAAAGAGGAGGTAATCGCATCGCTGCAAAAGTTGGAGGGCGAGGATTGGTTGAACGAAAAGGCCGACTCGTTCTCGATGGCTTATTTGTACGACATCGGTGTCATCCGGCCGTCGGATGCTGTAAAAGTCCCTTACGTCATTAATTACGTCCCGGACAATATGCAACTCATCGTTTTGGCACTTTCGATTTTTATGATTACCAAAGAGATAATCGAGGACATCAATAAAATTACCGACCGCATTGCCGACGCTGGGAAATCAGTTACACCGCTGCCGGTTGTTGTTGTAACTCCGGCCGGCCCGGGTTATGGTTTGGCGTTCGACGTTGCTTACGCGACAATGACAATTTTAAAAATTATCGGAAATATCCTTTACAGGATTGCGATGCTCATTGCGCTCAAAAACTTAATCGAGGAGTTGTTCGAGCAATTACTCCCGAAAAAACGCTATCATACCGGAATGACGTTCGAGCGTATTTTCCAAAGGTCTTGCGAACACCTCGGGTTACAACTTTCCTCTCACTTATTGCAAGTCGAGAAAAAAGACTTTGTACACATCCCGCCAAAGAGCGAAAAGGGCGGCGACTCATCCGATACGTTTTTCCCAGGCAATACAAGCGCAATTTATACTTTTGGCGATGCTATCCGTGTATTGAAATTGAAATGGAACGCGGATTTTAGAGTCCGAAACGGTGTCTTTTATTTTGAGCGTAAGGATAAGTTTCGGGTAACGTCAGTTTATCGATTACCGGCAACGTTTTCCAATCAGGAACGCCGCCTCGACCAATACAGTTACAACACGTCGGAAATGGTTTCAAATTACAATATTCTTTACGATTACGACTTGCAAGACCAAAACACACTCGAAAATCAGGACGGACGTGTTTTTCAAGCTATCACAACGCCGAGAGTTATCAACAACCCGAAACTCGTAAACATTAAGAACCTGGCACAAGTGGCGATCCCGTTCTCGATGGGACTCGAAAAAAGGAGTTTGACATCACTTGAAAAAGTGTTTAAAACGATGGGACATTTGATTGATAACATTACGAGCATCTTTGGCAGCGGGACAAATTACGCGAGCAAAATCGAGGATCGAATCGGCAGCTTATTAATTTCGTCGCATTTCCTTACCATTGGAAAAGTGGTTGTAATGAAAGGCGACAAGTTGGCGAACGATCAACGGGCGTTGCTCGATACGTTGAAAATTTGGAACGATTACCATTTTATAAACTCTTTCGCAAAATATAACGGTATTCATAACCAATACAAGCGATACGCCGACAAAGGAACTTTAGTCCCGATGGAGTTGTCCGAATTTGTTATACTTTTGGAAAATAATGTCGCTGAGGATGCCGACGGAAACGAAATTGAAATCGAGGAGGTTGAATATACGCCGTATGCGGGAACGGCAATCGTAAAGCACCGAATAAAACACCTTTACACCGACAATTTACAAATTAAAATCATTCAGTAATGAGCGCATTGCACGACCAATTAAACGACCTTTTGAACAAATCCAACGCCTCGGTTTTGGATTTGAAAGACCATATTTCCGGGTTTAATTCATTAATGACTCAAACAATTATCGACGCGCCGGCCGAGGAAAAATCTAAAATGCAGAAACTTAAAAACAATTGCATGAAAACAATTCGGCTCGCTCAGGAGGGAAATATCGAGGATGCAAAGAAAATTTTAAAACAAATGCAAAATGAGTATAAAGATAATTAACCGCGAGTACCGCGAAAAATTTACCGGTGGCGTTACGGATTTTATGCTCGGAAACGTTGGCGATTGGCAAAAAGCAACTTTAGAGGTCGAGGTTGGAATTGATTTCGTCGCTAACCTGGAAAACACCGTCGAAATCGATTATTTAAATAATGCTTTCGTCATCCAAAGCGGGAAAAATTGGGGCGACTTCGGGTTCGCCGTCGGTCAAATCGTAACGCTCAGGTATAAAAAAAGCATTGACACCGACAACGACCAAAATTACGAGACCGTTTCGACCGTTTCAAACCCTTACACGGTTTTAAATATCTCAGGCTCGACGATGGAGGTCGACGAGGACATCAGCGTCGACAACTTCGACACCATCCCGACAAACTACGGCGCGATAAAAATTACTGAGGTAATATTCACGGCGAACCAAAAACCCGAGGGATGCCGATTAACTTACGGACACATCGGAAACGATCAGGCACAAGCGGGACAACTTCAATCACTCATCGACGGTACGACAACCGGTTTTGATTTGGCAGATTTAAACGCCATCCCGCCGGGAACGTTTGGAAATATGACTCCAATCGGTATGCAATCGGGAATGTCAGTCCGAAACGTCAAAGTCAAAGAAAGTGCCGACGCTTTCGGTTACTTTGCGAGTTGGAACGTTCCCGAATCTCAATTGTACGATTTGAGAATGCAACGAGACAGCCCTTTTAACGACGACATAGACTACACATCGGCCGTACCTCTCGGAATTAATTTACTATCGGCCGTTACTGGTTATCAAACAGCATTAGGGACGAATTTAGTAGGGCAAGAGCAAGAGGGATTAGGAAATATAACCTATGTTAGTCAAAATCAATGTTTTATTTTAAACGCGCCGGGAACATATACTCAGCAATTTTCATTAAATTTTAATTGGAAATTAGTCGCGTTGTATCAATCAAACAACCCGGCGTTTATTACGTTGGAACTTATAAAAACTGCTTACGGTGCTAATCCTATGGCAATGGTACAAACCACACTTATTAAAAGTTGGGGCAGCGCGGTAGCAAATGGCGAGGAGTTGGGAGCAAATGTTGGACGAACATATAATTACAACGATATTTTTTCGGTCGATGTCGAGTCAGGATTTTGTTACGCATTAGTTTTACGTTATAAACATTTTCCAGGCGGTTTTAATGACTACGGCGCAAACATTCAGGTTTTTTCGGGATCGATGAACGCATCCGAGCCAAACGAGGCAATCGCCGACTCGTACAAAAGAAAATATACTTTTGAACTAGATTTTATGATTTCCAATTTGTTTGAGAATGTCTCGACGTTTGAGGAAAACACAATCCCGGAGTATCTCGCCGGAGACGACTCGTTGACGGACAATTTTAAACTCGAATTTTTCCCATATTGGAACAATCCAAACGTATTAATTTCAAACAATTTACTTTCGAGCATCCGAGACGGGAATATCGGTTGGTACAATGAGAATTACAACCAACTCGCAAACCATTTTACAGTCGAGGAGTGTCGTTATTTTGACTCCAACGGCAACGAGGTCGAGTCAATCGATTACACCGCGCAAACAAGGGTAAGCGGCATTATTGCCGGAGTCCCAAACATCAGCGCATTAACGACGTGCGGATTTGGTTTCGCATGGTGTCCGAAAGACGAGGCCGACTTTAAAAACAGACAAACGCCATTTTACCGAAATGTTTTCGCCCAAACCGGCAGCGATACCGCCGCGTATAACGTCGGGACATTTTACCCAGCAATTAACATCGGCGCGGGACTTGGTGGCTCGATTGACTCTCGAAATATTGTCTTTACGAATTTGGGCGGCGGTCGTCTTGCGTTTCAAGTCGTACTCGAACCAAATGCCGGTTTTACAACCTTTTTCGATGCTCGAACCGACGAGGATCGAAATTTCGTTTTTTGGGTGTCCGTGGCCGACAGTACGTTGGCGAGAAACCAATCCGACCGAGTTAATTTGTTGTGCGATTTCAATTCGATGATTAAAAACATTCCTTTGGCCGGTGCGTACCCGATGAAAGCCGATTTTTTGGAGCATCCACAAAGCGACACCGAAATCGGCGAGGGATTGTACGACGGATTTATCGTCGATGACGTTTTGGCCCGGTTACTTTTCGGAGTCGATTATCTCACGTCAAAAATCGAAAAAATGAATTTCGGCGTAGAGGCTTACAATCCGACAACCGGACAACGTAAAGTTTTGGAGCGATTGCAGTACGATTTAACCGGTTTCCCGAACGACGCGAACGGCGTTCATCAAATCAACCTCGACACGACTCGCGGTTTTAAGTTGGAGTCGGGCAATAATAAAAATTGGGTTAAGGTAATGCGAGAGCCAACAACGGACGCAACCGGTGTCGCGGGTTATATCGCATATTTCGCATTTAAACTCAGGTACGAGGATTGGTTGCCGCTTGCCGACGTGCCGAGCGACTTTTTCGACCTTACCGCCGCAAACAACGGATTTAATAACGATTGGTTTCATTACTTCGCGACCGCTGGATGGAGAGTCGCTTTCTTTTCTGAGATTGACATTACCGAGAGCGGTGTTTTGAAAGAGTACCGAAATAAATTTGATTTAACGATCAAGACCAACGACACAAATACTCTCGTAACTTGCGAGCATAAATATTTTAGAGACTCGACCAACGCTTTGTTAAACATCGGAGACGATCCGATTACCGGTCGACCGCTGGGAGTAATTCTTAACAATGAAAAAACGAGAGTCGAGATTTCTTACGAGATTATCGACGACGTGGGTGTTTGGGATGCGGCGCACATTTACGCCGTTACAACGCTCGAAATTGACAAGGGTGCGGGATTTATGCAACTCAGACAATTATCGTCGGTTTGGGGTTCGGAAACCGATAACCCGCTCGTCCCGGTTGCCGGTCAAACAAAATTGAAAGTTGTCATTTCGGGCGATAACAAAAAAGTAACGACATCGTGTCTCATTGATCCCGAATTGTTGGATATTGCCAGCCGTTACCGAATTACCGGTCGAATTGGGTGTTATGCTGCCGGTCGTCCCGTTGAATTTGGATTGTACGAGGGACGTTACGAGGATAAATACGAATAATTAAAATTTTATAAAATGGATGATTTAAGACAACAAAAAGTAAATCTCGATGCAACCATCGATCCAAACGCCGGGCCGGGCGGTATTTTGGCGGCAAATCACAACCAACTCGAAACCGACTTATACGGTAAGGTTGGAAAATATACCGGCTCTCCATTTACCGCAATTGGAGGTAATGGCAATGTGATCGATACGGGTAAGGTTTGGTTTGCCGAAAGTTTCTCCAATGATGACGAGGACGGTTTTGTAATGAAAGCATCGCAAAAAACAAATGATTTACTCGATTTCGGGTTAATTTTGAACAGTTTGGAAAACGGCGACTTAATTCATTTTAAAGACTTTGTCGGACGTAGTGCGTTATTGACATTTCGCAGCTTTACGGCTGAGACTGACACGGCAACAAATCCGTATTATAGAATTATTGTGCAAGGCGGCGATAATCCAAATTATATTTATCAGGCTGACGAGGCCGAGATTTGCGTAATTTCAGTAATCAAAAACCAACACGTCAAAAATCTATTTGAAAATGTAAAACTTAATTTATCATGGGGTAAGTTTGACGGCAGAGACGCAACTCCCGATTTTACTTTGTACTATAAAGATTTTGATTTTTCCGACTCATTAGAGGGCGGCGGCGATTTAACCGTTAAAGTTAGACACTTAATCGTAAGTACTGAAAATTTCGGTTTAATATCAGCGTACAACCCAACGGTAATTATTGAAAGGTACTCGCCTCATGCGTATAAAGGGAAAGAAACAACAACCGGAATAAAAACGTATCAAAGAGCCGGTTATAAAAGGGATGTTTACGATTATGCCTCTTTTGGAGGTACGCCGAGGATGTCAGAATTTCCGTTGGTATCGCAAAAGTTTATCCAGGACATAAATGCTGAGTTATACTTTAAATACAATAAATTTCCGTCAGTTAAGGGACTCGGAAATAGAAATATTGTAAATGAGAACCTTTCGCCAACGCAATTTATAAAAGGTTATGTATATTTGCGATTGAAATTACAAATTACAATTAATGGAACAAAATACACGAGTGATCCGAAAGTAAGTTTTAGAATCGTCGCCCAAAAGAAATTAGGCACGAATTTACATAACTTAATATCATACGGGTTAACCTCTTAAAGTCTTGGCGTAGGTAACGGAGATCACTTGTGATTTAGTAGAAGCGGCCAAATATGGCTTGCGGTAAAATTCGCCAAACCCATAAAAAAAATACTCACGAAAACGTGGGTATTTTTTTTTGAGTAGTTTTGTAAAAATAAAAAATTCCATGTGCGACGAAAATAACATCGAGATTTTAAACATTAATTTGGCCGACGATCAATTGAATTGGAGCAACAACACACTAAACCCAATCGAAACGGTCGACTCAAAACTCCGATTAAAACCATCAGGAAAAACCTCTCTATTTTCCCGTACACTCGGCCAACTATCGGCCGACCGAGAAAAATTACGCATCAAATTGAATTTAGATATTTTCCGACCAATACAAAGCGGGAGTCGAGATATAAATTACTTTTTCCAACTTTTCATCGGCGGCACAATGGTCGCGCAATTTACTCTCGCCGATAATTCATTGCAACCAGGAGAAACCGCGAAATATTTTCTCGACCGGGTTATCGACCTCCCGACGCTTGCCGGTAACATCATTTTAAAAATAGCAACTCCAATCGGTTACGAAAACACGATTAACCTCTCAAACATCGTTGTCAATCAGTTTCATTTTTGCACCGAGAACGTGAGGACATATTTCGCCATCGACGGGCTATTCGACGAGAGTTTGTTTTCAATGTCGACCGCAATCCTTTTCAATAGCTTTAAAGTTGACGGCGCGGAAACCTTAACGATTGATTTCCGGGACTACAATACAAAGAAACTCGGAAACAAGCCTCTCGACGATTGGTATTTCGCCGATGCCGAACTCGACGGAACGAACCGCGTCGCCGAGACTCAATTTTGCAACTCGTTCAACCCATTTATAAAAGAACTCGGCCTCGTTTACGATCCCGGAAACTATTACTCGGGATTGCCGGTCGACACCATCAGCGGAAAAAATTTCGGTGCTGCCATTATGAAACTCGGAATTGACAAACCAGCGGTTTTAAATGCCGACGGTATTTTGCGAAACGGCGCGTTTTTCATCGATTTGGATTACACAAAAAGTTTTTACATCAGTTTCGACGTGGCGATCAATAATTTATCGAGTAATGCTTTCCTCAATCCTGAGTCATATCGTAAATATGTCATCGCCTGGGATTTCGACAAAAAGGAAAAATCGTTTTTTTATACCGACTACAAAACCGGCACGACATCCAACCAACTAAAAAACGGTTTCCTTACCGGACTGACGGGTTTCGATAAATTGACGAACGAGATACCGGTCGGACTCGGAGTAAATTTTGGCTCGAACGAAATACCCTACTCGCTCATCGTGAATTTGGAGAGCGGCGAAAAAATTACCGGCATCAATTACGAAATCAAAAGCGAACCGGCAAAAATCGACATCGCGTTCGGCGACCAACGTTTCTCGACCGGATATGTCGGAAATTCTCAGTACAACCAAAAATTATTAAATATCGGCGTACCGGCCAGCGAGATAAAAACCGTCGACTCGGACAATTACGCCAGCCAATTAAAATTCACAAAAACCGTTGACGATCCCGACTTTTTCAAAGTAACGATAACCGCTCCAATCGACGGAACGAAAGCAACTTTTATCGAGGAGTCAACGCCTTACATTAAATTATATTTAGGTGTCGGAGGTTGCGGCGACGAGATCACTTTCGACAAAGTCGGTTTTCTCGCCGTTTCCGACCTTAGATCGTTTGACGTTACCGATGGCATGGAAATAAAAAACGACGGAACTTTGGCGGCAGCTTTCAACGGCGGCGATGATATTTTTAAAGCGTACATTTACGACAAGACCGGTCGTCGGGACATCCGAAAGACTTTCAAAATAAGCGCGACCGGAGTCGTGAGCGAGACAACAATTTGTAATTTATAATTTATGCAAGACAATAGCACCGTTTTAGACCTGGACGCGTTCCCTTTCGATGTCGACGATAAATGTAAATATCGCGAGCGAACTTTGAGTTATGCAAACCGGATTGTTTTTCCGGCAATATCGCAAGACCTCGACGCTGTTTTTAAAGAGTGTTGTTATACGCACGTTGTTCTCGCCAGCACCTCGGACTCGGCCGACTTCAAAAACGATTACAGCGGGTTTTATCATCAACGGCAAATCTCAAACGAGACAGTTAATTTTATACTTTACAGATATTCCAACGGACTCGAATATCCATTAATTGACGGGAGTTATGGATCGTTTTTTAATTTCGGGTTTTTCCCAACCAATCCAAATCTCAAAGGCTATCTCGTTAAATGGAGAAAGGTGTTACAGGCTTTCGGCGAGGGATCGTACAAAATTATAAAACGCCAAAACATCGCCGGGATTTTGTTCGAAACGTCCTCGATGACGTTCACGCTCAAAAATTACAGCGGTTTACTTGCAGACAAGACGGCCCGGATTGATATTGTTATGAATGGCCGCATAGAAAAAGACAACGTCGAGTTTAAGGGTACGGCGTGGAAACACTCGCTCCGAGTTCCGGGTTTCTTTGGCCGCCGAGAGCCTCAGTACACCGAGGACAATATCATCGAGAGCAATTTCAACAAACGACAAATTTCAATGACTCAAACGAACGAGTATAAATTCCAAACGAATTTAATACCGTCGTGCATCACGTCCGAGATTATCGATTTTATGCTTTTTGCGAACGATATTTTTATGAATGATTACAATTTGAACAATCACACTTACGATTATGTGAAATTTGGTGTTAAGTTTGCCTCGAATGAGGGAACGGGTTACACCGCCCAAACTCGTAAGGCTCGACTTAATTTGGTGTTTAATGACAAGTTCGTCGACAGGATAAAAAGAAATTTCGATTAATATGAGAAACTACATCATTGAATTTTTTACGCACAAAACTTTATATATTTCCTCGATTTCGGTTGGTGCGGTTGCCTCGGTCGGAATCAATTTTTTTGCAGATTTGCACACCCGGCAATTATTCGGAATAAGTTTGATGCTTTGGTTTTTGGCTTTGACAATAAACGTTATCGACATCCATACCGGAATTAAAGCAGATACAAAAAGAAAAACAGACGACGGCGGGAAATTTGTTTTTGAAAGCGGCAAAGGTTGGAGAGCAATCGAGAAAATTTTTATTTTCACGGTAATAATGGCTTTCATTTATTACTCGGAACTCGAATCGATTAGACTTCATTTCCCGGATGCAATTACGACCGTACTTTTAACAATAAAATTGATCGCTTTTTTTTATGTCGTATTGATTGAAATACAATCCATCGGAGAAAATCAACAAGTCCGTTTCGGGTGCAAAGGAAAAGGGTTTTTATTGCTCGATAACATTATCGAGATTGTCAACGATGGCCTCAAAAATAAAATAAAAGGATTTTTTAACACTAAACAACAAGAGTAATTATGCCAAAACAATCAGAAGTAAAGAAAATTGTAATCCATTGTTCCGCTGGATTTGGAGACAAAAAAAGCATCCTCGCATATTGGAAAACGCTCGGATGGAAATCAGTCGGTTATCATCGCCTTATTGACACGCTCGGCGCGGTTCACGAACTCGCTCCATTTACGGCGTACACAAACGGCGTGAAAAGCCACAACGCCGAGACGCTCCATATTTGTTACATCGGCGGCGTTGAGAAAGCCAAAAACGGAACTTTCATCGCGAAAGACACCCGAACCGATGCACAAAAAAAATCGATTATTTATTGCATCCACGAAATGCAACAATGGTTGTCCGCTGCCGGAGTCGATATTTCAAAAATCCAAATCGTCGGACACCGCGATTTTTCTCCCGATCAAAACAAAGACGGACTCATCGCATCATGGGAACGTATTAAGGAATGTCCATCGTTTGACGCAATCCCGGAGTACAAAGGTTTAATCCCAAAATTGTAAACGATGAAATCGTCGATTTTAGCCATTATTTTGAGCCTCGCGGTAATATCGTGCGGCTCAACCAAAAACACGAACACCAGCGACGAGAAAAACGCCTCAGCGGTTGCAGTCGAGAACGACTCCATTTGCCGACTCAATGAAATGCTCGAAAACGCCAAAAAGCAAATCGAGTCGATGAAATCGAAAAAGTCCGTTACTGAGATCAAATACAAACCCGAAATCGATCCGCTGACAGGACTCGCAAAGCCTTTCAACTATGAGACAAAGGAAAACGGGAAATCGAAAACCAGCGTACACGTTGACGGAAACGGCGAGGTCAATATCCGAACCGAGGAGGAGGAGACATTGCGTATAAAAGAGGAGTACGAGCAAAAAATCCAATCCATTACGTCCGAGTACGAGACAAAGTTCGCCGCGCAAGCTGCAACGATTAAGAGTCTCGAAACGAAATCGGAAAAGAAAACGACCGGGACGAGTTGTTTTTGGCATTGGGTTTGGATGATTGGCCTCGGGTTGTTGCTCATCGCCTCGATTGTAATGCACATTTATCGGACGAAAATTCCATTTTTAAATCGGAATTGATATATTTGCAAAGTCATCATTTATAGGTTAAGTAGTTTTACAAAGGAAAAACCGGAGTCTCAGGACTTCGGTTTTTTTGTTACATTTGTTTCAGCGGAAGCCGAAAAGCTAACGAGTAGGCAAAATTTATTTATTCATTTATTTATGTACACATTAAGAAAAATTTTCCCAGACACGGTGCAACAAAACATCGCACTCGGAGAGAGTTACACTTTGGTAACTCGGGAACAACCAGGAAGCGGCGCGGAATTTAACAAAGCGATGGCCGCTCATTTTCAAGTTAAGGAAGTCGGCGAGAAATTGTCCGAGGAGCAAGTCAAAGAGGGAAATTCGATTTACGGTTTCGTTTTTACCGAAAACGGTGTCGCCTGGCCTTTGTTTGAAAAATGCCAACACTACATTATGACGGAACGCGGAAACACGTTCGCGAATATCAGTTGTCCGAAATAAAACGCAAAAAGTTTATATTAATCAAACCGAAAAAATGATAAATTTGTTTCGGGTTCAATAATTAATTTATTGCGTTTAGTTGTGTTTATGGAAACGCCTCTCTTAATCGGGAGGCGTTTTCTGTTTTAGTAAATAAATTAAAAAATGTTTTGTAATTAAATTATTTAATTTATATTTGCTGTGTCAAAACATTTAAAATTATCAATTATGGAAACAATGAATACAACAGAAATGGCGTTTTCGTTCCTTTCGAGACGACTTCCGTCGGATTTGGGAATAAGCCAAAGCAATTACACTTACTTGTTAATGGATTTCCAAGATAAAAAAGGCGATGAGGCTTTGGAGGCTTTAGCCGGGGCGTATGTCTATATTATAGACAATATGGCGGGAGAAAAACAATCGAGTGCGATTTTAGAGATTTTTAGACATGATTTGGGCGAGAGAAACGACGAGTTTTCTTTGCCGAGATCATCAAGTTATCGCCAATTTTGGCTCGCTGAGTGCGAAAAAAGAAATTAAAAACTTAATCAATATTTACATTATGGCTAAAACAGCACAAACCAAAAAACTGAGCGAAAGACAATTTACAATCGATGTCGACATTGTTGCGAAAAAATGGAATCTCGCCAATCCCGATAAAAAGCCTCTCGACCGTGATCGCATGGCTCAGGATATGGAGGCCGGAAAGCAAATGTTTTCAGATTGGAAAAGCAAAAAGAAAAAAACGCCTCAATGGGTTGGCTTCTTAATGTATCTCATCGAAACCGGCGATTATCCAAAGCCTGACTTTATTATCGAAATCGAGGAAACGGAAAAAGTGTAACGCCATGAGTGAAGAAACCCACGAACTCGAAACCGACGAGACCGAACACGTTGCAGTCGTTGAGCAAAATATGGAGTTGATTTATTCGAAAGACTCGTTAATCGACATCCAAATCGCCACGGCGCAAGACCGCCCGAGAAACGTCCTCGCTTGTTTGCAAGAGGCAATCGACATCGCGACGATGGATTTGGAAACCGCAATCTCTTGTAATTATTCTTTTCCTCGGGCCGGAAAAATCATAACGGGAGAGTCGATTGGACTTGCTCAAATTATGGTGCAAACTTGGGGCAATTTCCGGGCCGGCGCGAGAGTCATCGGAACGGATGACAAACACGTCATCGCTCAGGCAATCGCTTTCGATTTGCAGAAAAACACCTCGGTAACGTTGGAGGTCAAACGCTCGATAATGCAACACGAGAAAGTCAACGGAAAACGCACCGGCCAACTCGTCAGGATGTCGGAGGACATGATTACCGTTACCGGTAACGCTTGCGCCTCGATAGCACTCAGGAACGCCGTTTTTAAAGTCATCCCGGGAAACATCACTCGGAAAGTTTACCAAGCTGCAATCGAAGTTATTACCGGCGATTGTTCAACCGACGAAAAGTTGACGAAAAGAAAAACTCAGGTTTTCGAAACGATGCGCGTTGCGTTCGGAGTTACCGATTACGAGATTTTGAAATTTATCGGTAAAGAGAATATAAAAAGCGTTACGATAATGGATTTGGTTTCGCTTTACGGAATATCTCAGGCGATAAAAACCAACGAGATTTCAGTCGAAACGGCTTTCCGTGCCGGTCGAACAAAAAAGACAAAGGGACGCGATCCGGTTGTTACAAAAGCACATCAGGACGCGCAATTGGTATTAATCAAAAAGCACAACGAAAAACACGGCGAAACGATGGCGCAATCCGATAAGGATTGGGTTTCCCGAGTTATCAAAAACAAAACGGTCAACTCTTACACGAAAGTCCTTTTATTTTTCGACGAGTTGGAAAAGTCAAAACAATAAAAATCCCGTCAAAATGATTTTAAACAAAAACAGAATAGGCCGACCGACATCCAGCAAAGCCGGAGTAATCGCAAAGAAAGGGCGCGGAGCGTTCGAGTTCGGCGATGCTGGAATTACATACCTCAATAAAAAACGCGCCGAGCGTTTTCTCGGCCGATCAACCGACACCGGTCAATATGCAAAGCAACTTTATTGGGGCAAATGTCTCGAATATGTCGCCTTTGAAAAGAAAGTCCCGAGAGAGTACGACGTTATTTCCAAAGAGACCGTCGTGCATCCCGATTACAGTTTTTGGAGCGGCTCGCCTGATTTCGAAGTCCCAGGACTAAAAGTCGCCGAAATTAAATGTTATTACCCGGACAACTTTTTCGCATATTCTGAGGCTATCCAATTACGAAACGTCGATAATTTGAGAGAGAATTTTCCCGAGGAGTATTGGCAAATTGTTTCGAACGCGATTTTACTCGGTTACGATTACGGTGTCGCAATGGCATATATGCCAACGTTGGAGGATTTGAAAGCGTTACGCCATCGAATCTCGGAGACTGACTTTATTCGAAATCAGTTTCCCGGCGAGGAGGAGTGGAAATTCAAATTTATTTCGGAGGACGACATCGAAACGCTGCCGTGGATTGCACCCGAGTCAAATTGGCCGGATTACCACGAGTTTGAGTTCTTTATTCCATCGGCCGACATCGTTTACATTACAAAACGATTTTTAGACGCTGAGAAATATATTTCCGGTCAAAATGAATAATCAGTTACGCAAAAATTTCACGATCACGCCAAACGAGTTGATCGATGATGAGAAAATTTCGCCACAAGCCCGTTTTTTATTCGTTTGGCTGGCCTCAAAGCCCGACGATTGGCGTTACCATAGTTCGGTTATAAATAAAGCGTTAGGAGTGTCCGATGACACCCGTCGCAAGTATATGAACGAACTCGCCTTAAATGGCTGGATTTCCAAATGTCAAAAGAAACTCCAATCCGGGCAATGGGGCGAGAACGACATTATTTTGCACCCGTCGCCTAATTTTTCGGGTACGGTAAAAACACCGTCGCCGAAAAAGTCCGAGACGGTAAAAAACGGAAACGGAAAAAGTACGGCACATAATAAGACGGACTTATTAACTAATACTGATTTATTTCAACAAGACGAAATTCCTTTTGTGCCGAAAACGGTAATTTTGTATTTGAATGAGAAAAAGGGAGGTCGCGGTTTCGATTTCAATTCGACAAATTATACCGAGATTAAAGCCCGAATAAAAGACGGGTACAAGCTGCCGGACTTTAAAAAAGTAATTGACGCGGCGATAATAAAATGGCTCGACGATCCACAAAATAAACATTTCATCCGGCCCGAGACGCTTTTCGGAAAAAAGTTCAACGGATATTTAATTGAGGCCGACGATTACATTACAGGGAAAAAAGTTCCGAAACATAAAATTGAAAAACCAAATGACACCAGCAATCACAAACAACCCTACGTCTTTAGTGCCGACCGCATTATCGCAGAACAAACCGGCGTTGGCCCGGTTGAGTGAGGATTTTCCAAAAATTCGCAATTTTACCACAACGGCGCAACTCGACGAGGTTGTAAATTATATGGTTACGATTTTAAACATTAAGGTTTCCAACGATGCCGAAATCCGAGAACTCAACAAACAAATGGTTATGATATTGCAGTTGTTACGCAATAAGTTCGGCAGCTTAACCGCTGAGGAGGTAAAAGAGGCATTTCAAATGTATGTCGCTCACGAGTTCGACATTAAGGTTTTTCGATTGCTGGATTGTGTTGCCGTCGGCGAAGTCCTCAACGCATACACCAACTATCGTAACGAGCGGTTACGGGCGTACAATGAGAAAAAAACCGCCGAGGCTCAAAAGCAACCCGAACCGACACCGGAGGAAATTTTGGCGATGCTAAAAGACGGCGCGAATCGTATGTATTTGGAGTATAAGGAAACGAAACTCGTGAGTGATCCGTCGGAGTATATGTTTAATTTTCTTTATGAGCAAGGGAAACTCCCGCTTAACGACAAGCTGCAAAACAATAAATATTACACGGCTTTTTATCAAAAGGCAAAAAAGGTCGCGAGAGTCGAACACTCAAAAATAAAGGGCGCGACTCAGTTCGACCGCGATACCTTGAAAGCAGAACTCGACGAGATTTTGAAAGGCAAGTCGAACAAAATTATTATTCTCGCAAAAAAAATGGCTTTGGAGGACTTTTTCAAAAAGCAACTCACGAAAAAAGCCGAGTTAATTTTCCCTAAAAATGAGTAGAGCGATAATCGGAATTGATCCAGGCGGGAGCGGCGGGATTGCTGTTTTTGTAAAAGGGCGCGCAACCGCCGTAAAGATGCCGCCGAGCGTTTTCGAACTTAACGAGTACCTCCGGTTTTTAATTGAGACTTACGAAACGCCGTTGGTGTTTATCGAAAAGGTGCAAGCGTTCGTCGACGATGACAAGTTCCCGGGAATGAAATTCGCAATTAATAAAATGCTCGACAATCAGTCGCAAATACATACGATTTTAAAATTATCGGGAATCCCATACGTCGAGGTATATCCGAACTCGTGGCAAAATCATCCATACATCAAATGCCCGAATAAAGACGCGGAAAAATCCGAACGAAAAAAACATTATGCAGCTATCGCCCAAACCAATTTCCCGGAGGTCAAAGTTACGCTCGCGACCGGCGACGCGCTTTGCCTTATTATTTTCGGGACTTACAAATTACACAACGATATAAATTGGGTTATCGATAAGGTGCAAAACGGAAAGAGTGTCGACCTCAGACTCTTTGTATAACTGAGGCAAAATATTAATTATTAATTTTTAAAAAAAACTGTATCATGGCAAAATCCCACGAACAACAAAGACAACGGCGACTCGAATTTCAACACTTTGGGTTAAAAAAAGTCAAAACAACAAAAGACGGATTATCCGCAAAGTATTTCGAGTTAGGCGGTTCGGTAAACGAAATCGTCATCGTCGCGCACGGCGAGCCTCATCCGCATTTTACCAAAGCCCTGAGCGATTTGGCTCAGTATTACGCACTCAGTCTCGGACTCGTATCGGGATGGGATTTCGCTCGCGAAGCGTTGAGAGGAAACGACGAGTTATTGAAAGAGGCGATTATCGGTAACGACCGCGAGATCGCTCGTTGTCAAATCGTCGGAGTTTCTTATTTGGGAGACGGCGACACGGCCGGCGCAAAAATTCACGGTTCGTTAAAATGCGACAACAATTGGGTTAAGTGCGACACTCCAAAAGTGCCGTTTGCAACCGACAAACTCGGTTACGAGAAAACACTCGAAAAACTTGTCGAGTTCGTAAGGGCTGAGGCTTACAACTACATTTTTAACAACAAGCGAGCGCAAGAGGACATCGAGAGACAAACCAACGGCGACGCTGACAATGACATCCAGCCGGAGGATTTGTTCAAAGATGAAAAAACGAAATAACGTTTTAAAGCCAAAGCAATGTAAAAACCCCGAGTGCGAACTCCCTAACCGAATGTACACACCGACAAGGTGTCCCGACTCCGGTTATTGTTCGCCTCGGTGTCTTTACCAGCATAAACCGCCAAAGCCTCGCCAGGCAATCAACAAAAAGTCCGACAAGAGAAAATCCGACGACAAAATTTACACGCCAACCCGGAAAGAGTTTCTCGCACGTCCTGAGAATCATTTTTGTTTTATCGATGGTTGCGGCAAGCGAGCGACTACAATCGAGCATACAATGGGACGAGAGGGTTTTGCTGACGATTGGGCCAGGTACAACAATATTTCACTTTATATCGACGTGCGTTTCTTTGCGCCGTGTTGCTGGGATCACAACGGCGAACTCGAACGAAACTCGGAATTATCAAAACAATATCAATTAAGTAAAATTCATGGCGGCCGAAAAGACTAACGACATCCATCCCGATACTGAGGTCGAGGTAATGTGTCTCTATAAAGAACAACACCGAGTTTTACTCAAAGAGATAACGCACGGGCAATTTTTGGCGATGCCGAGGAAAGAGGGTTGGAAATATATTTTATTCCAGGTCGGCCAATGCGTTACAGTCCCGACGAAAACAATGTACTATGAGAAACCAAAATAAATCAAAAAACATTTTGTAATTAAATTATTTAATTTATATTTGAACCGTTAAAACAACAAATTTAAAATTTAGAAACATGGAAAACGAGAAAAAAACCGAAGTATTAGAGGTTACGGTTATGCAACCGGAACAATTTTCAATCTTAGAGGGATTGGAGAAAAAACAAAACGAAATCGTCAAACAATTTCCGTTCGTCGCGATTACAGACAAAAAAACTTACGAGGATGCGAAACGACACCGAACCGCTCTTTTAACTGCCAGCACCACGGTCGAGAAAGACGAAAAGACTTTCGGTAAAGCTGCAAACGATTTGATTAAAAAAATTCGTGAAAAGGTTACGTCTTACGCAAAAATCACTCGCGACGAGTACGACAAGCAACAAGCCGAGGTCGAGCGTTACGAGAAAATTTTGCAAGAGGAACTCGACCGAAAAGCTAAAATCGCCAAAGAGCGCGAGGACGGCATCAAAGCAAACATCCAAACGTTAATCGATGGTTATAACGCTGAGATCGAGAAAATGACTTTTGAAACCATCGCATCCACAAAAGACACCATCGGAAAAAGTATCTCAGAACACCGAGGCACGTTCCATGAGTTTGACATCCTATTTAATCGCGATGTCGAGTCGACGTGGGGTTTATACGACTACAAAGTTAAGTCCGTAACCGAGGCACACGAAAACGCCGAAATCGACCGTAAGAAAGCACACAACGACAAAATCGCCGAAATCGATTTGATGTGTAAAACGATTGTGTTGGAACTCACGCCCGACAATTTCGAGGAGAAACAACAACAATTCCAGGACATTGTTAATCAGGATTACGATTTCGAGGAGTTCAAACCGAAATACTCGAAAAAATTGGACGAGTTGTCGGAGTTGTTTTTGACTCGTTCCGTTGACATTGAGCAACAAGCGAAAGAGAAAAAGAAAGCCGAGGACGATTGTAAGGAATTGGAGGAACTTCGCGCCAAAAAAGTATTTACCGACCGTTGTGCCAAATTAAAGGAAATCGGGATGATTGAAGCCAAAAACGGCGACTTTCAGTTTTTCGACCTGACTTACACGAAAGCCGACATCGAAAAAGACGAGCAAGAGATTTTCGACCAAACCGCTGAGAATATCGAACGTTTTATCGAATCGGAAAACAACAAGCCGGAGGAGGTCGCGCCAGCCATTGAGGAGGTCGTTGCTGAACAAACTCCCGTCGATGAAACTGAAATCCCGGCTGGCGATCCGTCGAACATTCACTCAGACGAAACAACGTCGTCCGCTGCCGACATCGAAGTCAAAGAGGAGAGCATCGTCGAGGCTGAAAATCCAGCGCAAGCCGGAAACGGAATCGCTAAATTTAACGACGCTTTGGAAATATTGGAAACCGCGCCTCAATGGGAAAAGTTGAGTTACATCGAAAACGTCGGGCAATTGAAAGGATTGCTTTCTCGTTTCTCAGACGACACCGTTATCGGTTTCATCGATCAACCGCAACAAGCGTTATGCGTTATGTTAGACACAACCGAGGACAAAACCTTGTTAGGTTTCAAAGTCATTATCGAGGACATTTCCGGCGTATTCGATGGGAAATAAAGCCAACGAGATCAATTGGTTTCCGTCGACCGAGTTTCCCGATGAACTCAGCGAAGCCCAACGAGGTTTCTCGGTCGACGTTTTGGTTTATTGTCCGAAATCAAAAGAGCATACAATCGCCTGGTTTAACATCAATAAAATGGAATGGTTATTTTTGTGCCGGGAGGTCAATTTCAAAACGTTTCAATGGCGGTATTTCACGGATCAACACGACCGAACCTCCAATAAAAAATCAAAAAAATGAGAGAAAAATTCGAAAATAGAAACCTACACGGCAGCATCAAAATAAAAATGGATGAGGCGAAAGGTTATTGGATTGGCGACAAAAACACCGTCGTCAATGCCATTATAGATATAGCCGAGGAGTACGACGACGGCGGTTACGTTCTTACGTTACGACAATTATATTACCAATTGGTGTCGAGAGACATTATTCCAAACCATGACAAAGTTTACTCGAAAATCTCATCCATCAAAGACGATGTCGTTTACAGCGGTTTAGTCGATTGGGATGTTTTCGAGGATCGCGGCCGAGTTCCTATTTTAGCATATTTCGAGGAAAATATCCCGAACGCTCTCCAACGTACAATCGATAATTATCATTTAGATCGACAACTCGGGCAAACGAATCACGTCGAAGTGTGGACGGAAAAAGATGCAATTTCGAGCATTTTGCGGCGCGTTACCGACTCATTTACGATTAGGCTGGTAATCAATAAAGGTTACACGAGTTCGACGGCAATCCATCAGGCATACGAGAGATTTATCGACGTGATGAACGAGGGCAAGACCGTAACAATTCTTTATTTTGGAGACCACGATCCGAGCGGTATGGATATGATACGAGACATTTACGACCGATTGATGTTTATGTTTGTCAACGGCGAGCGAAAAGACGATTATAATATGGCGAACGTCATCGAATCGTGGAGTGCTGACATAATGGATGAGGACGACTTACCCGACCATATAAACGACAATTACGATACTTTTATGGATGCGGACGGTTTCAATTGGACGCGAGCGTTTTTCTATACCTTTTTTAAAGTCGTTCCGGTTGGTCTCACAATGCAACAAATAAAACTTTACCAACCGCCGCCAAACCCGGCAAAAATAACCGATCCACGCGCAAAAGGTTATATTAAAAAGTATGGCGCGATTAGCTGGGAGGTCGATGCTTTGAAACCGGACATTATGATCGAGATTGTAAAAAACGCCATATTGGAAAACATCAGCGTTGAGCAATTTAACTCGGTTATTGAGCGCGAGAACGACGAAATTAGTCAGGTAAAAACAATAATCGAGAGTTTAGATAACCAATAATTTTATAAATACCATGAGCATTACAAACCAAAAGAAAAATAAAAAAAATGTACCGGTACAATTATCGCCCGAGGATGCCTCGGTCGCCAGGATGAAAATTGTCGAGAAAAACGTAATGAACGGAATCTCGCTAGCGTCCAAAGAGGTTAAGAAAGAGAACCTCGGCGAGCCGACCGTTTTCGAACTTATAAAGATTTTGTCTCGGGTGCAACACCATTACGCACAAATCGGAATCACGTTCCAATGGGAGACGGCCAACGAGCATAATGAAAAAGTCCTCGACGAACATAAGACGATCCCGATTGGCGGCGACGCGTAACTCAATTAAAACCCAACCCGAGGAAATTTGTTCTCGGGTTTTTTATTTGAAAATAAATTAAAAAATGTTTTGTAATTAAATTATTTAATTTATATTTGCTGAGTCAAAACATTTAAAATTTACGAAATCATGGCTTTACAATTAAAAAAATTCGGCGTTTTTTGTTCTCGCGTTGTTGGCGAGTTAGTAAAAGCAAAAGACATTCACGACCTTTTAGAAAACCGCTTGTCGAAACGCCTTTCCGAGCATTGGAGTTCAATTCAATTTAAAGATGAGGAGGGCCGGACAATTACAATCTTTCGCGGACACCTCGACGACTTCGAAAACAATGTCGAGAAAACAATCCAGGATTTTATTACATTCAGTTCGCAAGACGAGTTCGAGGAAACCATTTCAGTTCTGAACCCGAACGGCAGCGGTACAATTGAAATTGAGGACTAATGGACTCGGACGACTTCAAAGAAATTAAGCAAGCGCGAAATAAAAATCGCGATGCAAGGCTCGAAAAATTTGTAAATGAGATTTTGGACGATGTAATTATGAAGTCGCCCAAAATTCAAAAATACGAGTATTACGAGAACGACCATCGATTTGTTTTCTTTTCGGTAAATGGAAAATTTACTTTTTATCCGAAGTCGGGAAAACTGTTAAATCACAAACTGAACCGTTGGAGCAATGGCGGTCTCGATAAAATTCTAAAATACATCAAAGAATGAAAAAATATTTTAAGGACGGTTGTTTCCTCGGGAGTCCCGTCGGTTTTTGGATAGCAGCTTTATTTTTTATCATCACATTTTTATTAACATATTTTTCAT
>ERZ724508.516-NODE-516-length-27323-cov-5.726786_pt1 | contig 27323 bp, 44 predicted proteins | sample MGYA00376041_ERZ724508 | MGnify/ENA primary metagenome ERZ724508 (study PRJEB28724, sample SAMN07190887) | wastewater metagenome | isolation source: effluent of sewage treatment plant in Hong Hong | place: USA: Christiansburg, Virginia | collected 2016-03-01 ...
CCACGACCGGTGAGGCCTACGGAGACAGTCCAGCCCTTAGTTGATTGCGTTCGTTGTAAGACTAAACATGCGGCAAACACCCTCATTACGTTCGAATGTGACCATCGCTACTGCCTGTAATGCCTAAAAACCCTTGCCTAACAGCTAATATCGAGGGGAGTAAACAACTTCAGCGAGATGGTGTGTCTACAGTGCCATAACCCTCTGGACGAGTACATTCTCCGATCGAGTCTGTCACCTTTAATCTACGAGCAAATCAAAATGCTTCGCGATTTGAGACTAAGATTGAATGTCCAGCTCGGACTCATCTGATAAGTTCCATCGACCCATAGCATTCTGATCGTGTCCAAGCATCTATTGATATCTAAATTCTTGTACATTATATGCAGGGCTGCCAGATCAGTACTCTCACGTGTCACATAGATCGCGAGAGCGTTGTGCAATCGCTGCTGGTGCTCAGCAACCCCACCTCCACCTCACAGCAAACTAAAGAAGCCAACAGCTACCTGCTTGAGTGTTAACGAACGAGTTTCAGCTTCCTTGCTGTACTCTTGGAAGTGTTCGAGAACAATCAGCATCCTGTGGTCCGGTTGCAATCACTACTGTACTTCAATAACATCCTCAAGCGGAACTGGAACAACAAAAGACAGAACCGCAATAGCCCTAACTTTTAGTCAGATAAGGCAGTCATCAAACAGAGGCTGGTGGATCACTTACGGAAGTGCGAACCCAGCTGCCTATCCTCCCTCTTGGATGTTGTTGTGTTCATCAGCAAGTACGAATTCCCACACAACTTTGAGCCTCTCAATGCATTCATTAGGGAGACCTATAGAGCTATCAACCAAGGCGTTGCTGGACAGCCTCTTGCATTGAACTACCTTCGTTCTATCCGAAAGGTCTTTAAGGAGCAACTCAGCAAAAAGTCGTTTGTGAGCAAGAAGGTGTTTCAGTAGGTGAGTATGCCGGTGTTAGGCGAAGCCTTCCAACTGTTCAATGGGTACGGTGAGAGGCTGCAAAACCCCAATAGCCTTAGCTAGGTCGATTGGAGAATGATGCGAAGCAACCTAAAGGTGCTGCTGGCGGAGATTGCAACAGCCCCTCCAGAGATCCTTGAACTGTAAGCCACCGAGTGACGTAGAGAAGAAATTCCAAAGCTCATGACGATAGTCCAAGGGCAGCTATAGCTTATCGCTCAGGCGCTTGCTTCGGGAGGCTGCAACCAACAATCCAGGGACCAGGCCGAAAAAAGTACATTGTTAGTTAACTCAGCCTTGAAATCGTTTCTGTAGTATTTAGGGCACGTTCAGCAATCCCACAGTTTCGTGCTGGCGGGTACCCTCAAGCAGCTCATCGTTGTGCTCACCTACATCTTCCTCAATCACAAACTGTTCCACAATATGGGGATATTGCGCTTTGCCATCAGCCTGTTCAATCGGATACTCAAATGCTTCAATTATTACTCGGATGACGCACAGTTCCTTGCCAGCCATCACAGTCGGCAAAATAAATCGCTGCAATACGATCAACTTCACAAGATGTGCAGGCAAACCTACTTCGAGGTGTTTACACAACCAGCCATCGAGAATCTGTTGGGGCATGCCCTCACCAATATCCTTTCGATTCGGTAGCACGAACTTGAGGTGGGGTCGGGCGTGGAAGAGGAAGACAACAAGATCGATGATCGGGACAACACCATATTCAACATCACCATGTTCCTTGTGGATACTATCTTCGTGAGGTTCGTACCATTTTCGTTGACGCTATTCAACAACCTGCTGACAAACTCAGCTGAGAAGAGCTTCACCGGACTGGATGATGCTACTTTGAACAACCTATTTGCAGTGCTATCGATTGTCCCAAAGGCCTGTCGGACAGGTCAGCTGCAGTAGTTCAAGCGTAATGTGCCAATAGCAGCGACTATCCAATTCATCCACTCAACAGGAAAGTTCAAGGATAAGTTTGCGCTGCTGTGCTGCAAATGGTTGGATTCGTTCGGAGCTGCAGAAATCAAGTCTATCTTGGAGGTGCTCTTGCAGTATCTTGAAAACGAACAGCGCGTGGAGACTATTCTGGAGTGCTGCTTGGCAGTCAAGACTATCATCCTGGCGAGGCCAGATCACGTGGATCTTGGGTTTGCTGTGCAGAAGATTCTACCAGTTGCTATCAGTCTATGTTCCTACGTGGATAGCACTCAAGTATTATGGCCAATGCTCACCCTCATCACCAAAATCATATCCAAGGTGGAAGGAGTCAATCTCAACCATGAGCTACTTCACAAGGTGTTCAGCGGACCCGAGTTGAATAACTTGTTAGCAGTCAAAACCTAACTTATCGTTGAGGCACTTTGCGAGATGATTAGAAGCCTGCTTTGCGTATTTCCACGCAACCTACCAGTTCCCTCTATATTCTCGCTGGCCATCAACTTCCTCGACAACCATCTCGGTGATACGTATATGGCTTGCTTTCCATCGGTGCTTGCCGTTTGGTATGTGACTGTACGGGAGTACAACCTTCCGCAGGGTCTCAATGATCGAATGGTCTATCTCTTCGAACGCTACTTCAGTAAGCTCGTTGGAACACAGCAACAGCAACTTCTGTATGTTCTCGAGGAGTATGTGTTGCTCGGGCTAATTCCATCAAACCTTGCAACATTCCTGACTCTGCTCAACGATTTCTACAGTGACCAGCCGGAGGACAAGGAAGAGGTGGTAGCCCTCAAAACTGCAGTGCTGTCAGTGCATATCACATTCATCACTAAATTTGGAGTGCAGCAAGCACATAGCAATGTACCTTCGTTCCGTTAGTTTAGGAATTGCTGGTAAAGTATCTGGCCGATATGAACACCCCTGATACTGTTAAGAACAAGTCTGTGAGTGCCCTTCGAAATAGCTTGCTGACATTGGTCAACCGTTACCTCATTCTCTTCAAAGAAGGTTTCCTTTCTTTCGTGAGCAGCATTGGGTTGAACAGAGCAACATTCGTACAGGTCTGGCTAGCTCATATGGAGCATTTGACCTCGAGAAACGCTTGGTACTTGGGTTGTTTGATTTAGCAAAATTAACGCGATAGCATTGCTGAACTGCATCAACGATCTCGACCCATCCACACTCAACCTGGAGCAGCTCTTCAAGCTCATCGTTCCGGAGGTCGAAAGCTACCTGAAAAATCTTCAATAGGACAACGTTCCATTCTTCGGTGGAATCGCAGTGAGCCCAAGTAACCGTCTACACGAAAACGTTCTGAGCTAGCGCAAGTAGGAAGTGCGTAGGGTGGGTGTCTTCGAAGATGTGAACCTCCGACTGCTATACCGCACTGAAATCGGAGTACCACATATTTTATTCACAGAACTTCGTGACGAAATTCGGACTGACCCCTCACCTGCTGTAGCCGCAGTTCCTGGACAAGTCACTGGTAGGAAAGATCTTTATGTTACTGGCATGACCAATTTAATACATCATCGATTAGCAGCCATCCGTTTTTTGTTATGGTCACGCAAGAACAAAGTTACTAGAAAAAATCGGCGGGTCAGTAGCGCCCCTCACGAATTATTTGCCTACAGATGGCGTCGTTGAGGTTGAATCGTTGCGCATACTTTGTGACCATGCAGAGTTCGTTGATGCGTAGCTCGGCTGTACGCTACTTTTCATTACGTAACTTTTGCAGCAATGCACGTTACTTGCGTTGTCGCTCACCACGGTAAAAGTCGTTGAAAGTGAAGCGCATCTACTTGGGCTAGTGGTGGGGGTTGGAGGTTGTTCGTTCTGGGTTACGCAATCAGTACTTCTTCGGTGTTAGTGTGGGTGGTCCTATATGCGTAACGTTCTCGAGTCGTTTTCTATTACGCTTGGTAGCCGCTGCCGCCGCGGTGGAGCCGGCCCAAATACCTGGCTGTAGTCCTGCTCCTACTCCGCTTCTGTTTTCAGTTTTATTGGCTGTCGGGAATACTTATCGATGATACGTTGCTGGTTGCTAATGGGATGAGGCTTGCGTATTGACACGCCATTGAAGTCGGGAGTATGCACAGATTGTGCAGACTCATTGTAGCGGTCTTCGTCTGTCTAATTTATCTGCAGCGAGTCGACAAGAGAAGCCCCCGGTTCAAGGATTTATTCCTTGCTGGCTGGATCGGGTTGGGCACATTCCTCCGTCTTGCAGGATGATTGTACTCGGAAGTACTGTTAGAGTGTCATTCCACGAAAATCTGGTTCACCGAGTTGCCTTTCCAGAGGCTTTGATAGCTTGATTTCGACTTCGCGGTGAATTGCCTGAGGTTCGACTCTCTTGGGAAGTTTTGAGGGCTCGGAAGACTTACCAGCTCTTCCACGCCAGTTACTCAGGCTTGCGTTGAGCGAACTGACCACAGAGTCCTTATGGCGGCTGACAAGTGTGCTTGGTTCGGTTGGTTGGTGGTAGCCACGAACAGACAATTCATTAGCAGGCTGACGTTGGTTATTCATGCTTGTGAGACCGGTGGGAGGGGTTATATATTGTATTATATCACCAGCATGAACAATGGTGACAGCTCGACAAAATTCCGTCAATGTGCCCCTCTCCAATCACCACACTAACTCTTCCAACGATGTCAGTTGGAGAGGACGTTGTATTCACACCCTCAAGCAGCAGCCCACAGGGTTGGGAGGAGCTGATGCCGTTGGGCTTCCAGTGCTGACAAAATCAACCATCGATAACTGCCAAATTAATGTTTGCGCGAAATAAAGTTATTGTTAATTGGTGCCAAATGGTAAGGTGTTACCCAGAGGTTGCTGGCATGAGTAAGGCAGTATCACTGGATCATCAGCACCGACGGAATCTCTTCTCATTCTCTAAGCGTAGTCTCAATCTCTCGAACTACATATCGATGTGTCTGGCCTTCTGGTTCAGTCGGATGGGATCAACTGCGGGCTTGCGCTTGAACGACTAAGCAGAGCAATTCACAAACTTTGCTCGAGAGGATGGTGGTGCAACCCTCGGACTGTTGCTCAGTTTGGCTACATCCTTTTCAAGTTATGACACCTTCCGATTGGTTATGTTAAGTTCCCTTTCGAGTAGCACTCGCTGAGTATTCGAATTCTCGAGCTCCTCACACTTCCGAATCAGCTCCTGCTCCAGTGCAAACTACGACCGATTCGTTCTAAGTTTTTCTTTCGCAAGCAGTTCAATTTCATTTATCCGTAGGCGGGCCTCCCTCCTGGCTGTTTCCTCCGCCTGCGGCTGATGGTTGCTTCTCCAACTGGATTTTGTTGAGTTGTTCAGACCTTTCTTCCAACTGCTGCATGTTCGGGATGTTTCATGTAACCTCCCCTCACCGAAGATTCGCTGCTAGCTTGGAATATGCCGATCAGAGTCATTAATTAGTTTCTTTTTGAGCTCACGAATTTTTGTTTAGAGGGCATCACAACGATCACCTACCACTTGCCAATGCGAAGATTTTTCATCGGTTTTCATCAATACAGATGCTTGTGGTTATAGCGCTTTGAGAGTTTGTTCTGGACTCCCCCATCGCCTTGCAGATCGTTCAGTCACTTCGTTGAGAATTTTCATTCGCACATGCTGATGTTTTTCCAGTTATAATCGCCACTTATTGTTATCGGTATTGATGTCCAACCTCTGGAGTGGTTATGTGGATCGACATCTTTTTAGTTCTGGTACGCTTGGCTTTAGCAGTGCTTCTAGGGTTACTGAGAACATCACCAGGGTTCCTGTGCGCTTGAGGTATAGTGAAACTCCTCGTAGAATATCCTCGTCAGTCAGGCCGTTGACCATCAGAAATGTGCGGATCCACTAAGCATTCACACACCCTTTCTAATCAGAGTCAAGTACAGAGAAGAGCTCTCCAGTCGACCAAATTTGGAGGTCACGCTTTGTTTCTTAGAGAACTCTACCCACACGAGCTAACATCCTCAGCAACTTCGCAAGTAGCTAAAGTTCTAATTTGCCGAGCATGCTGGCCTCCCTGCATAGAACCTTTTGACACATCTGCCGATCATCTCCTTGGAAGATAGCTGCGAACTGTTCCTCGGTAAACGACTGGTTCTTATGTGGCGCTATCGCAGCAATTATGTAGGCACCGTCCTCCCTGCTGAACTGTTCGCGTTCCTCCATGAAATCAACCAAGTCGGTGGCATCCACAATTCCCCGATGTCGGTGATCGATGATGGCAAATGCCCCAACTATATTGAAACCTCGATGCATGTAGCATTCCACCCGCATACTCTCTAACTGCAGTTCCGCTAAGCCGACTGTCTTGAAGAATGCTGTAAGCTCTTCGTATGGGTTCGGCATTTAGAAATCCCTTCCGAAGTTCTTATAATTATTAATCGGCAGATGGCGGGTAGGACTGTCATGTCGACCGAAGAAATTGATCGGTTGCTGGAAGTCAATGCCGAACTGTTATGTAGCATCCAACAGGAAGCAAACCAGCGCAAGAACAAGAACTTCGTGACTGCGAACATGGCCAACATGATCTGTGAGTACGAGCGTAACTTGATGAAGCTCTGCATTAATATCGAACCCGGAGCGATGGTGGATTCCGAGGTTATTCAGAAGGAGAAGGTTATGTTCCATCGCATCCAGCCCAAGAAACCTACACAGCCCAGCCAACAACAAAAACGCTGATAGTCAGTCTACATGTACGATCAGTCGAAGATGCCTTTGCGTTCATTCCGGAGGTTGCGCTTCTTGAGTTTGAATCCGTGTTGCAGCTTCCACCGTTTGCGGCGGGATAGTAGCTTCAAACGGGATGGGTCGGTGGTCTCGGGATTCTAGTCATTCGGGTTCAAGGAGGCGAGGGCTCTACCGATTTTAGTGTCGGCAGTATCCTTCCTGGTGTGGTGTTGCGGTTACTAGGCTGGCTATTGCTTGTCTTCGTTTTCAGTTTGCATAGGTTCGGGTTTCTTTTCTTTTGGGACGAGCTTCCTGAACTCTTCCTTCTCACGTTCTTTGAGTCTCTCCATGTAGGCTGCCTTGAGGAACTATGGCACAAGATACTCCGGAACCTCTTCTCCGAGCTCTACTTTCCCATAGGCAATCTTCTTGTTCAGCTCGAGCACACGCTTTTGCAGAATCTCCTTTTCAGCGATATGCTGCTCAAAGTACTTTGAGAGATCCTTGGACTTGAGAATCTTCTTCTTGAGATCCATTTAGGCATACCAGTCAGGACGCTTGCCACCAACTGAATCCATCACGTCACCGATTCTGTAGTTAAAGGCTTCCAGCTCCTGCCTGGTGATTGGGAAATCCTTTATCTTGACGGTCTGGAACTGTTCCTGCTCGTACGAGATAAGGGCTTGTAATGCCTATCTCTCTTTCTCGTTGTTATCAATCAGATTCAGGATCCTCGAACGACCTATGAACGGCTCGAACAATTCGTGGAGAGTATTCCGCATATAGCTGAGGTTGAGGGTTATCACAGCACTTAGGGAGCGCAGATCAAATCGAGGTTTTTTGAAGGTAGCACGGCAGTTTTAAGTGAATACGTTAGATTTGAGGTCTGTAAGGAGCTGAGGAGTGGCAATCAGAACTCCATTGTTCCCAGTCAGCCATAGTGATAGGCCATAGAATCGTACATTGACTGGATTATCGGGATTGTACAGTCCAACTCCGTGGACACGGCAACGCTCCAGAAACAGCGTTGTTCGATACACCTATCGTTGCGTCTGGCAAAGCACCAGCACCTTTGGGTGGATGAGTCCAAACTTGAGAATCATGTAGAGTGCGATATGCTTATTGAGAGGTTCTCCTACTTCGAAGAAGTGACTTACTTGGGCCTCCACCTTCTAGCCCTCAACTTCAGGTTAAAGGGTGACGTTCAGTGTCTTCTTAAGGTATTTTTCTTTGAACTTTGTTAGTTCTGGTGACTCTGAACCCACCACCAACACATAAACTGCCTTCACTGACTCGAATAGCCTGCTCAGACAGTCACTGTACCCAAAGCTTGTGAGATAGTCAAACTCCATCGCCAGCAGGTATTGAGTACGATCCTTTAGATCCTTTCGGAGAACCTCAAATTGTAATGGGCTTCCCACTAGCGTTATCTTTTCGCCCGGCTACTCGAGAGGTTGCTTTTGGTAGAGATTGTAGCAGGGTAGGTGAGTCAACGTCGTCAGGAGATGTTGCACGGTGAATGCAGCCTCCTTCGAATGAACCAGCACCGTCAACACACCCTGCTAGCAGTTCACGAACTTCTTCAGACAGTACAGCAGAGCTGCTAACTTGCGTCCATGCTTCTCAGGAGCACACACCACCAAATTTTCGATTTCGCTGTTGATGCCGAACACTTCCCCTTGAAGGTAGGTGGGATGCTCGATGGCTAGCTTGCCCAGCCCGGTACTCAACGAGGGGTAGTCCTTGAAGAAATCTTGGATCTTCCTGCTGGTGTCAAGATTGTCTTCGGACTGCATTGTTGACTCAACTATATAAATTGACAAAATGTTTGGAGGTTTGTTAATATTAGAAAACTCGAAGGGTGGGGTCATGCCTCGCTTTCATCGAGTTTCAGGTCGACACGCTTATCGGAACCAACCTCATAGAGCATTCGGGATCGCATGGCCGGTGATACCATGTTCCTGCGGTAGTCCAAGCTGATCTACTTTGCTGACTCGACGTGGGTCATCAGCACCTTCAGTAAGGTGAACATCCCATCATCGAAGATATTGCAATCTGCTAAGTTCATGTAGACTGTCTGCAGCTGCTTCAGCCGTGGCAATACTTTGCTGAGAAGCAGGATTCCGTCATCTGTGACCTTGCAACCTTCCAGCACCAGCCAAAGCTGTGACAACTTCTTAGCGTCTTTCAGCCCTGCACCGATGAATTCCAGCCCAGTCAGACCTATTTTATTTGCTCGAAGGCTCAGATCAAGTTTGGTGAGGTTGCGATGAACTGACAGCATTCTCCCGATGTATCGACACCCAACCTCGGTGAGATTGGTTGAATCCAAGCCAAGCTTTACTTCTCTCAGCAAGGGTAGTTCGATCATGGCTTTATTGAGTAATCTCACTCCACCATCCCCGATCTTATTGTTGGAGAAGTTGACATAGATTTTCTCGAGACTGTTTAGTTCGGGCAATCGATTTCCCAAAGCTTCGGCTGACTTCTCGGTGAGTTGGTTGTTCCAAAGAACCAAACGTAACTACTTTATCTGTTTGCATACTCCACTTGCGCTCTTCATGAATTCTACCAACCCTTTGTCAGCGAGCTATGAGTTCCACAACACCAGTTCATAACCGCAAAGATTTGGAAGCATGGCCATTAAATCACCTAGAGCATACATGCCCTCGTTGCCGACTCTATTACCAGAGAGGTTTATGCTCAGCTCTCTCAGTTATTTCAGGCAGCCCAGAGTTTGAGGAAGGCTCTTCAACCCCATAAACGTAATGCGATTGGACTCGAGGTTCAGTTTCAGCTTCTTTAGCTTAACAAGTTTGGAGAGGGTCGTGAAGAGGTGTGGAACCGTATCGCTCGAAAAACGGTTCAACCCGAGATCCAATGTGAGCTATTCCAGCTCAGTCAGCTCGCCGAGTTGGCCTATCTTCTCCTCGAAAGCCGGGAAGTCTGCAAGGTTGTTTGCCGATACTTGAAGATACAACCTTCGAAGACTTGGTAATTTTCGAAACATGTCCAACACGAAGGTGAACCCTCGCTATTCCAGACGGTTGTTCCAAAGCTGTAGTTGAAGCTCTTCGAGTCCCACATTCTTCTCTATTCCTTCACAGAGGCTTTTTATAGCCTGACCTTCCATCGAATTCAGCTCAAAATTGATCCATAATCTTGTCAGGTCGAGGTTCTTTATCTTCCGCAGTTAATCCATCAGGTCCTTTAACTCTTGTTGGTTGCGACCTAAGTTTGATAGCTAGATTCGCAAAGCTTGAACAACTTGTGGGTTCTTCAATAACAGTTGCAGCATTGGCATGTCCTACATGCTCTGGATGGTGGTCTCACCCTCAACAGGGACGGAAGTTGCCATGAATGCATGTAACCCCGTTGCTCTGAACCCGTCGTACTTCAGTTTAAGCCATCCGTTCTCCTAGATCTTTTGATGCAGCTCTTCGAAGTCTGGTCGTTGAGCATCATTGTACTTCAACATCAGTTTCAGCGTCTTTGAGAGTCCGTTGATGCCAGAGTACTCTCTTTTGACCTCCTTGATAAGAGCAAGTAGGTACTTCTCCTCTTGCTCGCCTCTTTCCTTTGCAAGTGGTTTCTTCAATGAGCAGAAGTAGAGTAGAACTAATCCAAGCGAGTACACATCGCTTTTGTAGGGATTGTATGTGATTGTGAATTTGTTCTCACGGTAGGCACGGAGTAGCTCGGGAGATAGGTAGTTCACTGTTCCCATCAGTGTGCGGGTTCGAGTACTATCGGTGCCCACTGCAGTACCCACACCAACATCGCAAACTTTGTACCTCAAAGGGTCAAGACCTACGAGGATGATGTTCTATGGTTTGATGTCGCGGTGTGCAATTGAGAGCGCCTGCAGGTGCCTGTGCGCATCGATCATGCTTCCAATAAACTGCATCACTTCCTCCTCGGTGAAGTGCTTACCAGTCTGCACCCGCTCGTTGATGAGGTGGTCAAGACTGGTGATGCCCTTCTCCAACTGGATGAACCCCTTGCGTGAGCAGTTGAACTCGGAGAGCTCCTGGGCGACGACATAACTGCCCTTGAACTCGATTACGGCGGGGTGCGGGTGCTTGCGCAGGAAGTCGAGCAGCTTGACCTCCTTCTCGAAGACCGTCTCGGCGTTGCGGTCGACGAGGCGTATCTCCTTGACGCACTGCACGTCGTCCTTGTTGCTGCGGTGCACAGTTTCGTAGACGGTGTTGTTGCCCTTGGCAATGAAGCTGGTGATGCCGTAGTTGGCGAAGAGCTCGCGGTCTCCGTTCACGAACCTGGTCTTTTCCATTTGAATAATATAACTTGAGAACAATTTGCGGTGCAGGCGCTAAATTAACCTCCAAAGTCCTCTACCCAGCGCCCATAGTTGAATCTGAAACCAAATACAGCCAGGACCCACGAAGGTAATTTTAACTCTGGAATGAAGCAAGGTCGATGCGATCGTTGCACTCAGGCTCACCAGAACAACTCCATGATTAGGCGGGATGATCCAAGGAGCCCAACAGAGTGGTGTATGCCTGAATACCCCCTTGGAGACCACCATATCTACTACCAGGATATCGACTCGTATTTCCGAGCGCAAATGCGATTCATAGAATTGGCAACTAAACACTGGAATACCGAGCAGCGAGCTCGAATCTAAAGGTCACGGGAAGATGATTATCTTTAACGGGAGGCATATAGAAGAAAAATCATCATGAGAACGATTTAGTTTCACAACGAGCTCAAAGCACGAGCACCCGTCCCAAATTAGGAGCCAATACTCTGCAACAATAACCCGATCCCACCTCTGGGTAAGAATACGCCTAATTCAGCATTCCATGAGTACAATGGGGTTTGTGCGGATTGCTTCGAACCGATCTTTTATAGGAAGTCGTAAAACCTTGACGTGTCGATGTGCTAGGTTACCATAATCCTGAACGACACCAAGGAACATTCTTCTTTGTACTTTTGGATTAATCACAGAGTTTCGAATTTGCTCTATCATAAGATGATGCTTAAAAACGAGTCCTCGAATATCAAGGCTATTGTTGGCAAGAGAAGTATCGCGGTCAGCCACATGGAGAGGTTGTTGGAGCAGTACAGAAGGGAGTTGCTGAAACCAAAGAGGAACTACGGACTGATCGCTGAAATAGTGAAGGCAAAGGACGAATTGGACATCGCACCGTGACCAACATCAATCCGAGGCTATCTGTTTTTGCGGAAAATTGTTCATTTCATAACACTGCAACGATAATGGATTGTAAGGAAGTACTGTGGAATCACGCATCATTTTTCTTCGGGGATACATTTCTATTCGAGTTGGTCGGATTTGGTTTGTTGATTTGTACAACAAGCCCATTGGATTTTGGCTACGCAGGCCGAGCGTTTTGGGGGATTTGGTATCCTTTTTGGCGATCACCACTTAGATTTCTGGTGTGCTTCTGGTAGGAGGGTTGGTTGGGTGCTGTATTGAGGAGGAAGTTTGGTCGATTTGCTCCATTACCTTGGACGATTTGGTTGGCGGGAATTTGAACTGGAATTGCGAAGTTGGTCTCTGAAGGATTTTTATGCTGCATTATGTGACCAGAGGAGTTTTTAGAATGTCCTGCTCCTTGATTGTTTGTTTGGGGATTAGACTCCGACCTACTGTAATTTGACGTGAATACCGTCTGAGTTAGAACTGACGCTCCATGTTATCCATACGAGTTATCATGTCTGAGAATTATGCTCGCATGCTTTGAAATGAAGTTTCAAGTTGATCCATCTTGGAATTGAGCTGGGCAAGCTTGGGGTGGCTCAGCGCCTCGAATTGTACCTGGGGCTGTACATGTTGCACTTGTGGGAGTACTTTATGAGAGCGGTAGTATGGTGGCGGGCTGGAAGTTTGTGTCACGATTCTATTGATACGTGGCTGAGGGCTTCCCAGTTGACGTTGGCTATACAAATTTGAACCAAGTGTATGGTAGTTAGCTTGAACTGGAATGCGTGTTTGTGCATTCGGAAAGATTTGTCCTTGGGTGATTGGCTTGTTCATTCCAAAGGTGCTTTCGTGTGGAGGTCAGCAATAAATTATAAGGCTGGGTCGCAAGCAGAGACTTTCAAGTAGTATCAGCGCTTCCGCAGAAGTCTGTTCTTGTAGAGTCGGTTGAGGGTCGCTCTGCTGTTCTCCTTGTTGATGCCGGTCGCTGTGCCTGTCGAGGGTGGGGCCACGGACGCCACGGACGGCACAGGCAGTCGCTCGCTGGCCACCATCAGCGAGTTTATGCAGGCCACCCGTTTGCTCCGTTCCTTGAGCTTCGGGGAAAAGTCGAAGTCCGACTGGGTCGTTGGGTGCCTGCAGTTCAGGTCGGTGCTGTTCACGCTCTTCAGGGTCGACTTTCGATGCGGGAGGTACGATTCGCTGGCGGCGTCGTTGTAGCTGAGCCGAGTCTTCAATATATCCGATACCCTTGGCGGTGAAACAGGCCTCTTTTGATCTCTCCTGTCTCTCGAGCCCTCCCTTGAGCATAAACTGATTCCTCTACTGCGGTCTCGGGTTGTTCTCCGACCTGGGTACATTAAACTCTTTTCGAGGAATTCTAGGATCTTTTGGATAGTCTCGTTGCAGCGAATGGTATTGTGATCCTCGCTGATCTCTAACTGTTCTGGCTTTTTGGTACACTCTCCAATCAATCGTAAGGAATGCTAATGGCTAACTACGCTGTCGTTTTTGGAATAAACGAAGAGTAATGGGCAATCCACTTGTCTGACCTGATCCTGAATGCTGACACTAAAGGGGTTCAGCGAGTAGTTTTCCTACAAGCATTTTTTGAGCGGTTCTAGGCAAACGCCGATCATAAACTACGGCACAATAGATCGCTTGCTCGCCAACTCCAAGGCTACTTGCTCAAATGAGTAGAATGGACTATCGAGCACCATGCATCGGACGCTGCTGTGCCTGAACCTGCTTTGATAGAGCACAGCTGACACACCTCCCATGGACCGACCCCAGAGCACCAGACTCGCGTAGCCATGCGCGCTGGTGAGCTCCTCAATGATGGACTCTGTATTAGTTGGAAAGCTCACGTATGTCCTCGGACTCGTTTAGTCCATAGCTGGTATAGTAGCCTTCGCTCTTGCCGCTACCACTGAAGTCGAATGAACAGCTGTCGTAAGGCATATCGCCAGCTGCCTTCAGCAATGTCAGCACTTCCAATCTATTGGAACCCAGTCCATGCAGGTAAACAATGCAAGTAGTGTTGCGACGATTGCGATTACGAAACAACGAGCAGAACAACTCATTCTTGCGTCGATTCTTAACCTTGAGCCTTGTCTCAGCTATCTATTTATTCTCGGAGAGGTATTCAACCAGCTGCTCCTCGTTGTAGTTACAGCGTCTATCCCTCACGATCTCCGAAGCTATCTTCCTCACAAGTTAGAGGTTGGCAAGGTACTGCATTCCAGCTTGTTACCTGGTTACCGTTGGGAAACAATTATAAACGATTCAAACAAGCCGCTAATGCTTTGATTTGGCGATGCATTATCATGAAAGAGGTCGTACTAGATTGTCGTCCTCGAAGAAACCTTCGGTGACTACTCCCTCAGCAGAGCTGTACATTCCACGACCGTGCATCTTATCGCCCTTCCACTCACCATCGTAAAAGCTGTTATCGTTCCATTTATAACGTCCACGACCTTCACGGGCACCTTCCTTGAAGTAACCTAGATTACCTGGCAATGCTTACCTTCATAGATGTCGCTATTGGCGAAGTGGTAGACACCCTTTCCCTATTTCTTGCCGTACATCCAACCTCCCTTATAGACATCGCCTGTTGACATTTCAAGAGTTCCTTCACCTTGCTTCTTATCCTCGCGCCACTGACCTGTGTACTTATCGCCGTTGTAGTAGCGATAGGTGCCCTGCCCGTCTTTTAATCCGTTTCGCCACTCGCCCTCATAAATATCTCCGTTGGCAAAGGTCATCTTTCCCACACCATTCTTTTCGTCTCGCTCCCAATTTCCAGTATACGTTCCCTATGGAGAAGTCATGGTTCCATTTCCATGTTTGCAGTTGTCTCGAACATGCCCTTCAAACCTACTACTGTTCACATAATTGATCTTTGCAGGCCCGTTTGCGATGTCGTTATTCCAGGTTCCGTCGAACTCCGTACCGTTAGCAAACCTTAGAATTCCTCTACCTTGCCGGGCGCCCCTCGAGAATCCACCACGGTAGCCTTCTCCCGACTTGAGTTGAATTTCAAAGTCACCATTTGGTTGGCCATTCTGCCATGGTCCCTTGAAGAACTCGCCAGTCTTATACGTAAAGGTGCCTTGCCCATTGAATAGATCGTCCTTCCAATCACCCTCATAGCGATCTCCGTTGATGTAGAAGTATGTTCCTCGTTATGACTTCCTTCCCTGCTCAAAGTTGCCTCGGTAAGCTTCTCCATTTGCATAGAAAAGTGTGCCTGCATATCCAGCGAATATACCTTGACCATTTATGTTTCCGCGTGCAAAGCTGCCGCAGTACACATCTCCATTCATAAACTCCATGAGACCTTGCCCCGTGGGCCCAGTTGCATCCGTCCTTCCGAAGTACCTACCGTGTCGAAGTTGGACAGGTTGCACAGGACCGGCTGCCTGCTTCGCTGCCCGGATGGTCTGCTCTCTGTCGATCTGTATCATCGATTTAAATAATAACTGATTGGCTGGGTTTGGCTGGTCGTCCCTTGTCACCTCTCGGTCGTACCACAGCCTAGCAAAATAGCCGCATTTCAATTATTCTTTTGGTGGACGATTAGAACTTATGAATTAGAATCGATTCTTCTTCGGTGAGCTTTCTCCTTGGGAGTATCCTTCCTCACCGCAATAACAGCAATCCCGTGCTAAGGCGAAAAACAGGAATAGGAAACAATAGCCCATAAAAAAGAGCAGGTCATGTTCCACCAAAGGTCATCAACCCAGAAAAAAACCCGAACAGAAGCACTATTTCCAACCCTTGATAGTCAACGTGGTGAGCCTGCCACGCTTGGTGAGCCACCAAAGAGAGGAGTTCATCAAGCTGCTCGAACAGACCGCTATTCAAATGCGCAGCACGAAAATTTCCAATAGTAATCTTCTGGAGAGCCATCTCCGTCACAAACGGAAACTTTCGAAATGCTCTGGAAAGCTCAATAAAACCTTGAAGAAGCTGCAGATCATTACCGCCAACTGTAATAATACTTCACCACCCCCACCGACCCTTCGAGTGGAAACCGACCAGACCTTAACATTCGAGGTGAGGCGACGCCTAGCTGAAAAATTCAATCAGCACAGACGTCCACAACGCTAGAAGAGTCGGCTATCGCATGACCTTTCCTGAACTTGTTTATAATTCAAGACTGTGAATAAAACTTATGGCAGAGTGCAACCCATAGGAACTGGTGTTAGAGAACATTGTGAGGATCGACGAGACAGCCCTGAGCAACAACTTTAGAATGATGGCAAAGTGCATGAACAGCTTCAAGCTGCTCACCGATAGTACGGGTTGTTGCTATTGAAGGATGCGGGCAGCTCGAGAAGGCCAACAAGACAATTATGGAGGAACTCGATAGAATGCGCAAGAAGCAATAGAAGGAATTCATCGAGGTCAAGCTAGCCATTCGAGAAGTGCAGACAGAGGGCAAGTAGCTGACCAAGAAGGATTCCCACAAGACCTCATAGGTTATGTAGGAGAACATCAAAACAACGTTAAAGGAGGGTCTGCAATAAACTCTTATGGAGCACCTCGAGAAATAACTGAAGCTGATTCGCACAACTTCTCAGACCAAGGCCAACACCGAAGCAACTATGGAGCAGCAGATAGAAACACTTCGCAGATAAGTGAACAATATCAAAATCAACAAGCTGGACGTCAACGAATGTAATTTATTCGGTGATGCAGTTTCATCTGTGAGGGAGTTCATGAAAGAAGATAGCGCAACACTCACAGCCGTGAAGGAGCGTATTGAAGAGGTCAAGCAGGAGCTGGTGGTGATGCAGCAGCAACCCTCAGTGGACTACGAACCCAAGATGGCTGAGATTTCGGATGGCCTCCGCAAGGAAATATAAGCGTTAAGTAAGGAGGTGGTTACGCAGATAATCGATTGAGAACGAAATCGGATATGTCCGATCTACTCAAGCTTGAGGAACTACTGGTGGGGATGATCGAACATGCAGCCAACTCATCAGCCAAGAGATCGGCTGATAAGCTGGAGACCAAGAAGGGACTAGTATTCCTTGAGAAGCGAGTAAGTTACTGAGTAAAGTAGATCAACAAGGTGGTCATGAGCATGTTCGGAGACGAGGAAACCGATAAGGATGCACTCTTTGCTACGAAAGGCTGGAAATGCATCTCCTGCACGAAGGATCTCAAGGACTATTAAGGCAGGTTGGATAAGTTCAAGCCTTGGGCTGTCTTCCCTGCAAAGGAGCCACCAACCAAGGACAAATACACAGGCGTACAGTATATTCTCAGTATAGTTCGGCCAAGGCTTCCAGACTGTCGTTGAAAAGGCTGTCGAAAAGAAAGGTGTGGAACCCACTTACGACACTTATGGTCGGATGACCACCCCGTACAACCTGTCGAGAGAGGTGAACGTTGGCAGCAACAAAGCGTCCAACACCCCACCAACCCACCGTGGGTTGAGCAGCTCCCATTCCACACAGCTAAAGAACAACAACAATGCCAACACCACTCGCAGCCCAGGCCTAAACAACAGCTACTTGTAGACAAACTTCATGAACCACTTCGGATCCAGCGGTGACCCACACATAAACCTACGCGAATAGTACCGCAACCGTTTCATTGGAATCGAGTAGTACCTGAAAGTCTCACGAGCTTGTGACTGATTGCCTTCACCCTATAATAATATTTTTGTTTCGGTCAAGTTGAACGATGAACACCAACGACAACGCAAACTACACGATCTTCAATGATATCAAGCCGTTCGTAAGCAAGGAGGTCAACAACATCATCCAGGATCACCTCGACAAGAAGAACTACAACGTCAATGAAGCACAGGTGTGGTCCAACCTCATCTGTGACGAGGTACAGCCGACAGTCAACGTAGATTCTCAAGGCCATCACCAACGTCAATAAGAACTTCAAGTACATAGCCAATTGCATCATCATGCAAAAGGCCGACTGTGGCTTGAACATCAGTGGTAGCTGCTACTGGGACAACGACGTGGATGGTACCGTCACGGTCAAGTGGGACTCCCCAACGATGACGTGCATCGTCAACGTCTTCGGTTGCGGCCTGTGAACCTCCCTGGAACATTCATTGTTTGGTTGTGACTTGACGGCTCGGTATTTTGAACCGTCAACGATTCGGTTATAATCTAAGAAGTATCGGTCTGCAAGCTGCATGCTTGTAAGTTACTGCACGGACCAATCCACTTGGGACATCGTGTTAAAGTTATTTATTGAAATCACGGGAAGCTATTATGCGCACGTATTACGCGCAACCCTTCACGCAATCCATCTCGAAGGAGCCCATACGAGAGCAGCAGATCGAATCGTTGAGTATCGAGGCTAAAGAACCTAACCAATAACTCGCAAAGATATATGAAAGTCTCAAGAACAACTTCAAGACTCGCAACTTCAGTCTGTTCGGCGAGGATAGAATCAGTGCTGTCCCGAAGAAGAAATCCATCTCCCGGAGGAAGCTAGAGAAGCTGAAGCTACCGCATTTACCCCGTCTCCCGAGAATTAAGCACGGGGATTCGAAAAGCCCCAAAAAGCATACCAAAGAGGAATAGCTGGCTACTTTGGGCAAGACCCTACACCGGCAGAGTTCCTTCATCAACCGCATCTTTCGGTCGAATTCCAAGAAACGTACAAAGAGCGACCTCGTGAACAAAAGTAGCAACAAAATACTTCCTATACAGTTTACTGAAAACGTGATGAGGATGACGATAGCCATGCCTTCGAGGAAGGCCTCCATGAGAAATTTCAAGTAACCCGCAGAAGTGATTAACTAGAGGTTAAAGGATCTCGCAACTACTCGGGTGTTCAAGCAACTCTCCTCGAAGGAGATCAACCTCGAGTTGGAAGCACTTGACGAACGGTAGTTTCTCAACGTAATGAGGGCCTACAACTATCTGAAGGTTGGTGTGAACACCCTTGGTTCCTATCGTGCGTATGTTCGCCCTGGAAATAACAGCGAACTTATCAAGCGGTGCCTCAAGGCACGAGGATGCTGGATTATTGTGTAAAGCTAGGACGAAGGGGTGAATTTTCTGTGGTCTCAACTCCGTGCCGGACACTTCACGAAAAGACTAGAAAGTAGGACATTGATGCAACTGGAAGACCCCACTCCGACCAAACCAATCGCGTCACTGAACTAAAAGCTTGTGGAGGAATTCAGTATGAACAGGATCAGTGAGTATCCTTTGTTGGCGACCAGCCAAACTACACTTGATCGTGAGGTGTTTCGGTCTTACCTCAACAAAGTGCTGAACATTGCTAGCAGAGGAATCTCCAAAGCCGCAGACTACTACCGGCTCGTTTAGGTCATGATCCGCCGCCGTCCGAAATATTCAGTTGTGGATATTCCTAACCCCCATACCGTGAGACTCCACAATCATGTTGAAGGTGCTTCCAGCATCGGCAATAAAAAGGCTTTGCTGTTCCACATGCGTCGCTACTACTAGCAGCAGGGCCACGACCCATTTCATTTCATTCCCGAAACGGTGCATATTACTGGCTAAGCTGCACGCCTTACCGAAGAGGCCCTCAAATAGATGCTGCCATTCGGATTACCCTGTATTCTCAAACCAGGATAATTTACTAACCGAGGTAACGGAATCACTGTGCATACTGATTGGAAGTCACTTCAGCAGGCACTCGCAGCAATCCACTACGGCTCCATCGTTGTGCAACGTTATATCACACCCTTCCTTTACAAGGGTAGAAAGTTTGATATTCGAGTATGGGTGTTGTGGAACGGTAGGCAGGCTTGGTGGTACAGATAGGGGTATATCCGGACGGCCTCGAAGGAGTTTAGCATGGCCAATACCAGCAGGTTCGTACACCTCACCAACGATGCAGTTCAGAAGTACTCGGATACCTACGGCAAGCATGAACAAGGCAACAAAATCTCCTTCAACTAGTTTCAAAGGTACCTGGATTTCCACGAACCTAGCTGTAACTTCTGGCACACCGTCTATCCTGAGATGAGAAGGTTGGCTCGAGATGCTTTTCGTGTGGCTTCTGTCACGATGGATCAACGCAAACGTATGTTCGGTTACGAACTCTTTGGGCTTGACTTTTTGGTTGATGCTGCGTTCAAACCATGGCTTATCGAAGCCAATACCAACCCCTGCTTGGAGACTTCCTGCACACTGCTGACCAGGCTGGTCACAAATATGGTCGATAATGTGCTGTCAATTGCTGTGGATCCGTTGTTCCCTCCCCCAGATAATCGTCATCGGAACTTCAACTTCTAGTCTAATTTCAAATTCGAGCTGCTTTACGATGCATACACCGACAATACCGACCCACCGCTACTGACCGAGCGCAAGTTCGAGGCCGAATCGGACTGTTCGGACTCCAGCGAGGACCCGCTACAGGAAAGCTGACCCACTATCGATTGCAAGCATGCATAACCCACTTCCTGCTTGTTACTGCGCTGTTTATACTTAATTTGTTCGACTTGCTCCAATATCATCACGTCACCAGAGTTTGGTTGTGTTGGGTAGTGCCGAAACCAACCACACCATACCTGCGAACAAATCAGTTGATACCTTTCACAAAAAATCGAAAGGTTAAGGAGCAACAGTCGATACTTCTATCTTGATAATTGAGAACACAAATTTTTGTATTCTCTTTCTTCCATCGGAGAACCAATTTAAATTCGATTTGCTGCGCCGACTCCGGCACGCATAAAGCCGGCATGGCCTCATTGGTGAAATTCAGGAGTACTCGACCTCCAACAAAAATCGTTTCCAGTGGGTTTATCCCTTTCGGGTCTTTTCCTGGAATGTGCATAGAGAGAAACATTGGACTAAAACGCTCCAACGAAACGATACAGAGATCCCTTCAGCTCCTCTTATCACTTCCGCTCAAGATTGCCTCCAATCTTGATGCGCCATGTTTATTGTCTCGCTTCATATTGAATTTAATATTAAATATAACAGTGAGGATGAGCCTCGCAAATATCCTGTCCACGGACCACACCGCCTCGAGCAAGCAGCTGGCGACGCTGCAGCCGGGTACCCGCAAGAAACTCGAGCACTTCAGCTACGCTCTGAGCGACATCATCGGCAAAGGCTACTCTAGCCAGGTGTTCCGCGGCAAGAATGACCTCACAAGTAAGCCTATCCACCAACCTCAGATGAACCCGTGGCCATCAAGGTCATCGACATGAAGATGCTCAAGTGTGAGGTCAACCGATCCCTGCTGGCCAACTAAATCGAGAACCTCAAGCAGCTCAGCTACACGCCAGCAGTGCTGCAGCTGTACGAGGTCTACAACACCAAGAACAACACCTACATCATCACAGAGCTCTGTGATAGCGATCTCAGCAAACGCATCAAGCGCAAGCTTCAGGAGCATGAGGTGTTTGGGTTCATCGGACAGCTCGTCGATGGCTATCTGCACCTGTTCCGCAAGGACATTATACATAGGGATCTCAAACCAGCCAACATTCTTATGAAGGACGGGCAGCTTAAGATTGCTGATTTCGGGTTTTCCATTGGAGCCAAGGAAGCTTCGAAGCCAAGCAAGTACAATGTTGGGTCACCCCTTTACATGGCCCCTGAGTCGCTTAGGAAGAACGAGTATTCCTTTAAAAGCGATATTTGGGCATTAGGCGTTATATTTTACGAAATGCTGTTCGGACAACCACCATGGCGTGCTAAAAATGAGAAAGAGCTTTTGAAGAAGATTGAAACGGAAAGCATCCAATCACTGCTCTTACCCACGACCACAATCAACCCAATCTCCCGCGAATTCATCTTGAAGTGCTTAGCATTCGATCGCAACGATCGGATGGGTCCCGAGGAACTTGAGAAGTTTAGTTTTAGGTCACAACAACAACCACAGATTACCCTCCCAGAACTCACCCCAAACCGCCCGTTCAAGGAAAAGGTGTTGATTGAAAGAGTCAATCAAACGACCTTCTGCACACCGACCGAGCCAATAATGATGGAAACTGAGAAGAAAGCAGAAGTCAAGGATTTTACCAAATCTGTTGAGAGAAAGGATAGGCAGAACCTGGAAAACAGGTTAAAGAAGCCTGAGAATGACGATGGGATCAGCCGGTAGGACCGTAAGGAGATCAGTAGAATGCTTATCTCGGAGGTGCACTTTTGTAGATTCTTGTACAAACTCAGCCAGAGAATACGTGGGGAGCCCCAACTCTCCGACGCTGAGGATCTCCTAAAGCACTACTCGAATGTTGTGATGCACAAGATCGTTAACGTCAAGGATTTCGAGAACTTTAATTTTATCAGCACTCCCCTCTACGAACAGTACAAGCAATGCAACGACTTCAATAAGATCCGAAAGATCGGCAAGGAGTACTATATCAGATACTCCGAGGAACTGCTGGAAGGGAGTGGTAAATACGATGTGCCAGATACTATCAAGGCAACCGCAACGTATATAGGACAGCTCACAAAACGGTTGGCTGAGGCTGTGACACCAGAAACCATCAGTGCTCATACAGGAGAAATCATCGTGTTGGACTATCTGGTGACCACCTACCAACTGCTTGGGCTCATCAAGGATCGATAGGACTACGCTCGGTTCGCCCGCAAAAGTAAGATAGAGGAAATCGTGGAAGGCAGCCCTACCAGCATAACCGCCAACCATTTCCAGAAGATTCTGTAGAAAATCAGCGACCTGGGCCTATGATCATTTGGATGTCTTTTATACTATGGAAAAGGAAGTGGAAGCGGTGTTGGAACTTTTCAGGCGTGGAGTAACGAATGAAATAATAAAGTTCGCTGAGGCCGACGAGAGCCGCGCGATGGCGTTAATGTTCTAAGCCATGCGAAGAATAAGCAATGCTATGCCGTTTGCGGAGGGTGATGCGCTCACCAGCCATCCTTAACTTCTGAAGATGCTGATGCTGTGCTCGCCGATGAACGGTTAGGCTGTGGATATGCTGCTGGAGACGCTACTGGATAAGTTCAAAGTACTCTTGTGACGTATTCGGCAGGACAGGGAATACATGATCTTCAGCATGTGGAAGCTATGTGAGAGTATCGCAGAGCTAGATATCCGAACAGCAGGCAGCATTCTCACAAGAAAGATCATTGATTTCGACGAACCAGTCACCAAGAAGCCGATCAACCTCTCGAAGGTGTAGTAATGCTACATGATGCGGCATCTATGGAGCATCAAGCGTACAGTCGTGCAGCTGCTTCCCCAGCTATTCACGATAATCCACCAACGCTCACCAACCGACGTCAAGGAGAAGATGTTCATCTTTCGGTTGCTGAGAACCGATTGCCGTAATCCAGAGCTTGCCTTACAAATCTGCCGGACCGCAGATGCTCTCAAACTCAAGTTTAATCTGCAACCCTAGGCCCGGAAGAGCAAAGCATAAACTGCAGTGAGAACTATGAAGCGGCGCATGACCACAAGAAAGCTTCCGCCACAGAATAATTTTTCGGTTGACCGAGCACTCATCGAGTAGTATACCCGCTACAATAAGGGTGAGGAGCTTTTGGGTGTGCTCAAAGCGGATATTAACGTTGAAGCCTTCCTATCGTATATTGTTCGACCAGAGGAACAGTTAATCGATGAGAGGGTTTGGAGCGGTATCACCTTCGCTCAAGCCCGCAATCAACGATCAGTGAAGGCACTGGAGATGCTCAGAGACCTGAAATTCTTCCGGAGGCTAGTAGCAACCTTCCCATAGATATTCAATGTGTTCTTCAACTACCTTTAGAGTAAACGGGCAAGCGATCTTGACTTCAATGGTATCAAGCAACTGCTGGAGGTGTTCATGCGCGATGATGCTGCGGTGGTAACTACCCTTCTAATTCGGTCTGAATTGCTCGAGAATTTCTTCCCAGAGTTGGAGGATAAGGTGTTCTACGAGTTTCTTGTTCGCGCAATCGGACTGTACAACGTGCGCCAGCAATCAGCACTGAACCTGAAGAAAGTGTACTACAACTATATGGAGAGGTGCGAGTTCTTCCAGCTGCTGATCAATAATATGCACTGTATCTGCCATGATGGGCTTGCAACCATCAAGGATAAGTATCTTGAAGATATGGAGCAGGCGGTAAAGCGCTACTATACCGATCGCAGGAAGACCAAGACTGTTGTATTGAGCACACCCGCCATTGTACAAGTGAATTCGGAAGATCCACCACCGAATAAAACTACATTCTTCCAGCCACGAAGTTCAGTGGAGGTCGTGTTGCCACCACCCTTGACAACCTCCCGAACTGATCGCGCCAAGATAAGCAAGCAAACTATCACGGAATAATGCAAGCAGTACACCCCTCCCTATGCCGTCGCTCCCTACCGTGGGTACTACTCGACTGCACCGGTACTCAACTTCTTCAGTGTCGAGCAGGAGAACGTGGATATCAGCCAATAAGAATGGCACCTGGCCACCTGTAGCTTGTACCATGAGATCCTGTAATCTGTGGTGGGCTGCCCCTTTGAAGTACCCTACGAAATTATACGTGCAGTGCTACCAGATAGCTACTAACTCATCAATGGAATGTTCTTAAACTTAAAGAAATACACAGCATTGCTGCCCACTCACCCAGATAACAGTGCTAAGAGGATAGTTAAAGTTCTCAACATTCTGCTGGAAAATCCTTTGTTCGAACATATGCGATCTCACTTCAAATAGTTATGTTCGAAGCACATACATACCCTCTACCCAATCATCTGTAAGCTCTTCCAACAAAATAAGGAGCCCGTGTATCATCAGACCATCACCATAGTCAAGGTCATTGGTGAGGACGCCTTGGATGCGGTGACCCTACTATCCAACTTCCTGAAGACTATCAAGCCGGTTGAGAAGCAGGCAGTCTTTGACAGTATCCAAGAGGATCTTTGGTTCATACTCATGCTCTGGTTCTTCGACTGTTCCCTCAATAACCTCTACCAAACACTCTTCTACGATATTGTTGAGCAGCTGTGCCAATTCGCAAGTGAGAGTCTCTTAGTAAAGGTACTCTTCAAGTACAACATGGTATCTTGTCTCCATAACGCCTACAACGACGTTGTCAGGTAGCGAGTGCTCGTTGTGGAGTGGCATATGCAGACATTCTACTTCTACATCCGGAAACTTCACAGCCTTATTGACACAACCCTACAGGTAATAGTCGTAGGTTATTTAGGCTCGACGAGAGCTCACAGTGCTCCGACAGAATCTTTCCAAGACAGTTGCTTGGCATTTCCTCTCCAACAAAATTAGGTTAGGTCTGTACAGTACTCGAGAGCCCTACGATAGCCTCACCGCTTCCTCCAACAACTTAGCAGACTCCCCACGTAATAGCACCTACAAGACACTGGTGGCTCCTTCCTTCTGACTATCCACTACAATAATTATCTCTATAAGATTAAATGGCAGCATTCGAAGCCCAGCCGAACTATCACCCGTTGGGGCGACCAGTCGAGACCACTCGCGTCACTACCTACGAACAGGTCACAAGAATAGCTCGAGACCGTGAAGATGAACAGCTGTTCACCGACCCGGAATTGCTTCGAAGTATCCAAATGAGCTACCGAGATATCAAAGGGTCAGTCGGTTCCAGCAATAGTCGACCCGTGAGTCAGAACAACACTGCCGGGCGACAGTACGTCGGAGATAGACCAACGAGTACAAGCTTCGTCGTGGATACAAAACCTGCACAGGAACTGTTTGTGGACAATACGAACATTCCACCACCCACACACTTTTACTACATCAACCCGCAACAGTCAGTTGATAGCAGTAGAATGCAACATGCAAACCAACATAGGACTTATGTTGTGAGTTCAGCATAGAAAGTGCCACAGCAGCACATTATGCTGCAACAATCCATACCCATGGTCCATCCACCAACTATCCTGCTATCGCCTCCAGTGATCACGCAACAACAATATTCACCCGCGGGACTGGAGCATTCTATCCAGCGATCTCAATCAGTCACCAGGTTGTCAGGATAGGTGGTCTCCAGAGCAGAATACGAACGCTGCCAAAACGAATGCCGAATGTGGGAACAGAGGTACAACGATCTGTACAAACGGTTAAACAATCAAACCCAGACCACCAACGGCAGCAACACAGCAATAACTGAGGGAGAGCTCAATCGCCTTCGACAATAGAACATCGAGCTGGAACAACGTCTGTCCGTCTACCAGTCCACAGAGCATAGCATCCAGCAAAACGTGGAGGCACAACTAACAGAGTTAATAAACAAGTATCGTAACGAAACTCTAAAGGAATGTGAACTTCTCTACGATAGGTTTAGGTTGGAGTGCAGGCAAGTGGAAAGGGACGGTGCCACCGTCTACTACACTTGATTTCTTCGAACAAAATAAGATGGGCGCTACCCTCAAATAAGATTTATACGATTTAAGTTGGAATGGCCCCCTGTAACAAGGAACAGCTGGCCGTATTCCTCATCACGTTCTTTGCGTATGCAGCCATACACGCCATGAGGACAAGCTGGAGTTACAGCAAGAAACTCCTACAGGGGCAGCATGGAGAACTCTATATAAGCAATGTACAACTGGGTGTGACGGATACAGTGTTCCTGCTCTGCTACTCATTTGGGTTCGCTTTTATCGCGCCGTTGGGAGATCGATACAACCGCAGAAGATTTCTTGTGGCTGGCTATCTCGTTTGTTTAGCAGGATATCTGTTCTATCCGGTGGCCTACCACTTCTTCGGATTGGGAAATGTGCTATTTCTGATAGTGTCGATGGGAGTCAGTGGACTTGGAAGTTCTGTCGGAGTCCCCGGTTCAATGGGTATTCTCGATAGATGGTTTCATGGAGGGCATAAAGGGCTGATCATTGGGTTATGGACAGGTTGCCAGTGTCTCGGCAACATTATTGGATTCATCTCGTCGACCATCATCACCCAGTACCTACATCTCCGCTGGGAGTACAACTTTTTCTACAATGGGCTGGTCACGCTATTTCTGACCATAGTAACACTGTACTTCCTGCGAGAGGAACCGTTCGAAACAGATGCTGATAACATGGGCAGAGAGAGCGTACCTTCGGAAGAATAAAATCTTGAGACCCCAGCCCACAATTTCTTCACTGTCTTTACAGTACCAAAAGTCATACCTTACACGATTGCGTTCGCATGCTTGAAAGCTTCAGTTTACGGGCTGCTCTTCTGGTTTCCAAAATATGTCTTCGAAAAGGGCATGGCAGAGTATTCAGGCTACATCCCGAGTATGATAGATGTCGGAACGTTCATAGGCGGCATTCTGCTTGGCTACTTGGGGGATAGGATGGGTAAGAGGTCGCTCCTGCTCGCACCTTTCATCTTCTTCAGCTGCATCATGATGCTCGTAACAACACTTTTCCTCAAAAGCAATCCAATTCCTTACTTCTTCGTAGTCCTCCTTATAGGTATTAGCTTGGGGGGTCCTTACAACATCATCGGTACAACTGTAGTGTTATGTAGGCTCCGTTGTGGCCATTGACCTCGCCAATCAACCAGAAGTCAAAGGCAACAAAAAGATCGTGTCAACAATCGTAGGCTTTATCGACGCCATCGGAGCACTCTTTTCGGCGCTGAACCAGCTGGTGCACA
>ERZ724508.517-NODE-517-length-27239-cov-11.461154_pt1 | contig 27239 bp, 33 predicted proteins | sample MGYA00376041_ERZ724508 | MGnify/ENA primary metagenome ERZ724508 (study PRJEB28724, sample SAMN07190887) | wastewater metagenome | isolation source: effluent of sewage treatment plant in Hong Hong | place: USA: Christiansburg, Virginia | collected 2016-03-01 ...
GTTCGCTCAACACCAGTGGTGTAATAGGCTCAGCCTTCCACTCCATGAGTAACCTATTCGCCTCTGCCGTCGTCGCTATTCCCTTGAGCTGCTCGCGTCGCTCAGGTGTTAGTCGTACCCCTAGGAGCGCAGCCGTCTGCTGTGCCTTCACGTATGTGTTAGCACTGACCGGCTCCTTCGGTAGCACTACTGTACTGCCATGGTCTACATGTCCCACTACTATGGGTACATACTCATACGGCATAACTGGCAGTGGTGGAGTCCCATATATTCTATTCAACTCTACTCTTGTTGTCATATCAGTCATTGTTCTATCCTTTCGTAAAGCATAAGGCGCAAGCAACCGCAAGCGCCCCACTGCAATGGTGTCAACAAGTTTATGAATGACGTGGCGCGGCGCCTTTTATTTTCTCAGAAAATGTAACGACCGCATAGTCTGATAGCTCATCGTTGTCATCTGCCGAGTCGCCATTGATTGAAGCTTGGTAGCTAGCAAACTTAGGCTCCTGTTTCTTAAGGTCCGCTATTGTAGCCCCCTCTTGTAATGTGTACTGGACCGCATCGCCTCCAATAACCTGTGCAAATACCTTCATGTTGTCTCCTTTGTGTTTAGTCCCGCCTCTGTGGCGAGAGTTTGTTGCTGTTCTATAGTTGGGTCGGGGTGGGGTCCGATCGTTGAACCTTGGGCCTGTGGTGTAGCGTAGCCCTCGGGCTGTGACACCAGTGGTATTAAGACCACTACGTGCACTGCTTCGAGCATGTGTTCTATGTCTATCCATGCAGACGCCAGGGTGTACATGTCTTGTGATAGGTGCCTGTTTATGAGCGTCGATGCTGCGTGTATATGGTTATCCTCCGGTGACGCAAGTGGTTGGTATGGTACGTAGTCTCGTTCGTATGGCGTCGTGATCTGTATCTTCTCACCCTTATGGGTAAGCTTTGTTCTTACTGTTTGATTAAAGCCATTCATAGTAACTCCAGTTGTGTCTTTTCCTTTGCTTATTCATTGTCTTGTTTGTGAACTGCCACCATAGGTCTGATGTCTCACATATCTGGGTTACGTGTTCATGTACTCCATGCTTATTAATTATGTAAGGACCATAACCTATCCTATTGATAGACGTAGCCTTAAGATATGCAGTGTGTATATACCATGTTCCTTCACTGTCTATACGGGTGGTATGACATGAAGCTTGAGGCGTGGGACCTGTCAGTTCCACGTCGCTGCACTGCGTGTAGCTTGGTTCGATGTTCATTGCAGTGAAATTCCTTTCTTGTTTTTGTTGTTGAAATTGTGTGCTCAAATGCAATTGGTTGCAGATGGCAGTGGGTTTTCGGTGTATTAAATGGATAAAGTTACACTTGTTTTGGGGTGTTTTGTGTGACGTGCCGCGCATTGGATGTGGATCTTGGTGCGTGGTGTGTCATGCTCGATTCGTGTGCAGTTTTCTCAAGATTCCTTGAGATTGCGTCGTAAGTTAGATTAGATCCAGGTACTCTGTGTCACAAATTTTTACCCCCCATCAGCGGTACTGCACTTGCGGTGCTGCGTTAATTGTTGGATGTGGTGCAGCATGCTTAGTTTTGTGGCATAGTTACGGATGGCGCGTCGCGCATTACACCAAGAAAATGATTTTGCTGTAACACTGTAACGTGCTTGAAATTTAAAGGGAATTTTAAAATTTTATTTATTGTTACAGATATATCTCTTTAAAAGAGTATATAAATATAAATAAGAAAAAAGTAGATTATAGTAACTTAGGTAAGTATTGAACTATTTGGTAATATATATAAAGGTTTATAAACCCCCCTTGAGTGTAACTTTCCGTAACTATTTTACCAGTTTTTCCACTGGTTTTTGCGTGCATTCCACGACACTTGGAGTTTTACCCTCAATTGCCTTCAAAATTGCGTCGAGTTTGGCATCATAACGCACACCATCCACGACCCAGTAACGCACTGCCTTACTCTTCTTCGGCTTGTTATCATCTGCCATTGCCACGACGCACGAGGCATATATCATAACCAATGCCATAGTCATAAGCTGTTCCATTATTCACCAAGCCTTAGCTCGGTGAACGCTATCACAACTGCAATATTCACTGCCAATACGCTAACGCATATCAGCAGCTCGAACATATCTGCACTACCCATTGGCAACCTCGACGCTGTCCTTCACAGACAACTCACTGGTGTGGTCCATAATAAACTCTTTAACTTCTTCTTGCATCCCGAATAGCTTTTCCCATTGGCTAGAGTATAGCGTGACTGGGAACTTTCCTAAGCCATACACAGATACAGCGCCTTTAGGGCTTACCTTGATGGTGTTAGTCTTTGGCTTCAATGCTCTTGCAAGCTTTGCTTCCAGTTCCGCGATTCGTTGTTGTGCTTCTTCTTGTGTCATTGTTGACTCCTATGTCTTCGGGCTTAATTGCCTCTAGACTTGGTCTTTGGACTTTGGATGGCTTGCGCGACGCGCAAGCTTAGGCCCAAAGACCAAGATACAAGCAACTAACGATAGTAATGCCAGACTCGACAGCCTTCGCATTTAAATCGCCTATAACAGCCTTGTTTCCCCCAAGGCTGGCATGACCCATCTAAGCTCGCTATTAGCTCGTTATACGCTTGATAAAGCGTCACACGAAGCCAGTGTCAGTGTATCTGGCGCGGCATAGGGCAAGATAGCCACGCAGCTTTATCATCGGCTGGGTGACTCATGCGCCTAGTATCACTTCCCGACGAATCGGTGCGACTAGGCGAAAAGAGTTACTGCACTCGGTGTGCCACCCGATAAGTAGTTGATTTTGCGTCGGGAGGCGGTGCACTTTGACCCCGAATCACGATGCGCGGTGCATCATCCGGTGTCACTCCGACACCGAGGCGGTGCGCTTTGACACCGGCACTGGTGCGGAATGACACCGGCGACTTGAAGCTATGGTACAAGCGACGCGCGCACGCGCGGCGGGGGTATAAGCGCGTGTCACGCGCGGGCGGGCGCGAGGACCCCCACCCCCGATTCGGACCCCACCCCCCTTGCGTACTCAGGACCACGACGCAACCCACTACAAAACCCACACAAGATTGCTGCACCGCGTCCCACGCTACAACTTGACTTCCCCCTCCTTTTCCACACACTGGAGTAATGTCCACAAATATCCAAATCCCAGCAGTCAGCTTCGATGAACTGCTTCGCAATCGCACTCACAAAGCACGCAGCGTGGGTGCTCACATCCATATATACAACTCCACCACTGGAGTTACGGAATTTATTCTTAAGCGTGACACCACTGGTGTAAGGACGAAGTTGGTTCCCAGAACCCTCAACGGAGCCACGGTTCTCGTTGAGGAGGAGCTAGCAGACGGTACAGTAACTGTACAGTCCTATACTCCATACTCAGAAGTGACCCTTGAGCTGGTGTGCAATGAGATCATCAACGGAAGAACGCTCAAGGAAATATGTTCCATGCCTGATATGCCTTCCTACGTGCAGCTATGCTCGTGGAAGCGCAACATTCCTGGTGTGGAGGAGAAGCTTGCGCAGGCTAGAGAGGATCGAGGGGAGTACCTTAGGGACACTGCCATGGAGGAGGTACACACAATGGACGAGGACAACGTGGCGAGCAGCACCGCCCGACACAAGGCCCTGGTGTGGGCCGCTGGAGTAGACAACGCCCGCTACAGTCCTAAGGCGAAGATAGAAGCAACATTAACGGCACCGACGCAGATCGTGGTGTACACTGGTATAGGAGTTCCGAATGAGGTTCAACCAAGAGCAGAACAAGATAAACAGGTATCTGAACGACACAATGATGGAGCAGCGGCGGGACCTAGTACGACTGCACAACAGGATGTTCTCGTTAATAGTGTACTGTGTGTTCCTAACGAGCATGCTCCTAGCGATGATGGTGTACAGTGTCCGTTAGAGTAATAGACACTGGCTACAGGCCACGACCACAGCAGGATACAGTACATAGGTCTGGGGCACGATACAGAGTCGTGGTGGGTCATCGACGGATCGGGAAGACCCACTTTGGGTTGAACGAGATCGTGCACAAGGGGCTGTTGAACATGAAGAAGAACCCCCAGTATGCGTACATTGCGCCTACCTACGGGCAGGCGAAGCGTATTGCGTGGGACCTGCTCAAGGATTACACGAAGAACATACCTGGTGTTGAGGTCAATGAGTCGGAGCTACGGGTGGATATACCCCGACCCGCGACGCAGGACAGGATCAGGTTCATGTTGCTCGGGGCTGAGAACCCTGCCTCACTCTTAGGGATGTACCTCGATGGCGTGGTGTTCGATGAGTATGGGGATATGAACCCTATCGTGTGGACACAGGTCGTCCGACCGCTCCTGACTGACCGACTGGGGTGGGCTGTCTTCATAGGAACGCCTAAGGGGCAGAACCATTTCTATAATTTATATGAGTTGGGGAAGTGTACAGAGCACTGGCAGTCCTTCATGTTTAAGGCTAGCGAGACGGGCATCATAGCACGATCCGAGCTGGAGCAGAACAGGGCTGTCATGAGTGACAGTGAGTACATGCAGGAGTTTGAGTGTAGTTTCGCAGCAGCACTGGTAGGAGCTTACTATGGTAAGGAGATGGAGTGGTTGGAGCAGAACAATAAGCTCTCTAGTGTACCCATCGACGTAGCCCTTGGTGTATGGACAGCGTGGGACCTTGGCATAGATGATACCACTGCCATTTGGTTTGTGCAGCAGCACGGTAGGGAGATCAGAGTAGTCGATTACTTGGAGACATCTGGGGCTGGGCTGGACCACTACGTGCGAGAGCTGAAGGCGAAGAACTACGTATATGAAGGGCACTTCCTACCGCATGATGTGAAGGTTAGGGAATTTTCAGATGGGAAGACGCGCCTGGAGAAGTTGCAGAGTTTGGGGTTGCGTAATATAAAAGTTGTTGCGAAGCTTCCTGTAGCGGACGGGATCGAAGCGGCACGAACCATGCTGAAGAAGTGCTGGTTTGATAAGGATAGATGCGATAGAGGAGTTAGGGCGCTTAGGAATTATGAGAGGAAGTATGATACTAGGAACCAGATCTTCCAGCAGACCCCGCTGCACAACTGGGCATCCCATGGTGCTGATGCGTTCAGGACTTTAGCAGTTGGATTCAGAGAAGATATGCCATCGGTTATGGACAAACGTAGATATCCGAGGCAGACTGATAACGACTACAGTGTCGTATAAAAGGAGGACGTATGAGTTCAGGTAAGAGTAAGTCGAAGACAGGGATTGGTGTTATAGATAATACAGTTGACTATGCGGTCAATGAAGTGGTGAATCCAGCGGGACAGAACCTTGAGCAGGGCGGTGGTAGGATACTACAAGGCATCGGAGCTATGGCCACAGGGGACTTCAACAATGCAGGTAACACATTACTGGAAATTAGCGCGGCCAGCATGACAGGCGGTACATCTCTACTTGCGGGGTACAAGGCGGGAGAGACTCCTAGGGAGAGGAAGACGCGAGAGCAGCTTGCTAAGGTGTACACTGAGGAGCAGATGCAGAAGAATGCCGACGCCGAAGCGGCAGCCACGAAGAAGCAAGAAGGTATCAATACAATAGTGGGAGAGATGGTTACGTCTAGAAGAAGACAACCTGGCAAAGCGGCCACACTATTAACAACAGTAGGGGCTGCATCAAGCTATGGCCCCTTGCTAACAGGTAGGAGCACATAATGAAGAAGATGAACATAGAGCAGATAGTAAAGCTCTTAGGGAAATTAAAAGGATCACGAGGCACATGGGAATCTCACTGGCAAGAGGTTACAGACTTCGTTTTACCTAGGAAGAATACAGTATTAAATAAAAAATCCCCTGGTGAGAAGAGAACGTGGCAGTTATTAGATAACACTGCGGTACACTCGAATGAGTTATTAGCAGGGGCACTGCACAGTATGCTAACAAATCCCGATTCACCGTGGTTTGAGATGACAACTGGGAATATTATAACAGATAATGATGACCAAGTACGCCTTTGGCTACAGGAAACAACAAGAGACATACACAATGTCATAAATAATTCAAATTTTCAAACAGAGGTACATGAACTGTACGTAGATTTAGGTGCAATAGGAACTGCTTGTCAGCTTATAGAGGAAGATGACGACACAATAGTACGATTCTCTACTAAATTCATCGCTGATTACTTCATAAAAGAGTCCAGGTCCGGTAAGGTTGAGTTAATTATGCACGAAGCACGCTGGAAAGCTCATGATTTGATAGAAGAGTTCTCTGAAAAAGGGATGCACAGAGATGTACTTAAAGAATATACTGAGCAGAAGGGCACAGAGTACAAAGTTGTCCACTGCGTTTACGAGTGTGCGGAGAAGTACTACTCAGTGTATATTCTTCCAGACTTAAACCACAAATTAAAAGAAGAAACATTCAACGAATTTCCATATCTTACCCCCCGTTGGAGTAAGGCAAGTGGAGAAGACTACGGTAGATCACCTGGTATGAGCTGTTTGCCGGAGATTAAAGTGTTGAATAAGATGAATGAAACATTATTAATCGGTGCGCAGAAGAAGGTAGATCCTCCGATCCAGATGCCAGACGACGGCTTTGCACTACCTATCGTAACTCGCCCAGGTGGTATCAATTATTATAGATCAGGGTCTAACGATGTGATCAAACCTATATTCAACGACACCAATCTGGAGTTTGGTTATCAAGCGATGGAAGATCGTAGGCAAAGAGTACGCGACACATTCTACGTAGACCAGTTGAAGCTTCGTCAAGGTGGCCCTATGATGACAGCTACGGAAGTTCTACAGAGAACTGAGGAGTCTATGCGACTACTAGGCCCGATGCTTGGTAGAATGCAGTCAGAGTATCTTAGACCGTTGATAAACAGAGTATTCAACATCATGTTACGAAAAGGTAAGATCAAACCAGCACCTGCCGCTATGAAAGGGCATACGTTAGATGTACGATACTCATCTTTGATAGCCAAATCTCAGAGGCTAGCAGATGCGCAGAACATTCTTAGAACTGTACAGGCTGTTGCTCCATTTATGCAAATGGACCCATCTGTTGCAGACAACTTCAATGGTGATGCTTGCGCTAGAATAGTCGCTGGAGTTTACGGCTTTCCACAACTGGGGTTACGAAGCGCGGCAGATGTGCAGAAGCTTCGCCAACAGCGAGCCGAAGCACAGCAAGCACAACTGGATGCGGCACAGGAAGCACAAGAGCTACAGAACGCTGGACAGATGGCTAACATTACACAGAAGGTAGGGGCGAATGGCTAAGAAGAACTTAGATGTAGCAAAATTACAGGACTACCACACGGTGTTTGGCTCTGTCGCTGGTAAGAGAGTACTCAATGACTTAATGAAAACACATTACGTTATGAACTCGACCTTTCATGAAAATCAAAACGTAACATGCTTAAGGGAGGGTGAACGAAACGCCATCCTTAGGATACTTACGATATTAAAACTGGACATTAATCACATACGTGAAAGGATAGAAGAAGATGAAAAGATTCGGGCTAATGAAACTATTGTTTGATAAAGAGGGAGACGGCACAGGAGGTGGCGGTGGAGGAGCAGGAAGTTTACTTAATACAGGTGGAAGTAACGGAAGCTCTACAACACCCACAGCTCAAGGTGCTCAGGGTGCAGCGAGTGGAGTAGACAAATCCGGTGGAGATCCTAATGCTGCTGGAGCCGCAGGCGCTACCAATTGGATTAGTGCGCTCCCTAAAGAGCTACAGGAAGATGCTTCGCTCAAAAAGTTCACTGACATTCAGGGGTTGGCCCAGTCCTACATCAATGCTCAGAAATTAATTGGAGCAGATAAGATTCCCGTACCAGGTAAACATTCAACTGAAGAAGACTGGAAGAATGTGTTCCAAAAGTTAGGGCTACCTGAGACACCTGACAAGTACGAAGTAAAGTTTGGTGAGCAGGCTACGTTAGATAAGAAGTTTATAGATGAATTTAAAACTTTATCACACAAAGCGGGTATTCTTCCTAAGCAGGCTCAACAACTTGCCGACTGGTTCACTCAATCAAATGCTTCTGCTGAAGCTGAGATCATAAAAACTAGGGAAGCGCAAGTAGCAAAAGAAATTAACGACCTTAGAACAGAGTGGGGTAAAGCTTTTGATGATAAGATTCAATACGCTAACAACGCTCTTACAAAGTTCGCTGATAAAGAAACTATGGACTACTTTGCTAAAACTGGACTTGCTAACGATGTACGTTTGGTGAAACTCCTATCTGGTATGGGAGAGCAGTTGTTCAAAGAAGGTAAGATTGCCGACTCCGGTGGAACTTCAGGACGTTTGTCACCTATGGAAGCTAGAAAAGAAGCCAATAAGATCATTGGTGATCCAACACACCCTTACCATGTTAAGTCCCACCCTGGACATAAGGCAGCTATCGAAGAGGTTGCAGCCCTATTTAATATGGCTAGTGAAAAAAGTACTTGATTTTATTTTTAAACCCTGGAAGCATGGGGCTAAGGACAACCAATACCTTGGCCCTTTCATGTTGAGCACGACAATGAGTGCTACTCTCTAACAGGACCCCTAGTTTAGGGACAATCCAAAAATCGCATCCTAAACTTTAACATTTTATATGGGGGACAATTATGTCTACACAAATCACAGAAGCATTTGTACAACAATATAGCGCAAACGTTATGATGTTGTCACAACAACAAGGTTCAAGACTTGAGCCAAAAGTAAGACAAGAATCACAAAAGAGTAAAGCACAATTCTTTGATAGAATTGGTACTGTATCAGCAGTTCGTAGAACTGGTAGACACGCAGCTACTCCACAATTAGACACTCCTCACTCAAGACGTATGGTTACGTTAGAAGATTATGAGTGGGCAGATCTAGTAGACGATCAAGATAAGATTAGAATGTTGATCGACCCAACTTCTCAGTACGCTATTGCAGCTGCTTGGGCATTTGGTAGATCTAAAGACGATGTCATCATCGCAGCCTCTGTAGGCAGTGCCTACTCTGGTGAAGCTGGAGCAACTACTGTTGCACACCCAGACGCACAGAAATTCGCAGCTACAACTGGAGCAGCTTTCTCAAATCTTAATGTTTATACATTAAGAAAAGTAAAAGCTATGATGGATGCTGACGAAGTTATTGGTAAGAGATATTTCGTATGTACTTCTTCTCAGATCGACGCAATGTTAGGTGAAACTCAAGTTACTTCAGCGGATTACAACAGCGTAAAAGCTTTAGTACAAGGCGAAGTAAACTCTTTCATGGGTTTTGAGTTCATTAGAACAGAGCGCGTTGGCTTAACTACTTCAACAACTGCAACTGTAGCAACTGGTGTGGTTGGAGCGGGTGTTTCATTAACTGGTACTAACAGAGCTTGTTTCGCTTTTGCTGAGCAAGGTTTGTTGTTATCTAAAGGTGAAGACTTCGTTACCAAAATGAGTGAACGCGATGACAAGGGGTACGCTATGCAAGTGTACGCTAGAATGTCTATCGGTGGAACTCGTATGGAAGAAGAGCAAGTAGTAGAAGTAATTTGTAAGGAAGCTTAATAGCTTCATTACCATAAGGCCTACAATTATGTGGGCCTTTACATAGGAGAAAATTAATATGGCTAATTTAGATTCAATTAACTACGCAAAACAAATCGCAGTACCATCTGTTAAGATTGCCCCTGGGCAAGTTAAAGGTGAGCTGTGGTGTTCTTATGATCAGTTCACCAGTACGGCGAACTTTGCAACTACAGATGTACTAAGAACAGGTATCAAGATTCCAGCTGGAGCAAAGGTTCACTTTCTTCAGTACGTAAGTCCTACAAACGGTGGAACTCTTGGCATTGGTATCTCAGGATCTGCGACTAAATACGCTGCTTCTTTAGCAGTAGCTACAGCAGGTGCTTTAGTACCAGTTCTTGTGGATAACAGCAATACAACTGAGGATGAGATCATTGTGACTCCTTCAGTATCTGCAACTGGTACAGGTTTGTACAAGTTTGCTATGTACTTCTCTAAAATTTAAGGAGCTGTATGACATCTGATACGGATATCTGCAACAGTGCATTGACTAAGGTAGGGGCTAATAGAATTATTAGCCTCGACGCTGATACTGCGGAGGGTAGGGTTTGCAAAGAACAGTACCCAAAGATAAAGAAAGCATTTCTCCGAGGACACCTTTGGAATTTTGCTACTAAAAGGGTTCAGCTGGCACTATCTGTGACAGAGCCTGTGTTTGAGTTTTCGTATCAGTATGCATTACCAGTGGACTGCCTGCGTGTTGTTGGTATGGAGGGGGAAACTTCTTTTCCATGGAAGGTAGAGGGTAGGTACATACTTACTGACAACAACGAGGCATACATCAAGTACATTTGCGATGCAGCAGAAGGATTGTTTGATGACACAGCGGCAGAAGCTCTGGCTTGTGCCCTAGCTGTTGACATTTGTATCCCACTGACACAAAGTGCAGGACTTAAAGAATCATTAAAGGTAGACTATAGAGACGCTCTACGAGCGGCACGAACATTTGATGCACAGGAGGGTGCTGGCGACAGAGTATATGCTGACTCCTGGCTTAACGCGAGGTACTAGCTATGAAGTTCAACACCATCCTAAATAATTTCAGTGCAGGTGCCTGGTCACAGAAGATGATCTCGCGTGCGGATACTGAAGAGTACTTCAAGGCATGTGAAACCCTTGAGAATATGATCCCGCAGCTTCAAGGTGGGGCATTTAGAAGACCTGGTACGTCCTTCCAAGATTTGACAAGCACATACAATTCGATCGTACAGACATCTGTTGATCACAGAATAATTCCTTTTCGATTATCTAATGGTAACAGATATCTGCTAGTAGCAAACAACTCAAGCCCCACTGCCGTTGGCAATGAATGGTTTGTATGGAATGTTGATACTGGCACAAGTGTCACTCTTACATGCCCACTATCATCAAACGTAGCAGATGCAAACATTGAGACCGCACAGTTTGCACAAGTAGGAGATTTGATATACTACGTGACCGATGGGATAGCCCCACGAATCATATACACTCCATCATCTGGTGTGTTCAGTATGATACCGTTTCACGCAGCTACAGTTACTAAATCAGGAACAAACACTAATCAATGGGAGAGAGTCCCATATCAGCCTATTTCAGCAGATAGTATTGACGGTACTATAACTGTGACAGGAGCCTCATTCGCAGTTGGCAATACTGTGCAGTTGACATCTTCGTACAGTAGATGGGTGACTAGGGACGGCATATCAGACTCTAAGGATCTTTTGATAGGAACATTTGTTAAGATCTCCTCTGGAGGAACCACTGGCGTTGCCATGATAGGCTCTATAACAAGTGCCACGATTGCTAATGCATTAGTGTTAGCAACGATCCCAGGCGCAGCTCCACTGGTAGTTGGCGCAGCAGCTGGAACAAGCTTTGAAGTAGCAGCGTGGTCTGGGGCTAGAGGATGGCCTAAGACTATTGTACCGTATGAGCAGAGAATATACTATGGGGGCAACACTTCATACCCCGACACAATTTGGGGTACTAGAGCTGGAAATATCTTCGATCTTATGGAGATTCCTTTTCAACAAGACGCAGACTTCGCAACATTTACCACGGACAACGCTCGTCCTTGGTCAGCAGCCATAGCGATCAGCCCAGAGACTTATGAGATTACAGCTATGGCTGCTTCCAAAACCCTGGAGATACATACATCACGTTTAGATATCGTAGCGTACGGTGGTAATGGACAGATACTAGGACCTTTGAACAAACAGTTCGATTCTTCTACATCATTTGGGGCAGAGCGCGTACAACCTATCAGGGTTAATAATTACTCTACGTTTGTACAGAGAGCTGGGAAGAAAGTTCGCGACACTGTGTACAGTTTTAACGAAGACCAGTACAAATCTGGAGATTTAATGTTTATGGCTGAGCACTATACCAGTGCTAGTACTATAAAAAGATTAGCGTCGATTGAGCTAGGAAGTACTTCATTACTTCTAGCACTTACAAACAGTGGTAGATTATTTAGTTGTTCTATTGATAGAGACTACAAGCTTAACGCTTGGGCAGAGTGGAAGTTTTCTTCTGCTGAAGGTGCTACGATACAAGATATGGCTGTACTTCCTAAGTCAGGTGGAGTTGACTCCCTGTACTTGGTACTGACTAGGACAGTTAGCTCATTACCAGTTACGTCTATAGAAAAACTAAACGATTTATTTGAAGGCACTACCTATGATTTCTATGGGGTAGGCGACCAGATGATTTATGTGGACTCAGCTGTGATAGCCACGAACCCTACTTCACCCACTGCATCTACGACACACAATGGATTAGCAAGATTGAATGGAGAGACCGTATCGGTCATTGCAGATAATTATTACATAGGGGAATTCACTGTAGCAACTGGAGCCATCACATTACCTAGGGCTTACGTCAAGTGCTTGATTGGTCTTAAGTACCGTTCGTATTTGAAGACAATGCCTATAGCAGCTGGGGCGCAGTTTGGTACTCCAGTGAACCAGGTGAAGACCGCTGCTAAGATGATCATAAATTTATACAAAACCCTGGCGTGTACGTTTAAAACTTCAGGGGCTAATGACAGCACTGAGCTAAGTTTTAGAGACCCAACAGTTCCAGGGGACGAAGTTACTCCAGTGTTTACGGGGGAGCAGGTCGTTACACTTCCCCAATACGTTGGAAGAAGATTTCAGGTGGAGTTTGAAACATCTGACCCTTTTCCTATGAACATTACATCTGTAGTACTAGAGGGGGTCACTAATGATTGAGATTAGGGCTGCTCAGAAAGAAGATGTACCAGTGGTTATGAAGACTGCGAAGTACTTCTACAAGTCCGAAAAAGACCTAGAACAACGCTTACTGGAATCAGTAGGAACATCGTTTGTTATAAAGGATAGCCTTGGTAGAATAGGAATAATGTTTGGCTACTCACAGCCGTGGCAGGGTGTCCTTGAGATATGGTCTGTTACTACTATTAGTTTTGACTACAGCAAGAAGTCGTATCATAGGTTTGCAAAAGAGAAGATTGAGGAAGTGTTTGAAACTTTACCAGGTATTCATCGTATGCAGATCTACGTTAAGGCAAAGTACCCGCACCTTCAGCGATGGGCTGAGGGTTTAGGGTTTACATACGAAGGAAGGCACCCTATGATGGGACCTGACAAAGAAGAGTACTTAAGTTTTGGGAGGGTTAAATAATGGCATTACCAGCGGTCCTTATGGGCGTAGGTACAGGCTTGCAGGTGTTCTCTCAGTGGATGGCAAATCTTGACCAAGCAGCTGCCGAATATGAAAACGCTAAGTTTTATAGAGATCAAGCAGCACTAGCCAAAGATCAGATGGATAGGGAGCTAGACATCGTAGGGAGAGATTACGAATCACGAAGAGGTGCTACCATTGGAGCAGAGATCTCCAGTGGTGTGGACATTGGTAGTGGCTCAGCAATTTCTAATGTAGCTGCCGTGGGTGCAGCGAAGATAAAAGAATTAGCAGCGATAAAACTTCAAGGTGAAATGAATATGAAAATAGCCAGCCTACGCGCACGTAGAAGTGATACGACAGCTGCTACATTGTCTAGCCCAGGGTACAATCTTATGCAGGGTGCTACTACCGGACTTAATAATTACACATCTAGTAAAGGATTTGGTACAAACTTCGCAGGATTAAAAAAGCTAGACGCTGAACTATTTGGGAATAATAATCAGAACATCACAGGAGCACCTTAAGCATGGCAATGATTCCAGTTATCCAAGAAACAAATAGAATACAAGTAGGTAGTCCAATACCAATTGGTGGCTCTGAATCTGCTAGGGCTTTTAATGAAACACAAGAAGCACTTGGTAAAGCTATCTTTGATCTTGGTAATGCTCTTGATGATGGTAAACAAAAGACTAACTACGAACCCTTAGCTAGGCAGTATGCAGATGAAGTTGAGCTTCAGATGCTACAAAATTCTCAGCGAATTAAGGGAACTAGTTCCATGGATGATAGAGATGGTGTAGACCACTCTAATCAGATATTCAGTTCTGTTGAAGAGAAGAGAGTACTGATGAGGGACCAGCTTCCTGAAGAAGCAAAGCCTCTGTATGATCAATATATTGCAGCTGCGAAAGTACAACATGTCGGTGCATTTATGCAGACTGGTGCTGAGGCAAACCAAGCAAAACTAAAAACCCAGTTTAACGAAGCCTTTGCTACTATCGGTGAGAAAGTTAAAGCAGATCCTTCATCACTGCCAGTGTATCTTGCACAGACCCAGCTATTAGTTGAAGAGTCTGATCAAGTATTAAACTCACAGAAAGATACTGTATCTAGAGAAAAGATGGCAGGGGTTGTTAAGGGATTATCAGATAAGTACAAGGAAGTAGGAGCACGGCTCAGTGATGGGAAGTCCTACGACGAGGCTCAGAAGGTATTACTAAAGCACGCTGTACTGTTTGAGCCAGACGCTCTAGCAAAAGAATTAAAAGAAATTAACGATGAAAGATATAATGCTATTTCCAGGTCCCGTGGAGACATCGACTGGAATAGAAAAAATAGTGACTATGTTGAAACTAAACAACGTGCAGATACAACAGCTGCATTGACAAAGAAATTCGCTACAGCCAAAACGCCATACGAACAACTTGTCGTAGAGAAGGAAGCGTTAGCACTGCTAGAAACTAAGAAGATTACTACAAAAGACTATGAAGAAGCTAAGGGTTTCCGTACCTCTGTTAACAGAGTAGTAGATGATTTATTTGAATCAAGCGTGATCAATCAGATGATACAAGAGCAGGGTGCTATATCTATAAAAGGCAAGAAGACTGCTGTAGAGAAGATCAACGAAGCTTTCCAAAAGAAGGGTGGCATCACAGCCGCGAGACACTCTGATCTTATCCAACTTGCCAACAGGTTGCGTGAGTCAGCTGGATCTATACCTAGAGAAAGAATGACAGAGATGGGTACGTACCTAAAAGTTATGGACACATACGCCCAAACAAGTATCACTGCAATAAACGATGATAAGGTTAAGCGAGAGCACTCAGCCGCAATAGCCGCGACTCAAGCTACGTTTGTTAAAAGAGTTCTTAGTGAGCCGAACACAAGTGTATCTAGCATATATGAGGCAGAAGTTCCTAAGCTTGACAAAGCCTTAAGTGTGAAAGGTATCATGGAGAAAAGAATCCCAGGATTACCAACTATTAATCAAGTTACCCCAGGTGCGGTAGAGAGATCTATTCCACAATTAAAACAGGATGTTATGAACGCTAGTAAATCTGGAGATCCTGCCAAATTGCGATATGCTAATGAGGCGTTAAGAAAAGCGTTACAACAAATTCCTAAGGAGCAAAAATAATGGCTGATATATTTGATGACATGATGGATACCGTAGGAGCTGTCCCGCCGGACGCCAGTGATAGACCTGCACAACCGCCTCCGCGTGTCCCACCTTCAGCTGGTATGAGGACTAAAGAAGTTCCTACTAATGACGTGAGCATGGCTCAAGCTAAAGCTGAGGCTGAAGCATTGTTTAAGATGATGGGTACTTCTTTACAAGAAGAAGACATGGCTTTCCAATTAGAAAAGCGCAAGGAACTTGTAGCACAAGTTTATAAAGATGCAGAAAAGAACGCGCCATTCCTAGAGAAGGTAGCAAGAACAATAGACAAAATGGATAACAACGTAGTTACCAGAAACACCAAGAGTACAGTAGCAGCTCCTATAGAGGTGGCAGCTGGTGTAGCACTTGGAGCCAGTAACGCGTTCAACTCCGGTGTAAACGCTTTCAAGGAAGGGTACAACGCTTTAGGTAAGATAGCTAAAGACCACGGCCTGGTGGATTCATTTGAACCCACTGCATTGATAGATTTTTCTAAATTCCAAGATGAAAATTATCCAGAAACAACAAAGGTTATTGCCAATATCGGCCAATCCTTAACCCCTGCTGTCGCAGCGGCAGCCACGATGGCAGCCTCTGGCCCTGTAGCTGGAGTTGTTGCAGCTGGAGCAGCTTCGTACATGTTGTTAGATCCTAAAGCGGCAGGGCTAGCTGAATTATTCAAAGACACTGCAATTGGTAAAACGTTGATGCTTGATGAAGCTTTTAGATACTCTGAGAAAAAACCTGAGGACACAGAGATAGAAGGAAGATTGAAGAATGTTCTTGATTATACCTTTGGTGAATCCTTAATTGGTGGAGCCATCGCAGGGATAAGAGGGATGTACAATGGTGGTAAGAGGTTACTACCTTTCCTAAAAGCTACAGACGAAGCTGCGCAGGTAGTCGAAGCTGCGCCAAAAGCAGTGGAAGGTATTCCAGTAGTTCAACAAGTAGACAACGCTCCAGTACCTAAAGCGGCACCAGCAATGGATAATCCACCTCCTGTAGAGTTTGAGCAGTTTACACTAGAGGATTGGGCAGCCAACATTGGTAAAGATGCACCAGTACAGGGTGTAAGTGCGGAGGATTTGCTTAAAGTTGATCCAACATTATCGTCTAAACGTGGTGCTCAAACACTACCTGGTATGATAGCTGAAGGTCAGAAGAGACAACAGACACCAGGGTGGTTTAGGGAATTATTGGATAGTAGAAAACAAGACCCGACGCGCCCCCTAGCAGCAGAGGACTCTCTAGCGTTAGACCTTGAGGGTGTACAGGCACAGCTCCGAGCCGAGGCGCTAGCTTCCAAAGCACTTGCTACAAACAGTCCCTTAGATGTTATAGCTGCGCAGGAAGCACTAGATTATCAAGTGAAAGTGTTATCAGTGAAGGAAGCCGTATCCTCTGAAGCTGGCCGTACCCTTGGAATTACTGAAGGATTAGCGAGAGCTGTGCAGGCAGGAACAGATGAAGAGTCTGTAAAGATAGGGTTAGATATCTTAGGATCTAAAGGTAGAGCTAAGCTTATGCAACAGTACATGGATGCTTACGGTGGGGTTAGATCTATTCAAGAACGCCTCAAGATGGTTGAACTATTACGTGAAATACCTAACCAACAGTTCGCAGATGAAACAATTAAAAATATGAACACTATGAAGAAAGTGGTGAGACAAACAGGATGGAGAAAGTTCACCGATGCTGCGTACAGTGTATGGACTAGTTCAGTACTTACTGTGAAAACAGTTGGTAATGTGTACGTACTGAATCAAGCTGCTACAGCAATGCAAGCAGCTGATAACTATACAGCAACGTTGATAGGAGCTATCCCTAAGTTCGGTGGAAAGTCCAGTATAACAGAAGCTAACGCCTTCGCCTCTGGTATTATTGAATCCCAGTGGAAAGCACACAAGGTTGGTATTGAATCTTTAATAAAAGGGCATCAACCCACTGGATATACTGTAAACGGTGACTTCTCTCGCATAGCTTCCGACGCTGACACAGCAGGGGCTAACTCTGTGTGGGGATGGTTGTACCAAAAGGGTATGGCAGCTGCCACATCCACTGGTAGACTAGTTATGTCTGCCGATGTAGTTAGCAAGTACGTAAATGAACACGCTTTTGTTAAAGCTCAAGCTGCTGTAGAAGCCATGCAGATGGCTGAACGTTTAGGCGTACCGTCTTCACAGAGGACAGCGTACATCTCTAAGTACATCGACGATGTGCTGGACAATCCTACACAACAAATGATTCAAAATGCTAGAGACATGGGTGAGAAGCTCACACAATCACGAAGCATCACAGACGTACCAGTTCTTGGCAAGATCAGCGAGGCACTAGAGGAAGATCCAACAGGACTAGCTAGATTTCTTATGCCATTCTTTAGGACAGGGGTGAACACCACTCTTAATGCACTGGAGTATGTGCCTGTTATGAATTTGGCACTAAAAAATACAAGGGACGCTTTACTTGCAGGGGGGAAAGCCCGTGATCAGGTAGTAGCCAAGATGGTTAACGGATCACTATTCTCTTATGGAGTATACTCACTATTCGACGCTGGCTATCTACACGGAGAGATGCCTAACTTTAAGCAACAACAAGCCCTAGCAGATGGTGGTAAAGGGGTCACACCTTTTACACTTGATCTAACAGAACTAGGGTTAGGTGCACACTACATTAGACCACTTGATCCAATTGGTAAGGTTCTAAGGATGGCATCTGTATACTCTGCTGTGGCTCATGGAAACCAGGACCTAGAAACAAGTGACTACATTCATACATTAGGAGCAGTTGCCTTCTCTCAGGTGACCCCAGAGTCTATGCAAACTGTTAATGCCTTGGTAGAAGCAATTAACGGCAGGGACACTAAAGCCATAACGAATCTTCTTCAAACTACCCTAGCCAATACTGTTGTACCACTTCGTGGAACCATCAAACAGATATCCAACGCAGCTCAAGGGTTGTACGCAGAAGATATGAAGTTTGAACAGCGCACAGTGAAGAGTGACGAAGATGAATTCATGGGAATGTTCCGCGCCCAACTAGCAGACACCATTGGGTACGGACTACCGCCTAAGAGGGACATCTTTGGGGAACCTATAAAAGCCCACTGGCTTACAGCCCTATCACCGTGGCCTACGATAGACACTGAGAATTCAGAAGTAGGAAAAAAGCTTAGAGTCTTATCAGACTTCGAGGGACGCCTAAGACTTGCTGGATTTGAACCAGCCTACAAGGTGGAAATGCCGGCCATGGAAGTGTCGTCTGCACCCGCTGGTGCACGAGTGAAACTCACTGCCAATGAGTACGACGACCTGCTTGTGGAGATGAATAAACCGTCCGCTAGGATGGGTGGAATGACTCTAAAAGAGGCAGTTAACGAGAGTTTAAACAGACACATGAAGGATATCGTGGAGGCTGGACAGAAGTCTTATTTAGATAACGACGCTAAGATATCTTTGTACAAAGCAACAATAAATAGTCTTGATAAAGTTTTTAAAGAATATGAAGATGGAGCCAGAAGGAAAATCGAAGCTTCACCGGATGTTCAGAAAAGGATAAACGATGCAATCAAAAAAGCTAAGCCACTGGACATGTCAGGGTACTCTTTGTTTGGGGGTAATTAATGTCAGTAAGTAATACACTCACAGATGTTTCCTATGTAGGTGATGGCTCTCAAACAGACTTCGCTATTACCTTTGATTTCAAAAGTGCTACGCACGTTAAAGCCATACGTAAGGTCATAGCCACTGGAGTAGAGACTACCTTAGCACAAGGCGTGGACTTCACAGTTGTAGGTACTGACGTGGTCATGGGGACAGCCCCCACATCTGCACAAGTTCTTATTATCTACAGAGAAGCACCGAAGGTACAGACTACTACGTACCTAACCACTGGCCCATTCCTACCTGCTGACCATGAAGAAGCCATGGATAAGCTGGCTCTACTAATCCAAGAGCTAGCGCGTGACATAGGTAGAAGTATCAAGTTAACCATTGGTGATTCCGCAGCCATAGACACAACACTTGTGTCACCACCAGTTGCTGGAAGCGTTCTAACTATTAACGCTACCCTAGATGGTCTTGAGTATCTAGATCCTTCAACTCTTGTAGGACCAACGGGACCCACAGGACCAGCAGGTGCGAATGGAACCAACGGAACAAATGGTACTAATGGAACCAACGGAACAAATGGTACTAATGGAACCAACGGTACTAATGGAGCAGGATTCCTTCGTGTAGGCGAAGAAGCGATATCAAGTGGAGTTAGTTCGCACACAGTAGTGTTCTCAGGCGTCACTGCAAATGCTTTATATGTTCCAGGGTTTACAATCATAAATGAGATCGACTCTAGTCCAATCTTTTTACAAGGTTACGTGAGTGCAAGATCAACTTCAGGATTTACAATTACATTTAACACACTGACAGACAGTGCTAACTACAAGGTGGCATACGATGCAAAAGACGCAATTTAAATATTTATTAATAGCCCTTCTATTATCGCTTAACGTATTAGGAGCTGGGACCTACATAAAAGGCCCTGCCCTAATTGAAGGTTTTACTACCACTGCAAGTGCCGCTGGTACGCTAACCCTTACGGTAGCCAGCGAGACAAAACAAATCATCACTGGTGTTACCACGCACACAGTGGTAATGCCCGACGCTACCACACTGGTGCTAGGTCGTAAATTTCTAATTATAAACAAATCAACTGGATTAGTTACAGTTAACGCTAGTGGGGGTGGACTGTTAGGAACTATCGCAGGGGGCGCTCAAGCAGAACTTCACCTTCGCGCAGCCGGATCTGCTGCTGGTACTTGGGACCTTCTGTCTAGCTCATCTGGTGGCGGCGGTGTCTGGGGAACTATTACAGGAACCTTGAGTGACCAAACAGATTTGAATACTGCACTTGGATTAAAAGCTCCTTTAGCGTCACCAACATTTACTGGTACTATAACAACTCCTTTAACTGCGAGTCGCGCTTTAGTAACAGGCGCATCAAGTGAGCTTGCTGCTAGTTCTGTAACTGCCACTCAACTTGGTTATTTAGGTACAGCAACAAGTGATTTACAAGTTCAACTTAATGCCAAACAAGCAAGATCAACTCTGACAACTAAAGGTGACTTATACGTTGCCACCGCTTCAGCAACAGTTGCAAGGCAAGGTGTTGGAAGTGATGGCACGTTTTTAAAGGCTGATTCTACTCAAACAAATGGTGTTATCTGGGCGTCTGTTACGGGAAGCGCTTTAGCTGTTACATCAAAGACGACTACTTACACGGCAACAACTAGTGATGATGTCATTTTGGTATATACTGGCTCTGCATGGACATTAACACTTTATGCAGCAAGTGGAAATTCTGGAAAAGTTTTAAGAGTTGTAAAAACATCAAGTGATACAAACTCATTAACTATTGATGGTAACGCTTCTGAAACCATAAACGGATTTGCTAACATAAAACTAAATTATCAATTCGACGAAGTTACTCTAGTTTGCGACGGAACTAATTGGAATATTATTTCTCAGATGAAGGCTCCTGTAATTACGAAATACTTATCATCATCTGGAACACACACGCTTCAAAACGGAGTCAAGTATTTAAAAGTAAAAATGGTAGGCGGAGGTGGCGGTGGAGGCGGTGCTGGTACAGCAAACTCCGGTAATACTGGTGGCACTGGAGGTAATACAACTTTCGGAACATCATTGCTCGCAGCCAATGGTGGCACTGGAGGTAACGGATTTACAGGTGGTGCTGGAGGCTCTGTATCGCTAGGTACTGGTCCAGTAGGAATTGCACTTGGCGGCGGCGACGGAACTTTCGGTTTTTTTGGTCAAACAATAAATTACACGAGAGGTTCTGCTGGAGCCTCATCACCTTTTGGCGGCGGTGGAAGGGCTGGCAGCACTACTGGAGGGGCTGCTGGCTCAAACACTGGAGCAGGCGGCGGTGGTGGGTCAATGGATAGTGCTACTGATGGTTATGCAGGCGGCGGCGGTGGTGCTGGAGGATATATTGATGCAATTATTTATAACCCTTCAGCAACGTACGGTTATTCTGTTGGCTCTGGAGGCGGCGGCGGCGCAGCTGGGACAACTGGCAACGCAGGCGGCGCTGGTGGGTCTGGACAAATTTTTATTGAAGAACATTTTCAATAAAAAATAAGGAAAATAAATGATTCACATCAAGAAGTTAGAAAATGCGTACGCAATCAGAGGTGGGGACAAGTTCGTTGAATTTGGTGATCCCTACACATTTTCTATGGATGTCGAGTTATTTAACAATGATAAAGAGGCAAGGATCACATCGCTTACTAAGAATGGTAGTGGTGAGTTAGATCCTAAATACTGGGACGAAGTGATTAACGCTTTGAAATTAATGGGCGTTACAAAGATACATTTTGAAAGAATTAAAAACGGCAAAGTTAGATATGTAACCAAGGAGTTAAAATGAAATGGATTTTATTATTAGCAATGTTAGCACTAACAAGTTGTGCATCATATAAAGTAGTGGTTCAAAACTGTAGCCCTACTGAAAATGGTGATGACTGGGTTTGTAAAAAATCAATTTGGAGTAAATAGCAGTGGAGCATAAGGGACCACTACTCCAATGGAGATTGAGTTTAGCGGAAACGCTGTCGTTCGGGGTAACCCTTGCAATGTTGGTGTACTTCATAACTGAAAAGTTCCAGTCTAAGGAAGATGCCACGAAGCTAGAGCGTAGGGTTGAGAAGGTTGAAGCAGAGATATCCCAAGTTAAAGAGGGTATCTCAATGATATCTAAAGACGTATCCTATATTAGGGGACGACTAGAGCCACGAGAAAAATAAAGCACAATAATGTGCCAAATAAAAAGGAGAGTACATGGGAGAATTAATTAGCCAACTACAAGCCTTGCTTGTATCATTGGAAGTATCGAAGCAAGAAGCTGAAAAGCTTAAGCTACAGTTAGAAGCTGGTCAGAGTGACAAGATCTACTCACAACTTGAGATGGATCAAGCACTAGCAGCTAAAGACTTGGCAATTGCTGACATCAAAACTGCGGTGGCAGCCAAATGGAACCAACAACAAAACGTGGAAAACGCTGCTGAGCAAGACTTTGCACTTTTTCTACAAAATTTATAAGGGAGATAAAATGGAAAAGAATATTTTTGAATTGAATGATGCACAGAAAGCATTGATCGAACCACATGTAAAGCAGATTGTTAAATCAGCTTTCCTAGCTGGTGTTGAATACTCTAAGGCAGTGGCAGCTAACAGTGAGAACAAGATAGATGATATCGTTGTACCTGCTGTTATGGCTAATGCTGAACCATTTGCTAATGAGTTAGCAGCAAAGGTTAAATTATAGTATGGCATGGTTAGCGAACCTAATCATTAGAATAGGCGCTAGCAGTTCAGGGCAGGCTTTCCTGTCCTGGATTGTTGTCAAAATCTGGGCCATCGCAGAGGAAAAGTTTAAGAAGGAAGTAGCTAAAGATCAGATTGAGAAAGCTGTAGCTAAAGCACTAGCTGATTATGAGCAAGTACTTATTGATCAAAACTTAATGGCTGTTGATGGTCTAACCGAGGAAGAGAAGAATGAAATTAGAAGGCGTAAAGCTAAAACTCAGACGGACATCATTAATATTCGCCCTTAGCCTCGCAGCATGCAATGAGTACCCGATACCAGTGTACTTTGTAGACACTGACTTATCAGAGGTGCGTGAGCATAGTGTCGTGGATCGTGCTAACGTGATCATATCAGAGCAACCTATAGCTATCCACCCACTGACAAAAGCCAATGGGTTAATCTGTACTGATCCTGTTACCTTTAGAAAAATGAAAGAAGAGTACTTAAACTCTTTCAAACCTATACTTGTGAAGCTTGTGTTGGAAAAACAAACGGCTCAAGAAAGCCCACGACTTTCATATCACCAGTCCCTTTAGTACTTCTAGTACGTATGTATACACCATCACCATCTCTAACGACTCCTAGGCCATCACCAGTGTTGCCTTCGATTACCTTCATCTTGTCACCTTCGATAGATTGAACGATGCCTGTGTGACCATTAGCTGTGTTGCCATACTGCCAGATAACCACGCACCCAGGGTAAGGACTGGTAGTCCTACAGATCTCTGGAGTTTTGTGCCATACAGTTAAGCAGTGCTCACTGGGGTATAAGGCTAGCTTCATGAATCCCACGATGTGCGGATGTGCTACTTCAAAGTATTTAAGCGCCCACATGCAATCGCTCTGTACTTTACCCATGCACCACGGCTCGCGACTATCCTTACCATCCACTGCCTTTTGGAACATCTCGATGACTTGGCCTTCGTTGTTCCCACCTTGCTCCTTTACCCCTACCCATCTACTGGCTTCTAGTAAAAGCATCTTATAGATTACTTCATTTAGATTGATCTGCATTTAATAACTCCTCCCAACATTGTTGAAAATTTGATGGTGTAACAATTCGTGCCACCCCACCTGCTTTGTTTATTTTGTTTATTGTGTGTAGCTGAAGCTTCGATGCAACGCCCACGTCTGTCTTTAATTCCCACGCGAAGAACCTACCCTTGTAGCAGATGAGCATGTCAGGTGTACCACGAAGAGTCACCTGCTGTACCTTCACTACCCATAGGTCTTCTATATCAGCCAGATGTCGCTGTACTATTTCCTTGAACAATGTTTCTGGATTTTTCTTAGCCATGTCTCCCCCTTGGTAATACCAGTTCGGATGACTCCACTAGTGTGGGTTCTGGTTCAGGAGGAAGAAGTTCCGATGCGTGCATGATGCGCTCGTAGGTCACACCATTCTTGGTAGTAGTTCTCTTCCTATACCTAGCTACAAGAGCTTGGAGTCTTTCGTCTTCTTTTAGTAAAGCTGAGTACTGAAGCTGCGAGATTCCAGCTCTGCGAAGAGATACGTTGATACTCCAGCCTGGGATTAAATGGTCTTCTAGAACCACGAGTTGGTCATCATAGTTCTTCGGTGTTCGTGACATTGTACCCTACCAATCCGTGCACTTCAAATGACTTCTGTAGCACACTATCCCCTGCGAGAAACACAAGCCCTAGTTCATTAGTCTTATAGTTATGAGAGAACCTGGTAATGCGCAAGCCCTTCTCTTTGAACTTACGCTCTACCAACTGTACATAACCAGTGTTATTCATGATTAGATCTGGAGCGTTTATTATATCAAACTCTGTAACAGTCACCATGACAGATGGGTACTTTTCCTTAAGCTTTTTAAACAATTTATACATAGTTAAATCTGGTGTCATAGAGCAACCTTTCTCATGTCTCGTTCTGCTATTGAATTTCCTGATACAGAGCAGTCCACAGTAAGCTTCATCTTACCTGACTTACTAATGTATTCGTTCTCCATTATTTCTTTAATACCCCTGGCGTAGGTCATATCCATGCCATTGGGATACTCAAATATTAACTGATCGTGAATCTGTAGTACCATGTGAACATCTTTTCCTTTAAGATAATCCGCTATCTGAATCATTGCAAGCTTCACAACGTCAGCCCCTCCACCTTGAATCAAGTGATTAGGCAGAGCGTAGCAGTGTTCTTTGTCAGCGTATAGCTTTCTACCTATCCAATTGTTCACGAAGCCACGACCCCTGCCAACTGATATGATGTCATTCACCAAACGTTCAACCTTTGGCAGTGCCATAAAGTACTTATCCTTCAAGCGTCGTGCTTCCTGTACGCTGATACCTAGCATCAACGCAAGCTTTGCATCACCTGCTCCGTATAGAATAGCGAAGTTGATAGTCTTTGCCATCTTCCTCGTTACACCAAACATGTCTGCTGTGACTTGGTGGAAGTCCTTCCCTGCTACCACTGCATTGATAACGTCCATCTCACCTGCGTAATCAGCGAGCATACGGTACTCCATCTGACTATAGTCAAATGATATAAATGAGTATCCTGGCCTAGGTCTGAAGCACCCTCTGATAACGAATGGTTCAACACTATCCTCTTCCTTTGGTATATTCTGAAGATTCGGATCACTATAGCTAAAGCGCCCTGTACGTGTACCTGCTTGCCACATAGTGGGATGTACAACGTCATCCACTAGCCCTGCCTTATTTAGGTATGACTCATAGTATGTACTGATACGCTTATCGTATGTTCTAATGTTACGCACTAGGAGCAGCCGTTCCTTGTCACCTTCAGACACAGTTGGTAGAAGTTCTTCTATAACATCGTCAGTTAGGGATGGGTTACTATCATCTGTTAGAGGTAAGGATGCTGCAATGTGTTTACTCACAGACTTAGCTGAGTTAACAAAGTCAGCACCTGTTCTATCCTTCCACTGTTTCTTGTACCCATCTAGCAGTGCCTTCTCATGGTACATACCACGAAGCGTGTACTCTCTATTAAGCATCACACCTCTTCGCTCCATAGCGTAGCACACTGGAGTAAGCCGAGATTCCATATCCATTACCACACGATCGTTTGCATCTGCAACTGTATGATAGTATGTGCCAAGATTGTACGTTATCTTTGAATCAAGGATCGCGTACTGCCTAAGAATATTCCTATCTATCTTATCGTATCGTGGAACCTTATAAGGTCTACCGAAGTAATCTCTCCGCTGCTCGTAATGGTTACCAGCTTTTAGAGCTGCATCAACGGCAGTGGACTTCTCCATACCCTGCCGTTTAGCTTGAGCTGCTAGGCTGTACTGCATGTGATCGTTGCGTAATATCCTAGACATGAACGCGCAGTCATACGTTGGTCTCTTGAACACGTCGATACCCCAGTGGGATAACATGCGTGCGTCGAACTTAGTATTCTGAAGATACAAACCATTGGCACTATGAACTAAGCTTCGTGCCTCCTCTGGATTCTCAGTGTACACATCGAACCCTTGCCCAGAGATAGTTGCACAGAACGGTCTGTCACTCTCCTCTAGGCCCGTGCTTTCTGTGTCGATGGAAATAAACATAGCCTACCTCCAGGTTGTTACTTCCGTTTAGCTAGTGCTGTTGTCACGATAGAGTTAATCAGTTTACTGCGAGTAACTCCTAGCTTCTTAGATACCACAGTGATCTTCTTGTTAGTCTCTGTAGCAAAAGTTACCTGTGAGTTCACTGGCTTCTTGATCGGTTTTCTAATCGTAGTTTCTTTAATCATATATCCTCCTATAGGATTGTTGTTATAAATGGGAACGTGGCTTGTTGTTCTAATAGGTCACATTCTTTTATTCTTTTTACCCAAGTCTTTTGAAATATCCTGCTATCACCACGAGCCTTCTCCCAAGAGAAGCCTAGCTTCTTAGCCTGTTGTGTACTAAGACCGTCATCATCCCATGGCTTCTTTACATGTGCTTGAACGTACACGTTAGGTGACTGCTGGTACGCGTACATCTCCGTTGGTCTGGCGTCGGCTGCTATAAGCATCTGCCTCATTAACTCCACATCGTTAATAGCTCTATGCAGTTCCTTTGGATTGACAGTCACACCATGATCAAGAGCTACGTGCATAAGCTTCCACGAAGAACACTTCATGTTTGCTCTTACATCTGCCATAGCACATAACCATTTGTAGTCCTGGTACTTAGTCTTACCAACTACCTGCATCTCCCTGCTAATAAACTCTTTGTCAAACTGTGCGTTGTAAGCAATAATGTACCGTACTCCGTATGAATACATAAGAGCTTCGATGTCAGCGCAAGCCACCCATGGTGGTACGCTGTTACCCTTAAGCATATCAGTAGTGATACCATTCACTGCTGTCACCTCAGGTAGCATCTCTGGATATGTGTCGTCCCAAATCAATTTGCTATATTTGCTATGCACAACTGTGTAGTCCTCAGATGTTACCATCATGCCTAACTCAACAACACGATCGACCCCAGGCTTTAGGCCCG
>ERZ724508.518-NODE-518-length-27187-cov-5.397833_pt1 | contig 27187 bp, 37 predicted proteins | sample MGYA00376041_ERZ724508 | MGnify/ENA primary metagenome ERZ724508 (study PRJEB28724, sample SAMN07190887) | wastewater metagenome | isolation source: effluent of sewage treatment plant in Hong Hong | place: USA: Christiansburg, Virginia | collected 2016-03-01 ...
TCAACAAACAACGCTACACTAACGACCATATCCTATCGGTGGAGTAGTTTTGTTCAAAGTACTAAACTGACCCGAAAAGAGGCCTGACAGATGCAGAGGCGTAGAGAAGATTTAAGCAGGATGGGCCCAATTAGCTTCTAGCGGCAACTCCAACACATTGGTCACTAAGACTTCTAAAGGAGATGGTAGAACCGTTTTCTTTGCTATTGTGGCTGGCAGCAGCCTTATCCTTCGTCTCATACGACTTGTACCATGATCCAAACAACCTCGGGATCGGCATCGCTCTCTGCTTCATTATCGTGTGCAATGGCTTGATTCAATTTTCTGTGAGTCAAAAGGAACTTCAGGCAGAGCAACCTTTGAGGGATTTTCTTCCTCCTTAAGTTACAGTTATTCGAGAAGGTTCATAACGAAGAATGGAGGCGACAAGATTAGTGAAAGGCGATGTCGTTCGGTTGGAATTTGGAAGGAAAGTACCTGCTGATGTGAGGATAATCAAATCCCAGGGACTTAAAATTTCGGGAAAGAACCATTAATCGGATGACTATGTTTTGCTTTGCGTGGAGAGTACGAGTCCTAATCCAGTTGAATCGAGGAATATAGCTTACTTTTCAAACTTGGTGCGAGAAGGAAGCGGAACGGCAATCGTTGTTGAGACTGGCCGTCGAACATACTTTGGGAAAATGTTCGACGACCATTCCATATCAACACTGAGAAAGCCCGATCCAGTCGATGAAAAGCTCCGATAATTCACAAAATGGTTATCAGTAGCTGTGATTATTGTGGTCGTCGCTCTCTTCTGCCTTGGATTTGGACTAAAATACCCACCCCAAACGAACTTGCAATACGCAATAGGAATGCTGATCGCCGGAGTACCCGAGGGTCTCCTCTTTGAAATACTGGTGATTAAGCTAATCAACGTTACACGCATCAGTCGGAGAAAGATCCTCTCCAAGTCTGTTGCCACTTTGCAGAGACTGAATACAGTGAGTTGCATAATCACCGACTATATGGGCATCCTCACCAAGAACAAATTGGAGGCTAGTCAATTGTGGTACAATGGCAGCATCCACGCAGCAGATAGCCCAGAAAAGTACGGAGAAGACCACCAATACCAGTTCGATCCTGAATAACCAGGATTCAAATCGTTGTTGGAGTCTGCAGCAATATGCACAACCGCAGTCTTCGAAGCAGCTCCATCAATGGAGAATCTTTTTACCAGTGCACATGCCAATTAAACCTTGGCATAAATCAGCAATGCAGCTTAGAGAAAGAGCCTCGACGAAAGTTATTTCATCAACAGCAAGAAATTTTACAAAGCCGAAGTCATTGGGGACCCGAGTGAAGCTGCTCTGCTCAGATTCTTTTACTCTTTTGACGATCTTATTAAGCTGAGAACAGCTTCGCCAATAGCCATTGGTTCTAGCGGTCGACAGTACCGGATGCCTTTCAACAACAAGCACGCATATGCAATTCATAATCACTCCACTTTGGATAGCGAGTATACCCTGTTCACCAGAGGTTCTCCAGAAAGAGTTTGGGCGATGTGCACTCACGTATTAGTCGGAGGAAGACCAGTTCCAAAGGTCGAAACTTGGGAAGCAAAATTTCGCGAGACTGTAGATAATTTTACGAACGGAGGAGAAAGGCTAATCGCTTTCGCGAAATTGCAGCTTCCTCGGCGAGAATTTCCAGCCGGCTATGCCTTCAATACCGACCGTCCAAACTTTCCCATTAACCAGCAATGTTTTGTTGGGCTGGTATCACTCAAAGATCCACCACGCGACGGAGTAATCCACTCAATTAAAAACTGCCAAGCCGCAGGAATCAAGACAATCATGATCACTGGGAATACTGTTGAGGCAGCTACTGCAAACGCAAGGTCATTACATCTAATAACTGGGCAAACTGCAAACGAAATAGCCGAAGAAAAGGATATGACAATGGGAGATGCGATTAATGAGTCAAATGCAATAGTCGTAGATGGTGACGACCTGAGGAGATTTGAGGAGGAAGACCAAAACCTTCCGATCCAGGAAAGAGGCAGGAGACTTGAAGAGATCCTCTCGAAGGACCAGATTGTCTTCGCTAGAACTGGACCTGCTGAGAAACTGAAGATACTGAAAGCATGCAAAAATGCAGGTGAAATCGTAGCTGTGGTAGTAAATGATTCCAACTCGCAACCACTGAGGGAAGCTGATGTCGGGGTAGTCTTGGAAAGCAGTAGCAATTATAATTCCAAGGCAGCCGCTGACCTTCTCTTACTCAACGATGATTTCAGCACGCTTGCAGCTGCCATTGCAGAGAGCAGATGCAACTTCGACAACATCAAAAAATCGATTGCCTTTGTACTAACATCTCAGTGGGCTCGGATGCTCCCATACATAGGACTCATAGCCTTCCAGTTTCCACTACCGCTTTCTGCTGCGACATTACTGTATATCTCGCTGGTTACTGATCTAATCCCCGCCATTGCATTTGCTTTTGAAGAACCATAGGCGAACTTGATGTCTCGCAGACTTAAAAATAAGGAATCGGAGCTTATCACGGGAAGGCTCATAGCAAGTACTTATGGCTCCATTGGATTTACTGAGGCCTGGGGTGCCTTCTTCGCCTACTACACTGTTGTCTATGACTTCGGTTTCAGAGCAGCAGACCTCAACGGCAAGGCCTCTATCTATGTTGTTTAGCATTCACCAATCGACTCTTATAACCCCTCCTCACCTTTCTTCGGCAATTCAAACCTTCAGCACAGCTATTCAACACAATGTCCGACCACCTCCAATAGCATCTTGCTTGATTGGAACGGTATTCGACATGCAACCCAAGATCTTAGGATGGTAGCCTTGAGCTGTATAATGAACCAAACGACCGGCCTCCCAACCTACAAACAGCTATTCAATTGGTCTCGTTGCCGTACCTACCAAATCTCGCCAGTGAGCAATGCTCCAGTTTGCTACTCTACTGAGGCACTCAAGTATGGTCAATCAGCCTTTTTGTTCGGCTTGGTAATATGCCAAACCATCAACCTCATAATGTGTAGGACCCGGAGAACCAGCGTCGTTCTCCACGGAATGAACAACAGTTATTTAAATCTCTCCATATTGTTTTCACTGCTCGCTTGCATTTTGGTGGCCTACTTCCTTCCGTTCAACATTGCGTTCAACACTCGAGACAACATTTTCATGCATTTTGGCACACCGGCCATACCGTTCGCATTAGGAATCCTCATCATAGAGGAAATGCGGAAGCTTTTCGCTGTAGTTTTCAAACCGGATGCCACAGGCAAACCAAACTGGTGGGAAAGGCTGACTGTGTGGTGATTGTTTATTTGATGTTTAACATTAAACGAGTAGCCATTGTCAATTGGATCTGCCATAGGGTTTCCTTTTTCCTTCAAGGTACTCTTTTAGCCTGCGATTCTGCTGCTTCAGCTCCTCCGACTCCTTTAGGAGACTATTGTATCGTTGGGTGTTAGCCTGCTCCTGCTGAAAGAACAGCTATTTGACCTTCTGAAGTTCAGCCTCAACCTCACCAATCCTTGAAACTCCAGAATCGCTTTCCATCTGACTGAGCATCTGAATCTTATCCAACAGCTATTCTTTTTATCGTTCGTTGTTTCGGTATTGAGCCAACTGTTCCCTTTCCATCTAGTGAAGACGCTTGCGGTACAGCTCCTCTTCCTACAGAAGTCGCTGGTTAGTCGATTCTAACCGTTCTTTTTCTCGAAGCAGTTCTGCAAAGAGAGTGGAATAGCTGAGCTTCTCACGTAGCAGCCGCTCGCGGCGATTGGTTAGCTACCTTAACTTTTAGCCTGGGCCGTTAGCGTCACCGTCGGATTGAAGTGTCTTGAGTCGCTGATTCTGCGGAGACATGACCCTCTGAAACAGCTGTTCCCTCGACAACACATTTTCCTTATTGCAGCTGTTGACTTGCTTGCTGCGGCTGGTAATGCCTCCAGATGATTAAGCTGGCCATCTCCCTCTCAACAGCTCACTTTCCGTTCGCATAGGAAACTTATAATTCAAACCCACACCGAACAGTCAGCCAGCAGTGATAATCTATCCAAGTTCTTTGTTTTCCGAAACGAACCGCTTCATGAAGCCAATGGTGTGGGAGTCGCGGAGCTTGCTACGCAGGTCCATGGCTTGCTGTGGTTTCTACTCGATGGTGTCGTGTAGCAGGTAGCTCAGGTTTTATTGAGCTCTTTGGCTTGATTTCTCCATTTCGTGTAGGATCAGCTCGGAACGATGTAGGGTTTATGGCTCGAACTGTCTCTACGGTTATTAGATTGGTTTGGAAGATGCCACCGTTGCCTCAGTTAGACAGCACACATGAACCATTCTTCCAATGATCAACTAATCCTCGTAGCCTTGTGGAAGCTGCTGTTGGTTGAATGCTATCGAACCATTGGTTGGACACACTGATTCTGCGTAAGTTGGCTGACTATTTTTGTTTGGTTGGCTCCCACTTCGTTTGCGGTTGAGCTGCTCAACAGAATCACTACGTTTAGATTGTCAGTACCAGTAGTTTGCAATGAAATTTGGTGGCATGCGTTGCCTCATGGTCCAAACATGCACATCCTTCCGATCGCGCTTTGCTCGTTCAAGTGCGTGAATGCAGATAGGCCATTCTGGCCTGCACTGCACATTCTCAAGGTTCAACGGTTTGTTTCTGATGACTTTCTATGCCAGCTTCTATTTTAAATAGAGCTCCCTATAAAGGTCCCTTGCGAGTTTCAGTCCACGCCCATTTAAGTAGATCCGGTCGAATCGTGAGTTGAAGTCATCTTCGCCTAGGCTAAGTTTTCTGGCTCCCTCCTCAATTTTCATGATGATCTACGCTTCGTTAGGCACGACTCTTACGAAACTCTGTTGCTTTGAGGATGTCCGGTTCGAACTCCTCCAGCAGAATCAACCCGGTCTTTATCAGTGCAGACATACCTTCTAGGATCAGCCGGTCCCATACTACCCTCACAAGATAGAACGGCATCGATGAGGTAAACATACATACGAACCATTCGATGCTGAACAACGATGGATCGATACCGACCTACTTAAACTTTGCGTCTGTGCGAGGTAGGTGCTGTAGGATACACTCAGCAAGGATCCGTTGGTCACAAACAACTCCCAGCATATTCGTGTAGTAGTCGATGGGAATAACATTTTCGATAAGCTGTGACAACAGCCAGAAACCCTCCTCTTCGGTGAACTGCATGGTCAGAATGAAGTGGGCGATGAAGTTTAACCCTTGGCAGTATCCAATAAAAGGGTTCCGTCGAGAAAAGCAAAGTAGCATCCGCCGCATGGCTTCGAGATCCTCCTGCCCAGTTTGGTTATTCTTCTGTACGGTGCGGTATAGGTCGAGATCAATAGGCTTGCTGAAGTAGTCGGGATAGTCGCGGTAGCTTAGCAGTTTTTCATAGAGCCCTTTGTTGGAGTTCATATAAAACTTTGCACCACTGGCGAGCATCCACAACTGTTTCCGTGTCTTGTGGCTTTCAATACATTGACTTCTTATCTTTATCTGAAGGATGCGGCGCAGCAACGAACTAATTCCGCGCTGGTTGGCGAACTTTTCAATGAGCTTCTCATAGGTGTACTTATCAGCATACTTCTGCAGTTTGTCGCCTGAGAGTTCCTCATTATGTGCGTCAAATAGCTTGGACATCATCACCTTATCGGAACCGAACAGCTTGCCACTGAGTTTACGATCGAGGCTGATCTTGACGACACTGGAGTGGCTGTCGACGCGGTAGAACTGTTCAATGCAGCTGATGGTAGCATCGATGTTTGCTGCATCATCGATGGGTTCAGGTGAACTCATAACTAACTATAACAAGGTAGATAATATTTGCATCACGGTCAGCGCTGCTTGACCTTGTAATTGTTCACACAGCGCAACACCACCAAAGTGATGAAGCAGCAGCCAAGCAGGGATAGTACGGCAACTACTGACCAAAAGAAGAAGTCAGAGCCGATCCTCGTAAGATGTCCCATTGGACCGTCAAAACCGACCTTCCGACGTTGCTTGTCAAAGGTGATGTTGTAGTTTCTAAAAAATACCATTCCGAGGATAGTTCTGCTGCCGCCGGTTATTTGGAGGGTTGTTAGTCCACCGTCTATCGTTGAGTAAGTTGAAGGATGAATTTATAGCAACAGCCCCCTGGATAGCAAGCGAATGGTCGGAAGCTGAAATGTACGTGGGCATGTCCAAGTATTGAGTAGATTGTTGTACGAACAGAAAGAAAAGGATTTCGCCATCATCGCGTCGAATAGGTTTTGGTTGAAGATGAGAAGTGTGGTGCCTGAGTCTATTAGCATACTGCTCCCTGCCTGTGTGGTGTAGTCGTCACCGTTGACTGTTACGCCTAAACAATCCACTATCTATCTGATTAATCAGAATGCCTACCCAAATTACGTTATTCGACAGTGGAAGATAGTGGGTTCTCGCGAGAATGTCCGGTGGAAGTCTGTTGTAGTACACCCCTGACTGCTGTTTGCTCTCGAATGGTAGTAGCCGAATGATAAAATTTCTGGATTCTATGAACCCCCTTTCATGCGCTCGATCCAGAAACGTTATGTCGGATACCCCAAAACCTGCAATACCATTGGCTCCCATCCCATGTGACACTTGTTTAGTAACGAATAGCAAGGGCACCTGTGGAACTTTCCATTCTGTTCCGTTTAAGGCCACTTCCTCGGTCCCGTAGTAGCCTTCAACTGAAGTGCCATCTTAATACTGCAGTTAGTAGTTAGATTACTTTGACGCTGCCAGGTCGACCGCCTGCTGCATACGTGGTTGACTGTTTTTCGTTGTAGCTATTGCCACAAGCACAAAGCGAGCTGGGAACCCACAGTGTGTGACTTCCAGTATCTATTAGAAACGTGGAAAACTGAACAGGTTTCCCGATTCCCATAGTAAATTGGTAGTAGGACAGACAATTCTGCAATGGGATGTACGTGTCGTTGGCTGGGTAGTTCTTACTGCAGATTGCATCAACCAGCACGATGAATGCCGCCAGCAAAGCAAGAATGAGTGTCTTTCCTGCAGTCTGTCGCATTTGGCAACTTCGAATTAAGTTTAGCAATTCTGTCCCTTTAAAAATCATTCGGAGAAGGGTTCGGCAAGCGGCGCTTCCTTGTAAGATGGAAATCTTATTGATTACCAACCCACCATAAACGGAAGACTGTAATGCACCAGTTCCCGCAGGGCTACGAGATAGCCTTTCGAGACACGCATACTGTACTTGCCTTGGTAGTTCGGCGCATACTTCCTGTAAGATGATGGATCCGATGGCTGCGTCGGTGGACTCTGTGACAAGGATGTCTCAAGCTAAAAAATTGCTAGTTATTCGGTCGGAAGTTTGTGCAGTTTAAGACTTTTGCCTAATCCAGACTTGGTAGAATACTGTAAATCTAGCTAGTATTCTGGGTACCGATGTCGATGCGCTTGTTAGAGATAGTCTCGTCATTCAGAAGAAGAAAGTTGCCCATATGCAGCAGTGTCGTAACAAATCCCAAACGTTTGTGGTAGACCACTGCCATCTGCCTGTTAACCAGTTCCGTACCCTATCTGTTCCAGGTTCTTTTACGCACGGCATCATGCTGATCACCAGAATGCCGTTTTTTGTGTATTTTTCACCATTCGCGTTGTTAAAGGCTTTGAGGGGAGCGACACTCAGCATCAGGTTTTCACTGTAGTGGACGAGCGGTTAAATTCTGGTCTTGGATTTGAACGTCGCTGAGCTATCAACTGACTTACATCCCTATGAGAAGCATACGCGGGATAGCTGAATCAATCGCAGCATTTATCAAAGTTTAAATGAGCTTCGGTAGGAGGCAACCATCACACAAACAACAACCATCCCTCAAGTCATTACAGCAGAAGAGTCAACAACTCGAACCATCTCCTCTGGTATAACGTTACGGCAGGAGGCTGGCATCTGTGGAGCACAACCTCAATGCAATATGCTCTCAGCATGATGCACTCATGCCGCTGCTTACCTTGCTAGATAGCATGCCACATCTAAGTAAGTCGGACCTGCAGATCAGATCCTATATGAAGAAAGTAGCAGAAACAGAAGGTAAGCTTGACCGGCTTGAACACTCCTATCAGTAGTCACGCGGAAAGGAGGGTTTGGAGGGTGTCGAACAATCATTTGGAACTGTCAGCCGCAACCTCGCTGACTGCAAAGTTACCATCCATAACATGGAACTCGCACATCATCAGCAACTGGATTCCTCATCGCCGAGCAAACATCCGCCAATCGTTGCCCCACTCACTGAGGAAATTGATAGGAGGGTGGATGCAAGTCGCAAATAAATCCAATATCTGTTGGCATAATTCAAGAATGAAATTGAACTACAATACAAGAAGCATCTGCAAAGTATTAAGTCCGCCAAACTTTCTCCTGAGGAACATGCGAAGATTTTCCCGGAGTAGCCATTTTTACAGCTTCACGACTAGCTGAGGAATCTGCATCGATAGATCGCTATGGTGAGGGTTGAGCTTCCAAAGAGTGATCTCATGGAGTTCCATAATTACAACTTTTCTAGGATCGGCTATGAACTGTACGAGGTGGAGGAGATTGTGAGTGGCATGTACAGTTAGGAGCACAAACCGGAGAGCATAGCAGAGTTTTCAGAACGTGTGGATTGGCTTGGTTATCAAATTCGCGGTCTTCGGAAAAAGTACTTGAGGGAACTCAACTAACTTGCTTTGAAGCGGTCGATCGACAAGTAGCAAGAACAGCTGGCGCATGACTTAGACAGTCTCGAAAAACGAAGGGAGAACTTATTGGTCAAGTTTCAGTCATTGCAGAATAGCTCCAGAACCTCGAGCAGAATGAAGAAGGACACCAACAACTGACTTTAATTAAAATTCATACTGCTTAATATGAATCACGGTGTCATGCTGATGGCTTTTCCAGTTCCTTCTCGACCTCCTTGTAGACATCCAGAGTGCGAGCTGAAGGGTCAGTGGCATTGCCAACCCACTTTGGTAGCCAGTAGTAGGGATTGGTGTGGTATTGGTTGGGGTACAGGCTGTCGAATACCTGGTGGTAGTACAGTGCCTCCTTCGTGTGGGGAACCAAAAATCCCTTATAGGTCTCCTTGGCCTTTTCCAAATCCTCTTCAGTGAGCTTAGCATTGATGGTTTCTTGGATGATCTGGTACCAACTCTTCTCTTCAGATGATACTCCGTCGGAGAAAGCTTCCTTTTTCCTCCAAAGGACGGCTTCTGGCAGGAGCTTGGTAGCCTCAAACGCCTTCCTTAGCAGCCATTTCTAGCAAGGAACAACCTTTCCATTCACCTCCTGTGGCTGTACCATTCGGCTCTTTTCATCAAGTGACAGATAAAGATCCACAAAGTTATAGTCCAAGAAAGGCACGCGTGCTTCGAGTCCATGAATAGCAATTCCTCGATCAGCACGCAAGCAATCGTAAAAGTGAAGATCGTTGAGCAGCCTAATGTTTTCCTTATGGAATTCGGTCGGGTTCGGTGCCTTGTGGAAATAGAGATAGCCGCCTGTGAGTTCATCGCTGCCCTCGCCGGTCAACAGCACTTTGATATCAGTGTTCTCAGCAATCCACTTTGTGATGAGGTAGAGACCGGTCGAAGCTCGGATAGTGGTGATATCGAAGGTTTCGCACATCTTGATGATTACATCAAGTTTGTCCAGCCACTCCTGCTGCGGAATCTCTACATTGGTGTGGATAGACCCGATATGGTCAGCAACAAGCTTTGCGAACTTTGCGTCCGGACTGTTGGGCATGCCGATACTGAATGTTCGAAGCTGTCGGTGTTACTTTCTCAGGCATTCAGCAGCCACTGCTGCAACCAAACTGGAGTCTAGCCCACCTGAAAGTAGACAGCCAATGGGTCGATCCGAATCCAAGCGGATTCGAACAGCCTCTCTGAATTCATCTCGGATATTCTCCAAAGGATCTCCTCTAACAGGTCGAATAATTCCCACTTCGTAGTAGGTTTTGGTTTCAAACTTAAGCTCACCTGCCTTGCTGCCCTTCACGTGCATCCATGTCCTTGGAGGGAACTGATCGATCTTCTCTCCAATACCGATAAGTGCCTTCATTTCTGAAGCAAAAGCAACCGTCTGTCCATCGATCGTGTAGAAGAGAGGTCGAATTCCAAAGCGATCCCGACCAAGGAACAAGTTATACTCAACCTCTTTAGTGACGGTATTGAGCACGGTATCGAAGATGGCGAAGGCAAACTCTCCGTTGAGTTTACTTGTCATGGCCTGGATTCCGTAATCTTTGTAGAGGGGGAGTAACACCTCAATATCGGAGTGGCTCTTAAAGATGTAGCTTTGCTTGGACTCGATCTGACGCTTGAGCTTGCCATAGTTGTAGATCTCTCCATTGCATATGACGTAGATGGTGCGAAGCATCTGCTCGCCCAACTCATTCTCATAGAAGACTGACTGCGCGAAGGGTTGATCTCCCTGAGTACTTGGATCCATAATGGCGAGCCTATGGAACCCCATCTGGTAAATTTCGTTGTCAATGAAGGTCGAACGGTCGGGTCCTCGGTGCCTAATCGTCATAAACAGCTTGTAGAGCTGCTCGTGAGAGAGACGGCACTTGCCGGCCAGTTGTAGCAACCCCCAAATTCCACACATCTGCGAATGTTTAAATTACGTAATGTTCGCTGTTGAAGAGGGTTTAAGGAACGTTCCTAACTTCGATTTTATGTCAGCCGATCATTAAAGAATTTAAAGGTCGGCGGGGCATCTAGCCATCCTCTTTTGCATGGGGAACAAAGGCGGTCGACAGCAGGCATCTATCAGGGCATAATTGCAAGATTTTAGGTTTCACTGATGGAAGCTGTGGTTGGGCATTCAAGGCAGAGCTGCAGTGATGCGAGGACTTGCATTGTAAATGCTCAAACAGTTGATTATATAATCCTGTGCAGGGAACTCGGGAAAAGATGTTACCAACAGCCACAGGAAGAGAAAAGGATGAGATCGTCGAAATGAATCATCGTGAGGAGATCAAAGTGTTCAAGAAGAAGTTGTAGATCCTCAAAGATGGAGTGCGAAAGTAACGAAGCGAACGGGCAGATTTGTAGAAGAAGAATCGGTAACTGAAGGAGAGGAACAAACAACTAGAGGCCTAGTTGAAGAAGAAGGACGAGAAGTACGAAAATTCACTCACGGAAATTCGTGACCTCAAGAATGATGTTCTGACGGAGCGCAACGAGCGAGAGGTAAAGGTGTTGTTACTGCAGAAGCTACAAACCGAAATGAATGCATTGATGGAAAAACTGAACGCAATGCAGGAGGGTAAAAGTAGCGTTTGGGGAGGAGTTGGGAGCTATCTCGGCGGCTTTCTTAAAAAGTCGTGAGGAAGACCTAGTGATACTTCTTGGTGCTCACTGCATTTCAAACAATGAAATGGCTGCGTCAGTATGCCCTAAACTGCTGCTGACGGTATCGAATAATATCGATGGGGATCACTTGTTTCGTTGGGTGAGCAGGTAGTAGCTAAAGAACTCCACGGGGTCAGCTGGGCGTTCCTTTGCAAGAGCTACCAAAGCGCAATGGAGATGCGGCAGCACTTATTTCTGAAGGTATTATGCTGTGGGTAGACACTTTGTCGGGATTTGCGGTTCATTTTTAAGGGCACGTTACTCAGCGATCTTGGCGTACTCCTCATCTTCCCTCAGATACTCCTTATCAACGAAAGACATCCTTTCGGTAGTTTCAAATTAATCAGTATAATCCACAGCATCATTCAACCGTCAGCAGCAAGCACCTCGGAATACTTGGGATAAAAGGCCTCGACGAACACCCTCCGGACAACTGCAGTAAACTGATTGAGGTTGATTCTGCCTGTGTTGAGCTTGGTTTCCCCGTCAACTAACTTCTCGATATGCATTTGGCTGACTGGACAGATATCGATAAACTGAAGGGTACGAATAAGCGCAGTTGTTATTGTATCTGAGCACGCGAACCCGTCATCGTCAGAGCCGACAGCTTAGAAGCACTTCTTACAGAGAAGTTCTATCTTCTGTTTTTCTTCTAAGAAGAGATGGAGCATTATATGTCAAGATTGGAGAGTTCATAGAGTCAACTGGAGGGCTGGAAGGTAGAACCTCCACCCATAGCAATGTCGGTCTTCGGTTGACCCGCAACCCATTCCCAAGGGGTAGTAACGCCGCCGGAAAGGGTGGCTGTTCCTTTCCCATGAAGGACACCCTCAACCCACTCTCCCTCAAGTTTTCTTCCATCCGGTAGGATGTATGTTCCGTGTCCATGTCTCCTGCCTAACTTGTGCATGCCTTCGTAGCGACTACCTTCAGACCAAACATAACTACCGTTCCCATTTATCAACCCATTTGCCCATTATCCACTATAGCCTCGACCATCACGCCAAGTCATGGTCCCAATCCCATTAATTTATCCATCTATGAAGGATCCATCGTAAAGATTTCCAGCGCTATCGAGAAATTTGCCCTTTCCATGTTTCTTGCCTCTCAGAAATTCCCCTTCATAAGTTGTTCCATCTAACCATTTCTCAACTCCCCTTCCAGATGGTAAATCGTTTAACCAGTCCCCTCTATAGCTATAGCCATCGGCCTCCGATATGAACACTCCTGTGCCTTCAGCTTTGTTGTTCCTTACCTGCCCCTCGTAGTAAGCACAATTTGAATAGATGTTCCTTCCGTACCCATTAGCGCTCCCACCAATGAAGGTTCCAATGTAGTAAGAGCGGTCTGGAACGTAGAGACGTCCCAACCCATGAGGTTGGTTGAATTTCCACTCGCCTGTATACACAAAACCAGCAGTGTTAATGCGCCTTGCGGAGAGATAGCTGCCTCGCTCATACTCTACCTTTGGGACTAAGGTCGGTAGCTAAGCCAGCATCTTGAGGATGTATGGCGACGTTATGGTGGGCTCGGGAACAACTGGAAACGGCACTTTATCGTAGATCTTGGGTGAAGTCAAGTCATCATTACCGTTTAGTCGAGCCAGGCCACCATCGGCCCGGAATGTATCGTAGACCATGTGCTGAGGTAGTTACGCACAACAGTTTTGCCCCATCCGCTAGCTTCTTAAAATATTCAGGTTTAAGTTGGTGTTGGTACTTGAAAATCGGAAAAAAACATCCTTTCCCAAAGCCGCTTTACTTCGGCTCGTAGCAGTGTTATGCTGCTTGCAATATAATTGAAAAATAACCTGAAGAAAGATACCGTTTGCTAGCATTGGATTGCGGCTGTGGCTGGAAATTCGGGGGTTACAGCACGCTTCATTGATAGGCATAAATCATCCCATTCCAGCCCTATCAACTACCGTTTTGGAGGCTCGTATGAAAAGTTCCAAGCAGCGGCCACCTCCGAATAATATTTATTTCTGTCGCTGGTGATGCCACGTCAAAGATATTTGCTGGTTTTAGTACGGCTAGTGCTCGATTGGGCCTTCCCTACTTAGTTCCATACGATTTCGGAGCGGTTAGAGAAGATTTACTTACTATTAATTGAATGGTTGAGTGGTTGCGAGCGAACCTAAAGCGTGCTACTCGGGCGCGGTAAAGCTATCGGTAAATAACGTGCAACGCTGGCCGATCACCTATAAATACGGGAAGGCAGAGTCATGGTTAATTAGATATTTGTAACGAGAAAAAATATGCAATACACTGATGATGCCAGTAAAAAACAACGCAGGGTGGACCGTCTCATGGGACACTGGCTTCCAGAAGAAAATGCTTGCTACCTCGCATTTCTTGAATGTTCCGAACAGTCCTTCCAAGCGAAGGGGCTTCGCAGAAGAGATAAGGTCTTTAAGGCTATGGCCAAGACCATTCGCACTCGAGACCCCGAACAGTGCCGCAGCCATCACCAGAAGATGGAGAAGAAATACAAGAGCTTCGAAGGATTACTCGCAGCTCTCAGAGAAGAACACCGAAACGCTGTTCAGAAGGCCGTTGATGCAGACGCTACCTCCCCGCAATCAAAGGACGACACGACCGAGACGGACTCACATGACCAACCTCGCAGCGAGCTGGCCCATGCTATTTTCATGCGTGGATAGCAGCAGTTTCTTCGAGGAGTTGAAAGCCTCTAGATCGGGGAAATGGCTGATCCAGAGCCTCAAAACTGTCTGGAAATAATGCACATGGGAGATTGGTAGGACGACATCTTCGGGATGCTCAACCTTTGATATGTATTTCGCCGAGTACTGCTTCATCTTCCTTCAGACTCGATGATAATTCTGAAAAAGAAAGAGACGGATCGTGCTAAAAGAAGTTAGCAGATGGTTGAACATCAACGCATCTAGCCAAGTTGTTTCGCCATTCTGTAACGGCCCCCTTCTCCCAGAAGACCTTGTGAAAGCAATGCTGTTTACCGTCAGTTGACGAATCTCCAGGTTGGATATCAAAGGACCCTCAATTGAAGCACGCAGCTTACAGAAGATTATCTAAGTTACCTCTCAAGAATTATTAAAAATTAACTATTTAATTTTCGAACAGAAGCGAAGAGGCCTATCAATCAGCCAGCTCGGCTTGCCGCCATGAGATCGGGAACCAAAAGTCCAGGTGCCCGTTTAACGCCGAAGAAGCTTCCCGTATTGATGTATTCGTCTGTCAAGAATGTGATACAGAGTGCTTCAGCAGCATCTGCGTGTAAACTAACGAAGTTGGAGACTAAGAACGTACCAACACCAAAGAGAAGTGTTGCTGTTAACAGTGTATAACCGCTACCACTGTAATACCAGCCTAAGGCAACTAAGAGGCTCGCTAGCCAAATATGCGCACCTAACCGATAGAACTACAATAGCATCACTAATTACCCGGCTGACGGAGTTGTTGCTGTGGAACATTGTGCTGTTACGGCAGAGAAACTCGCAAAACCTCGCTGAATCGCAGTAGGACATGCTTGCAAGGTTCACGTATGCTAAAGCATCCGAACGAACTAATTGGAAGAGACTGTTCAGCCAGCCAAAGGCACAGCCGAAACATCGGCCGTACAGCCCCTGATCATTGCGGGGACGAAGCAAGTCAAGCAGTAGGTCGGGTAGCCAAAAAACGCCAGTCATGAAGGCTGCAGCAAGAACACTTCCGAGATGGAATCGAAGCATCCTCCTTATTATCTGGCATTGGTCGGGTGGGAAGTGGAAGTACCAGCTGATGGCTGCTCCAGAGACGCAGAAATTGACTATATTAAGCACAACTTACAGGCCTGTCGAAGGAAATGAAGTCCGAGATAAAATTGCAGCACTACCGCAGCGGTAAGGGTAAGCGTTAAATCTTTCCTTGTTACTTCATAGAAAATCTTGTGCTTGTGGAAGGTTGGACTCTCCTGGCTCCAAACTGCCAGCAGTTCGAATATCGTCAGTGCAACTAGTGCGCCAGCCAACAACAGCATCATTGGAATGTAGGCTGCAGTGATGCTTTGTGACCGGATGAACCTTGAGGCATGATCTAAGAAGATTCCGCTGACTCTCATGAAGTTCCGGTATACAATAAGACTGAGGAGCAGCACCAGCGAGGTTACGGCTGCAAGAGCAAACAAAGAAATTTTGAGCCAATACTTTTCGAAGAAGAAAGGTAGTGGCATTTTCCACAGCACAATAGCGAGACCTCCAGCAGCTAGTATGCCCAGCACGATGCTGAACTGATTCATGCACTGAGGGCAACACACCACCATTAAGATGTAGATAGTGCCAACTATCAGTGCTGCGATGGCACAGGTCCAAAATGTTGTGTAGTTATCGGTGAAGGCGACGGTGTTTTAAAGCCTCGTACGGTGAAGTAAGTCCTTTGCAAGTTGAGGGTTTGTTGGTAAGCAATATGGTCCAACATCTTGGCATAAGCTATGATGGTACCCGCCAACTTTGTATCGAATAGTCCAAAGTCCTTTGGGTTGGTGCTCAGTTAGCAGCCACTCTCAGATGTCGGTAGACACTTCAATCGCGTGCTGCTGTAGGTAGGGCACTAGCTCACGCACACTCTTTTGGACTGCATGAGTATTCGAATGTACAAGATCGTAGGGGTTGGTGAAGTACAGGTATTTGTAGGCTGAGTGGTCTGCTCCACAGATCTTTCCATCACCGTCACTCGGAAAGTTCGTTCGGTAGATGTTCTCTACATTTTCTGTGTGGGTACCTCGGTTGCCAATTACGCAGCAATACACCAACAACCCGATTCCGAGAAACACTGCTAGGACTGTACACACCACATCCGTCGATTTTCTGTTGTTGTCTTCATCACTAACGGAGGATACCTGGAACTGGAATGTCCTCGATACTTTGGATAATGTTGCTGTTCAGTGTTGCCATTATTTTATCTATTGCTTTGCGGCTTCTATGGACTTTGATGGCATCCGGTAACGGGCGACCTGCCAGCTGTACCCTTCCAGCTAACGACAGTCTCCAGCGGCGGGGGGCCTACGTAGGTGAGGTGCTAAGGACCTTACAGAACAACTTCCAAAGGCGCCAACCAACAGCCTCCGATGAAACACTTCGACAAGTCCGACATATGTTGGGTTGCTACGAGGTGTTGCTATCCGAGATCGATCAGGAATTGGAAATGCTCGGACTCGAGCTTTTTGGGCAGGGGCTTTGCAAATTGTTCTATCAATTGATGGAAGTTGTGAAGTGGCTGGTAGCACTCATTGCCCACGGCAGCACACCTATGGATAGCATCCAACCCACTGCCATCCCCTCGCAGCTGCCAATCCCCCAGAATTCACCTGTACTAACTGAGGAAGAATAGAAAGAGAAGAAAGTAAGGTAGAGCTTTGCCACAATGGAGAGAAATAAGTTTTTAGTTGGCAGTATGTAAGCAGCCCTCACCAAACTGGATGGAGCTGTTGAAGATGATTAACTTGACAGATAGCTTGAGGTACGGCCAAACAGTAATTATAGAGGCGCTTAGAGAATAGGTAGTTAGTGTCGAGTATCGGTAAGAGCAATGCTGCAGCCATACTAAAAGAAGCAGTGGTGATACTTGAAGGTCAACGCAAGGCAATTGCACATCTCCCGAAAAGTGAGGATATCTCTATGCTGCCTCGAATGAGCGAGATGGAGGAGCTGCTCACTGCTGAGATTACTCATAAACATGAAATACATACGAACGGGGTCTACATGCTGCAGGCACTCTATCGCAAGCTTCGATAGTTATTGAAGTTTAAGAAGGAGTCTGTGCGTCCTCTAACTATCGATCGATGTAGCCAGACGATAGAAATGTTCACTCCACCTCCAAGACCTGTTCACGATCCACGTACGAACGAAGTAGTTAAACTGGAACTTGAACGAAAGCGACTTCAAAAACAGCTGGAGGAACACCGTCAAAAGATAGAAAATAAGGACAAAGACCTCTCCCACATGATCATCTAGAGGGACGAACATCTCAAGGTCATTCAATAGATGCGGGAATAGCTCATGTTGAAGCAGCAATCCTTCGTGTACATTTTGTCAATAAGGCAGGGATATGTCGTATAAGCTGCACTCCATTGCAATGTCCACCCAGAAGACGATTGTCCTTGAAGGCAGCAGGTAGACTCTCCTGATTGACGAGATCGAAGAAGTGCAGCCACTGCAACCGCCACTGCAGCTCTTCAAAAAGAACAATCGCAGGGTATCCAAGCAATTGAAGAGGAATCTGCTGATGCAGCCGCAGTTTAAGTTCGAGATAGTCAACGAAGTGGTGAAAGAGCAGGTCTTGCCAATGGAGTAGCTCAGCTATGCCATCAAATATGAAACTCATCGCTCCAAACTTTGTTCCGTTGAGCCAACTTCAGCGGCGATTGTGGAGTATGTATGCATTAACTGTAAGAACGAGCCGCAGCAACCAGTTACGGTCTATGTGCCGATACTGCCGAAGAAATAAGTTACCTTGGAGAGATCCACACAAACAAATTTTGCGAACCTTCGTATTCGGGAATCAAGCAAGCCGCTTCGGGGTTCATTAGTGGGTCCATTCCGTGGATAACCCACCAACTCAAGGGACTCACTCCGAAAGAAACTGGAATCGACTGCAGAAAACAGCCGTCGCACCACTACAAACAGCGTGTTCATGAGAAGAGATACCCCGCAACTCGATTCAACCGTGCTCTTCTCCATAACAAACAACAGCAAGGCATTCAGTAAATTTACAGTTGAGGAACCCATCCCTGAAAAATCGGTGTCGAAATTTGACAAACAGGATTTATAACTGTTTTGGGGTGAAGAACAAGCGTTGAACTACGAGTCCTTGAATATCAATGCCAAGAGTGCCGTGTAGATTCATCGGAAAAAGGAGGTTAAAGCATGCAGTACCCCAGAACCAACTGAAAGCAGCGCGAAATGTTTGTAGATCATTGGGACGAATCCCCAACAAGATGAGAACGAGCTCAACCAGTGTGTACCACAGACCAAGAGCCAGCTTATACTCCGACTCTACCACTTCTTGAAGAAGAAGCCCGATGTGATGAAGAAGGTTCAGACCTTCCTTCGATATCCTTTTAGTGCTGTCAAGTTTGGGGAATCAAATCAATGGCTTGAGCAGATCGAACAGGACTCCGAACTGACTCTTCACTAATTGATAAAGCTTGTGGAAAGGTTAGGCAGGCTTCATTCCCGCTGCCACTTACGTAACCGACTCTTCTGCGATCATCTTATGCTGTTCTTCAGGCGAATAGGCTTCTACATTTGGTGATCCATTCCGATATACAGTTGGAATACGGGATAATACTGACTGCTACTTCATAATATGCCTCAATCTATCCATACATTCCTATGAATACATTAACTTGTGGCTGGTCCTGCTTATGCTGTCGTCTGCTATGACTGCTGTTCAGCTACCAACCAAGAGGTATCTCTCGGTATCCATCGGCATACCGATAAATTACGCCGACGGACCCTTTATATTCTCCTGCGCTATAATCAATATCGAACCCAACAATAAATAACCCATGTCGCCCCACTGATCAATGAACATCAACTTCACTTAAACACTCAACAACACCCAGCGGATGATGGACATCGACAGCGAGTCGATGTCGGTGATGACTGATAAGAAGTAGAGCGCAGAGACTCAGCTGCCCTAGCGTGAGTGCTTGGCTGGCATGCTGGATGAACTAATCCAGCAGCGCCAGAAGAAGATCTGCAAGCGTGTCGCCGATAAGAAGAGCCACAAGTGGACGGCAAAGGAGATTGCTCGGATGTTCGAGCTTATGGTCGTGTTCGGAACAGACTTCTCGATTGTCGCAGTGCACCTGCAATCCAAGACTCGTGACCAGATCAAGCGCAAGTTCAACCAACTCCAGAGCACTCGAGCTAAGGAGGTGCGGACGGCACTATCGGGCAGCCACACTGCTGAAATGTGGGAGCAACTCAACCAGGACTTCCTGGAGCTTGCTGGCTGATATTTTATGGGAATAGCCTTCATTACCACTCTTTTGGCTGAGGAACTGTGGTTCATCGCCTATAATTCTTTTACGAAACCGATGGATTCTGCGAACGGTTAAATCAGATTAGTGAGGCCCAAGTCGACCATGTCAAATTTCCTAAGTTAAGGGGCAAGCTCTACAGGAATTTGAATTTCATCGCCATACTCTTCCATGTCATCCACGTCATCCTCTGAATTGAAAGATTGAGTACCTTCATCTTACTCTTCTTCCTCGCGCACGTCAAGATTTCCTAACGGGGAGATGTCTTGGTTGAGCACCTGCTTCAGCTCTTCCTCGAAGGCGTGTTCTTCTTGTTCAAGGGTTTCCTATACTTGGAAACCAGGAGTACTTCATCGTTGATGTCCAAGGGTGGAGTCCAGGCCGCGTTAGGTGCAGACGGAATGAAGCTCATTCAAAAATATTTCAAACAGTATCGACCGAATGGCTGTGCATCTCAGCCTTCTAATAAATTAATCTTGCGATGAGCTCGCCCCGCAACCCTGGCACCTCTCGCCTCCGGTAACTCTACCACTCGGAACGGAAAATGTTGCATAGGATACCCGACCTTGTCAGTGACCTGGAAAAGCAACATGAAGAGCATCGCAGCCAGCTCAAAATGCAACTACTCACTGAGAAAAAAAGACATCTCAAAGTTAAGCGGTCGTTGAGAGTGATATCCTTGGAGCAGAACACCATCGTGGTGGATAGTAACCTGCATAGCTTCTCCACAGTGGAGCCAATTAGCAAAGGTGACCCTTTTGTCGAGCTGCGCAGAAGAAGAAACCTGATCGTACCCGAACGTGCGTTCAACCCCAGTCCCAACAGTACCCACTCGGCTAAGCCAGATAGTGAGGGCAGGCAGCTACAACCAGCCACTGTTTAGCTACTTGAATCGTGTTGAGAAGTCTGATCGACGTGTCGTCGAGGCAAAGTTCCAAGAATTTTCGAGGGTAAATTCTGGTGCTATTCAGCTGGAAGACGAAGAAAATGGAAGACTCAAAAAGCTTCGGGTGTAGAAACTTCAGAAGTTCAAAAGAGGCAGCCTCGTTTTACAGATGAAGAAGACTTATTTCAGTCGACCACAGGGCGACGACTTCAATTTCTACCGCGGTAGTATAGGCTCACCGCGGCAGCTGGAAAGCACAGATAGACAACGAATATTCGATCTCACATCGATAAAGAAAGTATAGTTTTCCACCATGCAGATGCGAGTACCGCGGCTGGACCTCAGCGATGTGTCCTACTTGGTGACAGACGCGATGACACAGAACGACCGGCAATCCACGATCAAATAATGACTAGTTGCGTAACCCTAACATCCACTATAAGATTACAACTCGCATCACAGAAGACTCAGTCGAAGAGGGATTGGTCGTTGACCTTGGACACATACCTTTGGATTGACTTGTTTTGCTTGAGCTCTTCGACGGGAATGCTCAGCAAGTAGCAATGTCGTTTGTAGCTGTTCTTCCTTTATGACCTGGCGTAACGGATGAGGTAGTAGGTGGCAGCTACCAATAATGCAGCGTTGATGCTGTACGCGTAGCTCAGAGTCGCCATTTGTTGGTTAGCGAGTTGTAGCATTTGGGTTAGTATCTGGTCCTGCATCAGTTGGAATACCCTAAATTGGTAGAAATAGAGGGAATCTGTGACACCCAGCTATTGTTGTTTCCCTCCTTTCAAGATCGAGGTGTAGGTTTGCTGTAGAATTCGCTGACTGTACGTCATAGTTGCCAAGATGCCATCCCGAGCAACCGTTGCATAATCCTTGCAAAATATGTATTGGTCATCCACCAGCCTTTCTTTTATAAGTTCGCACACACTCGCAACGAGAATGTGCTCAAAGGTCTATTCGTTTTCGGGCAAGCGACTCATAAGAATACGTTGCGAATATCTCACAAAGGCAACGTCAGCAGTGTTGATTTTGTTGTTAGCACCCCTAAATCGTATGGAACCTATCTCATCTAATCCCGCCAATAGCTCATTCTGCTCGATTAACGCTTAGAAATGGTAGTTTTGGGACTGCAGCAGTAGGTTCATGTCGTCGAGCTGGTTGAGCAGTTACGGCATGAGCAGAAATGTCTGGGTACAGCATACCACCTCGCAAGTCACCAACAGTAGGAATAATGGAAGATGGTACCACCTGTATCTGCTGGTTGGCTATTCCTCAAAACTACGGCTTTTTGTTGGCTAGTTCACGTTTGATATTTGATTATCGTGCAGCTTACCGTTCTTCTTCATCTTTCTGTAGTAGGCTTCGTAGGTTGCCACCTGCTTTGGCTCGATAGTAGTGAATAGCTCCAGCAGTTATTTCGTGTTCAACCGGCTTTTATACTGGTAATTGGTCAACAGCCATACTGCGAAGAAACTGCAGAGGGCGTAGATGGGCAACACCACCAAGCATACCCGGTAGAGCTGCTGTAGGATACTCGCGCCATTTTCTTTGAAGATATCCAAGAAGTGTTGGTTCATAGTAGCCACTGTTGGAAAGTTCTCCATGAGAATCTTAAATCCCGCTTCCCCCCGAGCTAAAAGTTGGGTGGTACCCTTGATATGACTCTGCTTTATAGCCTCCATCACCTCGGCAGCTTCCTCGAAGTGTGTGCGCAGGAACAGTGCCGTCCTCACTTGGTCTACCACCACTGGCGAGACCTGCTTGACCCGGATTTGCAGGTAGTCGATCTGTTGAAGCACCTGCTGGAGAACGGGTGGATACACCGACTTTTCGTCTTCACCCATGCGAGACAGACAGTATTGGATGATGTAGTTGTTCAGCGAGGTGAGTTCAGGATCTTCCGTTATACCAGCCCGTAAATTTGACCTGAGCAAGAGGGTATAGTCATAGGTAAGTTCAGCAAGCTACATGATATCATTTACGTTGGAATCCGCAAGCATGTTCTGTTGGTAGGCCTGTGTGATCTCAAAGGTCAGGAAAGCTCGAAATACGACTAGCATGCACATGAACACCACGATAGCCAGCAAGAAAGTTCTCAGTTGCTTCAGCAGTCTCTGGCTTGTTCTGAATTTATGGGAATTGTACTTCTGAGTGCTCTGACGAAGCGAAGCTTGCTCTGATTGCTGTGTGGGGTGGCTTTGTTGGTCGACTGCTTTAATTCCTTACTCTTCTTCCAGGACTTCTGATTACTGATTCAACAGTGCTGCAGAATCAATTCTATTCAGATTGTGTTGCAGCAAAGTCTAGGGTTGGTTTCTCACACTTTCTTCGATTTTTATTGCCAAGAAATGCCTTCCACTAGACCATCTTATCACTCTAACATTGCCATTTAGTCTCAGACAACCCTTCTTCGCCTGACTGAGCTCGAACAGGCTAAGGTAGTAGCTACGCAGACTTCCCAAGGCTTCATTGCTTTGAATTCCAGACCGATCTATCAGCTCCTTGGCAGCCTCCACAAACTATCTATGTAGAGCCTCGTACTCGTCGCTATACCTCAGTTCGAATTCGAATTCACGAGTGCTGCTAATCGTACTCCAGTCCAAACTCAGAATTTCAGCAGATAGCAACCCAAAGTTTAACTCACTGAAGGGGAGCCTCGTCAATTTGACAAAGTCCATCAGACACTTTGGCCGGTTGATGAGCTTTAATTGCTCATCCAAAATGATATACTCGTCACTCTCCATATCGTACTCCAACAATGCGTACAGCTGAATTTAGCTTGGCAGGGCAACAATCCGTATATAGAGGTCCACATCCTTTACTCTACCGCTGCTATTCTCCATCAAGAAGTTGTTGCGTTATTCCAGCACTCTGCTCTTTGGGTTGTGGTACCACCCCAGCATTACCTTCTCATGTGACTCCCTAAAATCTTCTGGAAGGAACATACTCACACTATGACCTTGGGGCGACCAGTTCCCTTCTGCCCCGTAGATGCTTCGAATGTTGTGGCTATACCATTCGATTCTTCCGAAAGTGTCTTTTGATATAGACACTCTGAGTGCCCCGCATTTGGGGGCATCAAAATAATGTCGCATTCTGGAGCTTAACTCAGAATTGAATGTGCTGGCCCTTATTGAATTTAACCTACAACGATTCTTGACTTTGGTCTCGAGTTCGACGTTCTCAGCAATGAATTTCGAGTAATTGAGCATGATATTCCAGAGGCTTCTAGACTCCAATCCACGGCTAAGCATAGACTCATAGATCACGTCGATTTATATTGCTAACGCGACTTCGGTTTGAAGTACCCTCTCTGCTTGATCATAGTATAGTAAAGGCTCGCGAAAGAGGTCCCATAACTTGCACTTGTTCTAGATTATGCTGTCCACTAGAGTCTCCAGCCGGTTGATTTCAGCCTCGTACTACCGATAGAGCTCAACATTTATGTGCTTAACACTTCCCGATCCCTTGCTGACCACCTCACTACATTCCCGCTTCAGAATATTCAGTTCAAACTTCTCACAGAAGGAGAGTTAGATGTTGATGCAAGACTCCAACTGTCGGCACTCGCTGAAGAGTCGTGGGTAGAGACCCAACAGTGCGATTGCGCTCAGCTATGACAGCCTACAAGCAATCTTTTATGGAAACGTCAATCTACAGACATAGCTTTCACTCAACAGAAAGTACTTGTAGAAGACCTCCAAGCTGGATTGGGGATCAAACGTTATATCTTGAATCTTGACGGTATTGTATCTTCGCGGAGGTGTTTGCCGACATACACAACAAATATCTGTGCAGGCGCTGCGATGATCTGTTACCGCTGTATTGTAGCATTCATTGGAGGTTTCCTCATTGAGCAGTTACTCCGCCAGATGATGCAGTCTTGCTACACCCTATTCCCAAGTCTCGATTTGATCAGCCTTCTGGAGGAGTAGTTTCTACATCAGTCGGGGTGGTACCTGCTTCATGTGAAAGTAACAGTTGTGGCTGAGGATACCTATGAACACGAGCATCAGTGGATAGACAAGGCCAAAGTTACTCTCGACGACTTTCACCTCGCGTACACTTATATATATAAGCAAAGCAAAAGCCGCTGTCCAACTTAGAATTTTAACTCTCGCTGTGGCAGACAGGGAGTATGGTAGGCTGGCTGCATAGACTATATCTAACCAAAGTTACATCCGTTCCAGACGATGAGCAGCATGCAGCAGATAGTAAGGCTTACTTGTAACTCGACACTTGACGGATAGTTGAACGAGACAACGATGGCCAGTAACAACAGCTCGGTTATCACAACATTCCAGTAGCAAGGTTGACGTCTTGTAGGGGCTGTATTTGTAAGGCGATAGCCGGCGTTGGTAAGTTAGTTTAAAAATCGCAGCAGAAATCCAATTAGGAAACTCATGCCAGCAAGGACCTGTGCAGTTCGGATCCACGGTAAGTTGCCATCGCGTAACAGTTCGCCCATGGCAACTGTATCGATTAATGAAAGAGCTCCATCAGTGAGCACTAGCAACACGAAAGACACTTCTGGGAGGTACCTGCTTTATCGAGCTGTTGCAGCCACTAGATAGAGCTTGGCAATGAGCGACACCACAACGACCGTGGTAAGCAGGTACAAATGAAATATGGTTGCCTCCTCAAAGTTGAATGTGAAGCTGTTTCCGGAAGTGACAGTCATACTGATGGCAAGTGCCACCCAGATGACGGCACACAACACCTCGCAGGAGCGATAGATGGTCATGGCTTGCTCTCGATTACCCAATTTGAGACGAAAGTAGAGGTTTGCCAGAGCTTCCAATATGCTTTCCATTTAAGAAAAAATGAATTCGTACAACATAATGTATCGTTGGTACTAACAAATAACCGAATGTTCGATGGAAGCCACAGATTTAATTAGAGTGTGCATGCAAATCACTGGAACCTTCAGCCGAAGAGAGTCTGCTGGTTGATCTGCGAGACATACTTACTGATGTACTTGTTCTTCTTCAGCTCCATCTTTGGTATGCTCAGCAGGTAGCAGTACCTCTTGTAGTTGCTTTTGCGCTGTTGTTTGCTGTAGTGCGCGAAGTAGCAGACGGCTACGGCCATGCACACTATGTTTATGCTATATGCGTAGATCAGCAGTGTCATCTGCTCGTTGGCCAGCTGCAGCAGCTGGTTCAGGATCTAGTTCTGCAGCAGCTGGTAGATACGAAACTGGAAGAAATACAGTGGATCCAACAGTCCAAGCTGAAACTGGCTGTCTTGATTCGTGATGGAGACCTTCGATTGTTGCAGCATTCGTTGGCTGTAAGACATGGTAGCGAGAATGCCGTCGATGGTCACTTTCGGCTCTTCCAGGCAAAATTGGTATTGGTCTGCTAGCAACACGTCTCTGGCCTGCTCACAGATGTTCCCCACCAGAATCTGTTCGAAAGCGTGGATATTTTCGGGCAGGCGACTTCTCAGCAATTTGGAAGAATATCTCACAAAAGCAATATCTGGCGTGTCTATCTTGTTGGTAGCACTTCGGAAGCGTTTGGAGCCTACCTTATCAATGCCGGCTACCAACTCATTCTGCTCTATCTGCGCTTCTATCTGATAGTTCTAGGCTTGAAGCAGCAGGTTCATGTCGTCGAGTTGGTCGAGCAGTTGCGGCATGAGCAGGTAGGTCTGGCTGCAACACACCACCTCACACGCAACCAGCAGCAGCAGCAGAGGAAGGTGATACCACCTGTATCTCCGGGTCGGCTATTCTTCGAAGCTACATTTCTTGATGAGCTCACTGTTGGTCAGGGGTTGTGTCTCATACATCTCGTCGCCCTTGTTCAGCTTCAAGTAGTACTCTTCGTATGCGACAATTTGCCTTGGCTCGATACTTGTGAAGAGCTCCAAAAGCTGTTTCGTGTACACCACAGTTTTGTATTGGTACCTAGCTAGCAGCCAGACTACTGCCAGACTACACAGAAAATTAATTGTGAGCACAACGTGGCACAACTCATACAGTTTCTGCAGGATGCCCACACCAGCCTCTTTAAAGATATCCAAAAAATGTTGGTTGAGGTAGGCTACCGTCGGAAAATTGTTCACTGAAACCGAAAAGGCATGTTCAGCCCGCTCCGAAAGTTTGTTATTTCTCTCGGCAATACTTTCTGTGATGGATTGCATCACCTTCATTGACTCCTCAAAGAACATTCTCAGGAACAGGGCATTCTTGATCTGACCTGTATCGGCAGCAGGTACGGAATCAACCCGCACTTGGAGATAGTCGATCAGTTGAAAGGCCGATGCCATCAACATTGTTGGGGCAGCACCATTCTCATCGTTAGCCATATGTTGTAGACAGAAATCGATGATGTAGTTGTTGAGGGAAGTCAGTTTTTAGGGTTGGTTGACACCACCTGCCAGCACATTTTCCCTTAACAGGAGTGTATAGTCGTAGGTGAGTTCAGTGAGCTGCATCACATCGCTTACACTCGAATCGGACTGCATATTGAACTGATAGGCCTGGATGATCTACATGGTAAGGAAGCTCCTAATGATGAACATTAAGCAGAACACCACTATCAGCCCTACAAGATACATACTGAGTTTTCGAAGCAGTATGTGACTCGTCTATGTCGTATGATGGCGTAGAGTCACCCGCTCTGATTCCGGCAGAATGCTTTGAGTTATGGTCGTGTCTACTAACCGTTGGCCTTACTTAACTTCAAAATTTTCCTCACCTGACTACATAACCGAACCGGACAAGTAAATTTCATTGGGAATCAGCTAGTTGACAACCTTGCGACTACTTTGCTAGATTTTAATGGCGATGAAACGTTTGCCAGCTGGCCATTTAACCATCCTTAACTTTCCGGTGAGTTGTAGGCAGTTTGGTCGAGAGGTTGTCCGTTCCAACTGAGTCAAAAAGTA
>ERZ724508.519-NODE-519-length-27173-cov-5.436057_pt1 | contig 27173 bp, 31 predicted proteins | sample MGYA00376041_ERZ724508 | MGnify/ENA primary metagenome ERZ724508 (study PRJEB28724, sample SAMN07190887) | wastewater metagenome | isolation source: effluent of sewage treatment plant in Hong Hong | place: USA: Christiansburg, Virginia | collected 2016-03-01 ...
GGTGTACAACGGCCCTACCACCACCGAAGATCACATTCTGTACCACGATACTGACGAAATGATAATGAAGGAAAGCGCATCCCTCGAAACTCATCAAACCCGAATCATCGAAGGACTGATTCTAAGCATTCTGAACACCAATGGGGCGAAATCGGCTGAGAAAATTCACCTCTTGCTCCGCACAGTTTACAAGAATGATCTGAACATGACATTCGGATAGGCTCAAACAAAGTAGATTCTGAAGAAAATGCTCTCGGTAAGCATAGTGAGTAACTCAGCGTAAGAAAGTTGCCTTCAGCGGTGAGGTCTATTCGGCAATAATGGAGACATGATTATGAGTGCGTATGTTGGCTATAATTCAAATTTGAACTGTCATGAACGGAAGGAACCAACCCCAAGCATACCTTAACCACGTGGCTATGATCTAGAGCAAGATCTAACCCAACTCACCAGTTTACAAGCGGGTGCAACTGCCAGCAACAATCTTCAACCGAAGCCCACTTCGCGAGAGATTCGGTCCTACCAAAGGAAACGAAGGAAATACCAATACCAATAATGCAAACCCCAGACTCAGCCCGAGTAAGAAAACAGGTCTTTCTCCCCTACGATCACGCAGAATGTAGAACAATGCTCCAGTTCCAAGCATAACCCGGGTAACATCACGGGAACGTGAACAAATGGCCAAACAGCCAATGCGCAGAGGTTTCTGTTAGAACCACTAGTCCAAGCCAGCGAGCTTCTTTGTGCAGTCCAACACCGAAAGTGGTGAGTACTGTGAAAAGTGTGCCATACTGCTGGCAAGCCAAGGGTTTAAAGTAACAAGGTTGGAGGACAACCGACCAACAAAATTGCTGACTTCGGGGCAGGAACAGCTAGCTATTGATAACCCGACCCGCAGGCTGGAGATGAACCGGTTCCTTGAAGATCTGAAGCATATAGGACAGTTAGTTCGCTCGAAAAAGTCTGAAGTCGAAGATCAGTTGGCACAGAGCCACCGTCACTACCAACAGCAAGAACAGCTGATTAATGACTACTACAAGACTCTGATGATGTGTATTGAGGAGCATAAGAACAAGACTCTAGAAGGATTGGTGTTTGCTCGTTCGTCAAGTGAAATGCCGGCTGTGCAACTCTCCCAAATGTTCGACCAATCTCTTAGCTAATGCTAAGAAATGCGTTCTGATATCTACTCTTCAGTCAAGGCTATCAACGCTGTCGACGAGAAATCTTTCCGACCAGTGATGGATACCTATAAGGAGCGAGCTGAAAGGTTATACCGCGAGATGAATGGTCTGGAGCACGAGCCTCTGAATCACTCGCAACTGACCATGAATGACCCGAGGGAAGTTACACGGGGAATTCTTGGCATGATAGAAATAACCTTCATCTAAAGGCAACCCACACAACCAAGCTTGCGTGAAAAGAAGAACAGCGTGTACTTCTCCTTTGAGAACCAACAAAGACTTTAGGAACAGTTGTACTCAGATCAGAAGCAGGAGATGATATAAACCCAAGACAAACAAACAGCGTTGATGGTCTCCAATGGAGCACCCCTCAATTCAGACCACCATGATGATGATTGATAGTTGATGCATTAAATTTAAATGTACGAAAGTCAAACCGTTAACGAGTATGCACTTGCTCCTGCAAGCACTCGCAGAGGCTTAATGGGCAGCGTTGTCGGTCACGGGGAACATAGGAAAACTGAAGAGCTATGCAGACAATCCCTGATGTTTGCTCACCCCAAAGGAAAATAGCCTTCACGCCCACACTCCTTCCATCCCTCATAAAAAATCTATGGAAGCGATTTGTTTGCGCGCAAATCAACCTCGACACATGAAGACAAGGAGAATATTAGCATCAGCATCAACTTGAACAAGCAAAGCGCCATTGAAAAGCTGCCAACAAAACTGTGGGAGGTGAACTGGACCTACCTCATTCCGGAGACCCACAAATAAAACGGGGTGTTGCCGGTCAATAACAGACCCTCTTGACCGTTTTATATAATCTTTTTGAGAGTCCATTAAAAGTATTGGGTATGAGCGAGGAAGGAGATAGGACGAGTGAGTACCAGAATCGAGTCAACTAACACTTCAAAGAGGTAAGCAAGGAGTTAGTAAGGCCAGTGGTTGACCGGCACTGCAAAGATGCAGTATTCCTGGTAATATTTCTTATCGTGCTGGCAGCATTCGTTGGGTATGGCTCCTACGCGATTCAAATCGTGTATACCCAGGGGTTCTTCGCTACTGATATGACATCGGCAAAGCTATTGACTCTGCTAACCCTTGACATCGTCAAGGTCAGTTTAGGTTACATGATGGGCATGTTGGGGTTGGCGCTGTGCTTTGCTATCATCATACTGGTGATGTTGAGGTACGTAACTTTCGCTGCCTATATCGTCATGCTTGTGATGACCTTTATTGGACTGGGTGCACTTATAGGTATCTGCTTTGTCTTCAGTATGCATGCCCTTGGTATTGTGCTTTCTGTGTTGCTGGTTCTCTTGTTCATCATCTGGCTGTGCTATCGCAAGGAGCTGCAAAGAATAGTGATAGTCATGAAAACAGTGGCCATTTTCCTCTCTGCCAAACCAATGATATTTGTGATGACATTGGCCTGCCAGACATTCTGTTTGGCTGTTTCCGTGTTCTGGATAGCCGGCTACTACTCCATCATCACATTCTACAACCAGTCAGCAATCGGAGATGCTGGCTTCATCTGTCTGACCATTTTCTGGGTGTTCTGTGGGCTCTATCTCCTGTTTTTCTTTTTCTACGGAATGGTGTTTCTGATTGGTGGTGAGACTGCAATCTGGTTCTACAAGTCAAAGGAATATTCGATTGCTGCGCCGTTCAAGTGGCTTATCCGTTACCACCTAGGATCTATTTCGCTAGCAGCATTTCTGATTGCTCTGGTCAAGACTGCTCAGTTTCTGGTCATAATGGGGAGAACACGGAACTCTAAGGGAATCGTTGGGTTTATTCTGGCTGTAGTCAGTTGCGTTCTGCGGTGTATTCTCGTGCGCTGTGAATTCTGGACGCGAATTATCAACAACTACGCAGTTATAGTGATGGCTCTCACAGGCATGAGCTATGTCGACTCGGCACTAACAGGTGGCTGTATGATATTCAGCAACCCTATTGGCTATAATACGTTCTCTTTAATCAGCTACTTTATTCGCATCGCAGGTACCTTCACGTGTGTGTTCATTCCGACTCTGATCTCGTACTTCCTGTTTCAGTTAGTCAACCTTCCAACAAGTTTGATTGCCGTGGGTATGGGCATTGTGCTATTCTTCTGCATCATGGTGAGTATTGTATTGCTGGAGACTATCGTGGAAGCAATGGACTCAATGTTTGTGTTCTACAGCTTGGAGGCACAGATGGGGGAGTTTGGAGAGAGAGTTAACGAGATAGTTGACTAACAGGAAAAACTAGAAGCAATCTATGATGAGGGCTTTGGAGGAGAATTCGTTCGAATTAAACGTTCTGTGCCTGCGCAAACTGTCGAGATCATTGCGAATGGGCAACGAACAGTTGTGGCAGATGGGAAGATCATTATTCAACCACTTGCACAAATAAACAACCCGAATCCAGTTCGAAACGTACCCCACTTCGAAGACAGTCTCACCGATCTGCACGCGAAACCACTCGGAGTCAACGAGCCATATTCGAAAAGAGTCTGATACTGCTCTTTGCCGATATAATTCAAATCAGGTCCGTATCGATAATGTCGAATCCCTTTGAGCGGCTCAAGCATGCAATTAGCAACATCAGAATCGAGTACAAAGCAACCGACTACTTGGCTTCTTCGACGAACCAGCAGGAAGTACCTACCAATGATGGGTGCTGCTGCAATCACGAATAGCCTGAGCAGCAGCAAAAGCAATAGCCATCGAAATACTACACTGAAGAATAGTTGAGAAAGGTCCTCAAGATGTACGAAGAGGAGAAGTGCCGAGTCGTCAGTGTTAAGGAACAGTTCAAGAGGGAGCAAACAATAATGACAGAGGAACTCGAGCACTATAAAAGTGATATCAAGCTACTAGCTAGTGAGAACGAGCTTCTACTGATCAAGTGCACCGACCTGCAGAAACTGCTGGAGAAGAATGGCCAGCAGTCGCGCAACTCAACATAAAGGGAAAGGTTGGCTCGAGAGGAACAAGAAAGAACCAACTTACTCCTTGCAGACCTCAACCGTGAGATCAACGAGGAGCGGTCGAAGAACCGAACGCTTGCCCAGCGTATTCCCGAGCTGGAAGCAGAAGTACTCAAACTATCTGAATCGAACAAACGCCTCGAAGAACAATATGCTCGAGAGCTGGCATCCGAAAGAGGTCGTAATGACGAGATGAAGAAAATACTTGACTTCCAAATCGCTCTGAAGGGTAAAGAGATATCTGAGCTGCATGAAGACTACGGAAGGAGGCTCATTGAGAAAGACAGCGCTTACCGAGAGCTGCAGAAGCACATGACGAGTTTGGATGAGAAGTGGAACAACCAAAGGGAGGTAAATGCGATGTTGGCTGCCTCTATTCGGGACTACGAAACCACTATCAAGTCGTTACGAACTGAAGATGAAAAGCGCATCGATGAGCGTGAACGACTACGGCAGGAACTCACCTCTCGAATTGAACAACTCATGACTGAAGTGGAAAGATTGGCGTCCATCGAGAAACATAACATTGAACTATAGAACGAGTTGGAATAATAGCGTGCCCGTGAGAAGTACCATATTGTGGAGGTCAAGGACCACACCAAATAGATCGAGTTGGAAGTCACTAAGCGTCAGCTGATGGAACTCATCAAGGAGAAGGCTCTCTTTGAAGAACGACTCAAGAAGATGTGCCGGTGCAAGAGTCAACCATCGACTGGCTACAAGCAAACCTTAGTGGAGTACGATAACCACCCAAAGTTGCAGGAATACCTCAAGACTCACGAAGTTCTGCTCCGCAAGGAAAACTGATGGCCGTGCTGGCATTTCCGCTCGAGAATGTCCCAATGACGCTTTCGAAACACTTCCAAACTTCAGCTATATACATAACAGTGGGATGATTCTCGCTGCTCGCTCGGAGGCACCAGTCCATTTTGGGTTTGCCGGTGCCACGTCATACCGAATAGTTTGCATCTTCCCTGTGTGAAACTTGATCAGCCTCCGCCTCATCCTCCCATGTACATCTGATGCTTCTCTGCAGTAAGATAATATCGTACTTGATGTACCCTGGTTTCCTCCGAAACCGCCTCTGTCCGGACCTCTGCCATTATTACGTCTATTGATGATATCGTCCGCATCATCCTTGGTAAAGTCCATTGTGGACTTTTTGGTCATGAGGATGGTCGAGAAGAACAGAAGCAGGCACTTAATGAGAGAATTAAGTGTGTCATAGGAGTAGTCGACAGCCGCCTTGACAGCCTGCATACTCCTCAATATTATTATTGAAATATAATGTGGCAAATGGCTGACCAAAAATTATGGCTCGATGGGCTGTTCAAAACCGTTCCGATGATTTTTATGGAGAGAGCCAAATGGGTTTTTGAATCGGTTGGTAATCCCATTCCCTCAGGAACTTCTCCTGGTCTCACGAACTCTTATTTAAATTCTCATCGATCAGAAAATTAGCAGGATGGCAACAAATTATATCCTCACTAATGCCCAGGCAGACACTGTATATCTGGCAAACTGAAGAAATGCATAAAAGATGATAGGTTCCTTCTGTTCTGTCAAGCCCTTCTGGCTGGCTCAGTAGCGAAGACTTTGGAATAACTGAGCAGTTGAGGAATTTGTCGCTCTTAATTGTATGCGATTGGTATTGAAAAAGGAGTTTGGCCACATCACCACCCTGTTGAGGAATTGTAAATTTCATGGCAATTCACCACGAAGAGTATTGATAATGCTGGGCGTTGCTCTGGCCGAATCTTCTCACTTCGTCGTTAGCTGCTACCATCCAATATTTAGGTAAGTTCTTTTCCTCAAAAACACGCGTTAATAGAAGTTGCAGTCTTCCCCCGCAGTTTCATGCATCACAAGTGCGTATTTTGCTTGTTAAACCACCCTGCCGTAGTTGCGTGGGTAAGCCTCCCTTAAGATTGAGGTAAGGTTTCATAGATTCTCGATGAGGTGACGCTCTTTCTGAGACTTCAACTCGATCTTCGTATCTGCCTGGAAACGATCACAGGAACATCTTTGTCGACTACAAACTTACTTCTCTCGCTCGCTGCAGAAGCAAGGCTGCAATTGGGAACGCTGCTGCTTGAGCAAGCATGAACAGAAAAATGAAGCATTTTCACACTACAATTTCCAAATTTGCGTTAACTTCACCTTACAACCTCCCTGAACAGCAGTTGGGGTATCCTACTGAGCTTTCTCAACCAGCTTCGGTAGTTACTGTTGGCAATCGAACTCCGGAGAGCAATATCGTCACACCAAGCAATGATTTAACAACACTGCCCGTGCTCTGAGGTAAGGGGGGTTGGGCAAGCTCTACATAGTCTAGCCACTATTCAGGGAGGGCTAGCTGTCGCCGAAGAAGCGAACTCGAAGATCCCGTCGTCCTCGCCAAGAGGGTTACCTACTGGGGAAAGGAGGTTTAGATTGAGAAATTCGAGCAGCCATGACCCAACAATCAGTACCGATGCTAATTTTCGAAGGTTTGAAGCGGTCATGGAGCGCAAAATTATATGTGGTGACGATTGCTTAATTGATCAGCAGTTCGACGATATTCCGTGGCCGAGCTAGCAACGGCCAACAATAGCCGCGAACACTCCAAGATGCTATAAATCAGCGCATCGCCTGTCGAAAGGATATAGTGATTTCTTTAAATATTTACAATCATGCGGAAGTTGGTGCAGCACAAGAACGGCCTCGACGAGACGCATGAGTTCAACACTGAAGATGCCATCACAAGCGTAAAGTACAGCCGCGATGGGCAACACCTCGTCATCGGCGATGAGTCCGGAAGACTTGTGTTGTTCTATTGCGACCAGAGTACTGGTTAGCTGTGGTACTCCTCCGAGGTAGCCGCCGTCTGTGATTTAGGTCAAGGCCCACCGTAACAGCAACGATTGGACCAATAAAACAGAAATTAAACCCAGTGTGGTTGCAGTTGAGTGGCTGGAACGTTGTGGCAATAGCATGGGAATGGTGAGTGCTGGCCTCAGAACGATCAAGTTTTGGCGGTTTCTCTAGACCAACCGCAAGGAACTCCAGATGGGAAAGGACATTGTCCCAGAGCTGAAGCACCATAACCTTGCCGAGTATAATGCCTACGAAATGTAACGAACACAATTTAACGCAGGAAAGAGCTACCCGCTCTCCATAGTAGTCAGATTCGCAGCATTGCGCTTAGCGAAAACCAATAATATTTACTGTCTACCGACGGCAAGACTCTTCTTCGGTGGCAAACTGAACGTTCTGACCATCCACACCTCATATTCACTGCTCCTCTGGTCTCCCTTCCGCCTACCGAGCCAGCGACTACCACCGAAATGGAAGTCGAGCCCGAAAGCGACGAAAATCGCGAAGCTGGTAAAGACCAGGAGGAATACGAACAAAACGAATGGGACGCCTTGAGTTATATCACCCGCTGTGGCTTCCACGGACACCGCGACAACGTTGTGGGCTATTCAACAAAGACAGGATTCCTCAACTACGTCGACATGCGATGCACAAGTACACTTACTGGTAATGGCAGACAGCACAAAACCTGCTATCGTCGTTGGAGGCAAACAGCAAACAGACTTCATCAAGCGCTACCTGAACGTGATGTCAGACTTCGCATTCCTGCCCGATGGCAATCACGTGCTGACAAGGGACTACCTCAACGGCAAAGTATGGGATCTGCGGAAACCCACCGAGCTGGTGAAGCGCTATAGCATCTTCCCATCAAACATTAACAGGATTGAAGAACTCTACGATGAAATGCGCTTGGAAGATCAATTTCCCTTAGTGCTGTCACATGATGGCACGAAGTTCCTGACTGGAAACTACGACTGTGCCTTCCACGAGATCAACCTCGAGAAAGATGTACAGCAGTTGCTTATTCAGCAAACCAATTTACGTTACCGCCTGAATGACAAGAACGAATGCGATACCGAAGTGGTCGGCGGCATTCGCCCACTCGACCGATTTGACCCCGACCCCCGAATCAGCTGTATGAGCTACCACCCAACCGATCAAACATTGTGTGTTGCGGTGCGCGATAGCCTCTTCGTCTTCCGATGAACAATCCTTCAACTGCTGGCTATCGTGACTCGATCTATTTCAATCTGTACTACCTCGAAATGCTTCCTATAATGCAAATATGCAAATCGAATCAATCGAGGAGCTTAAAAGTCCGGAGCCTAAGCATGAACTGTCAGACGTAGCTCCCTGCGACTTCGGCTGGAAGATCCATCTGCTCCCTGACATCGAAAGTGAAGCGCAGTAGCCAGTGTGTGACTACCATACCGTGCTTCACAAGTATTACCACGGCGACTACCTTACTCAAAAGTGGATGGTGGAGCCACCAAACTAACTACGCTCCAACATCTTCCAGGAAGTCGATCTGAAATAAGTCAAGTTCCGGTTAAAGAGCCACTCCAAACCAACCGAGTCAGCCAACGTGGAACGCTACAGCAATTATCTTATCAAGTACGTGCCAGAGAACCAAAGCGTGTTCTTCAGTGATCAGAATACGTGCTTTCGGCATATCGTCACAGGCGACTTTTCCAAGCATGTTGCCTTCGACAAGTATTCAGGGAGGTACTATATGTACGAGAACTACCGTAACTAGGTGGTCGTCCGGTCGGTGAGAATCAAGGATGAAATATGCAGGTTCAGGAGTTCGGTGAAGAGGAGCGAACCAGTGCTGTACTATCTAAACAGACCCACTGTGTTAATCATCGCAGGTGGATACCTACCGACCAAGGGGAAGGAGGTGATTGGGTCTGACATGGTTGAGATCATTAAGCTGGAGCGCTGGAAGATTGATACCGAACCAATGCTAGTGAAGCTTGCGACCAACCGAATAGCCCCGATAATACTTGAAATGCATGCATAGCGACAGTCTCTGGGTGAGCGAGATCTAACCCACTCACAGCATCAACTCCAACAGCAGCAAGGGCAGTATAGTTAGAGCATCGTTATCCTTGGTGGACATAAATATGCCGAACTTACAGTAGCATCTTCGACCAACGTCTTGAAATATTCTGAGTACAGAACGGAAAACGAACTGAACAACAGAAAGGCACACGCATTCCCACTTTCAGGAATCGAGCAGGCTCTCAGTGAAAAGGACATGGCCCTCAAACCGTTAAACATCAACGTCGTATTCGATGGCGATTTCTTGTCGTTGCACAACCACATCGTCATCGAAAGACGATAGGGCCAGCTACTTCTGATTACTGAGGAACAACGAGACCTGTACGCCGTGCACTTCTCCAACAAGATCAGCAACATCATCGAAATCAAACTGACAGGAAATACGCTGTCCACTCGGAGGCGCTCCACAGAATAGGCTCAGCACAGACTCAGCCTCAGCGAAAGCTTGGTGTCACTGAATACTCGTGGCAAGTTGGAAATCACTCCAATCGTCAAAAAAACTGACAAGAGTATGTGTGGCATCTTCTGACCTTCACTACCTTACTATCTGTTCCCCACTCATCAATCAAAATAGAATCACAGACGTTGCTGGTATTGACTCAGAATGAGTTCACTCAAACGCTCTCGAGCGACTTCACTCACCTCAAACTTGCTACTAAATCGCTACACGACTTCGTTGGGCTCGTCGTGACTGTGGAACACCAGCTCGTGCTTCTCCTGTTTTTTGTTCGAGCAGTCGATGTAGATGTCCAGCTTCACAACTTGCTCATCACAGTGGTTCGGGGGAGCTATCAAAGCTGCACGACCCTTAGATTTACGTGCTTGCAGCATCCTCACCACCTCCTTTTCGAAGTTACTCGCTCGGGGAAAGTTCGCATACCCACTTCTTAGGCGTATTTTTTTTAGAGAGCTATTATTGGAGTCGGTACTGAGTGGATCGCTATTTGGTACACAACTTTCATAAAGCCTGCCAGTTGATCCTCCTCTTTTTGAAGCCGAAGGCTGTCTTTGTACCTACTGCCCAATATGGTCCTATCTCCTTTAGCCGCTGAAGTTGTGCAACTCGCTTCGGGATTGACAGTTGTCCACGAGGCAAGATCTTCGACGTTAGTGAGGATCAACTAGTCTCTGATTTGGGCGTGTCTTATGCTGTAAAGCCAATCTTCGGGTGCGGTCTGATAGTTGAGGTTGGAATGTTAAATCGTGTTCGCTGCGACTTCGCAGCAACTGTCGATCCGAATATTTCAGACACTCGCTATTTAGCCTATTCAAGTATAGCTGCTCAAGCTTGTTCTTCACATGCTTGAGCTGTTCTTCAGCGGGGAAATCAATGCCAGCTGAGGGCTGACCCTGCAGCTTTCTGAAGATTACGTGAGTGGATTCCGACAGCACCCTTTCAATCAGCTGTCGGTTGTGCACCCCATAAATCCAGCATACCACAAAGAGATAATTACGGACGCTGGTAGTATTCTCATTGGCGGCCACATACTGCCAGAGCTCCTCGACGATTTCGAAGGTACTTGACGAAGTAAGTCCCCTGAGATAATTACAAGCAGTACATTTCATGCAGGAGGAGGCCAAACTCATCGCGAGCCAGCAAGCTAGTTCGCAGTCCATAACGGCAACATGCCCTGCAAACGTCCTTGATCAGCCGTCGAACAATGAGTAGATTGCGGTTAAGCGTAACCTACCCAGCTGTAATTCCTTCGGAGTTCTTTCGATGCTGGCAAGCTTCTCTGGTTGCCGCCGACAGTTGCCTATTGGAATCTTTCTTGAAGCTCTGCTTTGGGGCTGGCCGACCCAAGTGTATTTGACGGTAGTGAGTTGATGAATTTTTTAGTTGCTGAAGATTTTTTGAACTGTTTGTCAGGCACTGCTTAGGCTCCCGCTAGCAAATGTTTTCTTTACCTGAAAAGCAGGCTGTGTTGATGGCTGTCGTTGGCTTCTGTCTTTGTGATGTCTATTATATCCTATCCGTATCCGTTAGAGGCTTCGGCTTCAAGAATCTAGTGTCACAAAGCTTATGGTGTTGCTTTGGCGCTTCTCCGGGGTCGTTGTTAAGGGTGTTGTGAAACAGTCCGAAGGATTGGCGATTGGATAGATGGCTTTCCGCGAGAGCCCTTCGCTCCCCGTTGATACCTTACATTAAACTAGCCAGCGAATCACTCTGTAGACCCACAGAACAGGGTTCGATGCAGATTGATAACTCCTAAAAAGCTGAGACCTTGGGTTTGTTCTCTTGGCCTATCCGGCAATTGGTTGAAATTAGTTTGGCTGATCCACTTCGATAGACTGCTACGTCACTAGCAGCCACCAGCATTCCCGGTGTAAGCCTTTTTTCATCATTTGAAGTAGGTGGTCTTGCAGGCTCTGACCCCTAGATCTTTTCGGATGGTTTTTGCTCGTTCCTCCAAGGTAGACTTCGGAGGCCACTGGAAGCCACAAGCACTCCGCTGCCACAACCACCTCGTTGGAACGTTTTCCTGGCGAACTGAGCCATTCGGTTAAACTTATAAACAAAATTAATTGGTTGGTGCCGCGGGCAAGTCTCAAAATAGCAACGCTATTCCTGATTTGACTTTGGTTGAGGTAACCGGTGGCCCATCCAATAAGCAAATTTAAAACCCGTCGTTAATATTATATTTGAGTTCAGTCGTACGAACAAGCAGCGATGAACAAAGACTACACGCCAAGCAAGCGTACATCGGCAAACAGTGGACCCAAGCCAGTGCAGTTCATTGGGTTCGATGTCAATAAAAGTATGAGTGCTAATCGATGCAGATCTCGTCGTCAAAGAGGAAGCTATCAAACTACTCACAGAGTTCAATGCGAAGACGCAGGAGTTTGCAGTGGTTTCGGTGGTAGGTCGCTACCGCACAGGAAAGAGTTACCTTCTCAATCGCGTACTGCTCAACCAAAGCAACGGTTTTTAGGTAGGGCCAACCATCAATGCCTGTACTAAAGGACTCTGGATATGGCCGGAGCTCGTGGAGATGCCTGGAAGAGACGGTACCACCATCCCGTCGCTTATCATGGATACCGAAGGGTTGGGGTCTCTGGAGGAAGGAGAGAACACAGATTTGAAGATATTCCTGATGAGCACTCTGATTTCATCGTTGATGCTGTACAACAGCATGGGAAACATCGATGAGAAGGCTGTTCAGGGGTTAGGGCTCGTTGTCAACCTCTCGAAGATGCTGCAAAAGAATAATAGCAAAGCTGATTCCCATGAAATTGTGAACTGCTTCCCGTCGTTCATGTGGATCGTTAGGGATTTTTCATTGAGGCTGGAAAACGAAAAGGGTGAGCCAATGAACTCAACTTAGTATCTGTAGAACGCATTAAAGAACCAGAAGGGAAGACCCGAAACTGTGGATAGTAAAAACAGCATTCGCGCCCAACTACGTGAATTATTCCGAGAGCGGGACTGCTATACACTTGTCAGGCCAACTGCTAATGAAAAAGATCTGCAGACACTCAACAATATCCCCGAAGCTAGGTTGCGACCTGAGTTCGTCACTGCTGTTCGTGGTCTCAAAGCAGTTTTGAGCGAAAAGATCAAGCCAAAGACCTTCAAGAACAAGCCATGCACTCCTGTGTAGTTTCTGGAGATGATCAAAATGTTTGTTCATGCAATAAACAACGGTGGAATTCCGTCGGTGTCATCCAACTGGGAAAGTGTGTGCTAATCAGAAGCGATGAAGACTATTGGCAGCTATGACAAACTTCATGAGGAGGCAATCAGCAAAGCCCTTGCGGAAGGCAAACCGTTGAAAGACTTAGAATGCCTTCATAAATCACTTATCCAAGAGGGCCAACAGAAACTTGATAAAAGTTTTCTCTCCACTCTCGAAAAGGTTCTTAAGAAGAAACTTCTGAAGAAAAGACTGAAGTCGCGCTTTGAGTCGATTAGACAGGAACTTGTCAACAAGTAGACTGAGCAAATGAGGGCGAACTTGGAGGAGAAGTTCTTGACAGTACTCCAAGAGATTCGATTCAACCGCATAGATAATTTCAGTGAGGTCTGTTAAAGGCTGGAAGGTACGACACCAACCTCTGGCGCGATCACGGATGATACCAATATCACATCTTCAGAAGAGCGACACCGATAACAACAATTGATCCTTACCACTGACCAACAGGAGAGCGAACTGCTGAGTCTACACCAAGAGCTATACAAGAAGATCAAGACACTCTCGACAGAGTTCATCAATGGCATGAATGAGCGATGGAAAACCCAAAACGAACTTCTGCTAGAGAAGGAATCACTCTACGAGCAGAACTACGTCCAACGAAAGAGCGAAGTCCAGGCTGAACTGGAGCAGCTCTACGAGAAGGTTCGACTATACGAGGTGGAAAACTATCGGCTAGCTGTACGAGGCGACAACTACCATGAGGAGCTTGAAAATGTTCGTGAGCAGTTAGAAATCGAAAGAAATAGGGCACTGGAACTCGAAGAACGCTGTCAGCAAGTCGATGCAAGCTGCATGGAGTACCAGCAGTAAGTCAAGGACTGTGTGGAGAAGCTGCAGCAGCTCCAGAGTACTCTAACTCAACACAAACTCAACGATGTGGAAAGGGATAAATACTGTCTAGAAGCGGAGCTTAAGGCTCAGGAAGCAGTAAACTCAGTGAAGGAGCTTCGGCAGATTAACGATGACCTCTGCATGCAGAATATCGCCTTGAATACCAAGGTATCAGAGCTTGAAGCATAGCTTCTCTGCTGCTTACAAGATAAGGGACGAAGTGACCCTGCGTCACGTGTGCTATTACACAGTAAGGAGAATATGGCACTGATGAAAGAACTCGAGAACCAGAAGAGCATCAACGAAGTATTGGTGAGATCTCTGAACCCCAATCAGAGCGGTGCAGCAAGTTTACTTAACCAGCTAAAATCCCTCGAGCAGGAACAAACCGAACTTCAGGGCAAGGTACGGCAGCTGAAACTCTACGAAAGGATCGTGCTCTCTTGCTCGCAATTCCGTTGTAATAGGTGTGATGAGCAACTTCGGTTCGATGAATTTACTGAGCATGAGTGCTAATCGCCAGCACCTCTCCAGTTTGATGTGAGCTTCAGTATCGACAGCTTCAGTCGTTAAGTGGTGTTTTTGATTGATGTCCAGCGAGGCGAACAAGCTTGGAGACTCACCAAAAACGAAAAGATCTTGAACTTTTTACTTGATCGACTCGGAGAAGAACGGCTGCTACAGACAGATCTAGCTGAGAACTATTAGACCAACAGGCTCCGAATCGCCGAGGTCCTCGAAGTACAATTAGCAAATAATTAAGCACTACTCCAATGAGTTCGCACGAAACAATCTGCTGAGAGAGTTCCTCGCACTGGACATCCATTCCAAGCATTCGCCATGGAGTTACAATCCGAAGCAGCAGCAATTCACCCACTTCAGACAGCCAGCCCATACTGAACGACGAATCCACACAGAGGCGGAGGATGAGTCCTTAGAGGCAGTATGCTAGCTTATCTAGGCATCGTCCTCAGAAAACGAAGAGAACAACCTCAACTGCGATAACCAGCAGGAATCACCTCAGAAGAACTTCCTCAAGACCTGCCGGTTTGCCCAAAGAAGGCAGTTCCAGTTCCCTTGATGGTGCAAATGCGTGCTTACAGTTTAAAGGAAGTATTAGTGAAGAAATTATCATCGTTCGTAGATGCGGGTCATCTCGATTTCGCTCTACAATCGACTCTTAACGATAGTGTTATCAACGTCCTCTCGTCGCAGTGGAGAGCGACGTGGGCTGCGGTCCAGCTGCCGGAAGGTGGCTAAGCGGGAATGACGGCTTCGGCGCAGTTCTTCGTTGATGACAAATCGGCGCGCTTCATCCTCCTGGGCAGCAACGTTGTGAGCATAATCTTTTGCCAGGTTGTACTCAAGTTCGGCGTTGATCCTGTTGGCGTGTTCCCTATTGAGGCGGCATTGCAAATGTTCTTCCTCCCTGATGCTGTTCTCAGCAGCTGCCTCTGCGAGTCGGAGGTTAATGATTTCGTTGTCCCGGTCTAGCCTCATCTCAGTTTCCCATCGTTGCCGTTCTAAATCAAGCTGCATTTGTCTGCGTTGTGCCAAAAGCTCGAGTTATTGAGCACGGAAAAGCTGCGCTTCTCTTTCTGAACGCAGAGCATTATCCAAGTCAATTTCTTCTTGAAGTCGTCGTTCACGCTCATATTCAGCTAGTCGAATAGCCTCTCTTCTAGCATAAGCGGCTTGTCGTTCCGCTTCAATAGCAGCCTGCCTCTGCTTCTCCTCGAGTTCCAACTGAAGTTGATACTCGCGCCTTCTTTCGTATTCAGCTTGGATTTGATACTCTCTTTCTAGTTATGCCTGCTGTCTTTGTCTCTCAAGCTCCAACTGCATTTGCCTTTCGTACTCATACTGGCGCTGCCTTTCCAAATCCAATTGTTTCTGCCTTTCAATTTCAAGCTGACGTTGTCTTTAAAGTTTTTGAAGATGTTGTCGTTCCATTTCCATTTCAAGTTCCAGCTCTCGTTGCCTCTCCATCTCCAGTTCTATTTGCCTCTGTCTTTCAAGTTCCAACTCTAGTTGGCGTTGTCTTTCAATTTCGAGGCGCTTCTGGCGTTCATATTCCAGCTGTCTTTGTCTTTCTAATTCAAGCTGCCTTTGCCTTTCTAACTCCAGTTGACGCTGTCTCTCTAACTCGAGTTGTCTCTGCCGCTCAAGTTCACGTTGACGCTCGAGCTCCAATTGTCTCTGCATCTCCAACTCCAATTGACGTTGTCTTTATAATTCCATCCTCTTTTGCCGTTCAATTTCCAGGTGTCGCTGCCTCTCCAGTTCAAGTTGCCTTTGTCGCTCTAGTTCCATCTGCCTGTGCATTTCGAGCTCCCTTTGCCTTTCCAGTTCCAAGAGTCTTTGCTTCTCGAGCTAAAGTTCTCTCTGCCTCCTCAGCTCTTGTTCTCGTTGGCGTTGATATTCAAGTTCTCTTTGTTTTTCGAGTTCAAAAAGCTTCTTTCGCTCTAATTCTTCTCTTAGTCTTCGCTCTTCGTACTATCTTTCGCGTTGCACCTCCAACTAATATTCCCTCTGGGCACGCTCCCGGCGAATGGCTTCCTGCTGAGCTTCGTAGGCTCGTGCTCTCTCAGCTTATCGTTGTAGCATTTCCTCTTCCTCTAACCTCCGCAGATGTTCCTCTTACTCGATTAATTCTCTTTGGCGTTGCTGCTCATACTCGAATCTCCTTCTTGCTTCAAGCTCTTGTGCTAGGTCAAGTTCTCGAGCTATTTATCTGTCCCTTTGAAGCTAGGCTATTCTCAATGCTTATCTGTCAGCTTTTAGCTTTGCAAGTCGTTCAAGTTACATCCTGGTATGAAGTTATGCTTGCTCCCTTGATATTTCAAGTTCTGCACGAATTCGGTCCTCGCTTGCTCGCCGTTAGCTCGCCAAGCGATGAAGTTGCTGCTCGTCTCTCAACCTCCTGGCTGCGTCTGCTGCCAGATGAGACTAGGTTCGGAACGGTGAGATGTCAGGAGTGAGTCCAAGCCTCTCACATCGGATTTCTCTCTCCAGTTCGCTCTTAACGACTTCGTTGCCGACATCAAGGTTGCTACCTGGTGATCGTGACCTTGATCTAGACCGACCAGCAAGGTAGTCCAACACTTGGGCATGCTCTGCAGCAATTTTAACTGGTGAGGCACTCATGGACATGACTGCCCGATTCTTCGCTGCTGTTGTCCTTTCAAGTTCCTCTTTGAGCAGCTTTTCGGAAAGATTTGCTGCTGCATGGTCGAGCTTCCTGCGTGATTCCCTGAGCTGTGCATACAAGGACTCGCCGTGATTGCCACGTTTCTGTGGGGTGGCACTTCCACTATGTCTGTTTGCCATCTGATCTGCAATAAATTGGATTGTGAGAGCGAACAAAATTTAAGTAGCTTAGCGAGTGAATAAAATTAATAGGCAGGAGCGATTAATTTATTGGCTGGTACGATGGCTTCGATTATTTTGTCGACACATAACGGTGGGATAATCGGCAAGAGAGAGATTGTTTCATAAAAGAAACAGAGCCTCACGAATTGAGGGTTAAGATTCTGTCTTGGGTTGTTACTTTTGTTGCAAATTGCCATTCAGTTGTGTGATCTATCGATGAACGATAATGCTTCAGAAACACTAATATTTGACATGTCAAGAAGGAGCCAGCAGGAACGTAATTCAGCTGTCTCCAGCCAGCCCAAACTAAACCCTTACGATCCGCCATAACAACCAGACTTCAGCGAACCAGAACCACAGACTGAACAGCTCAGGCAATCGAACTTTGGTCGTCGAAGCAAACACAATTCGGCTGTGGATGGAGTTCTTTACAGATCGACTCCTGCGGAGGAGCCAATCAACGAGTTGACATCGAATAGTCGGTTGAAGGAGATACAATAGCAAAAGCAGAAGCTGCGCGAGAAGCTCAATCAGTTAAGCGAGCCAAGTGTGTCATATGTGCCATCATCCGCCACAGAGGATAACATTACTCGGTTGATGAAGTACAAGCAGAAGGTAACGCTATTGTAAGGCAGATGGAGGAAGAACAGAAAGCTAGTGAAGCTGCCATTGCGAGTTTGGAGGCCTTAGCAAGGCAAAAAGCACTTGCCAAGAAGAAAATCGAAATGGAAAGACTTGCGCGTGAACGAGTGCAGTTAGAGAGCGATATCCAGAATAGGCAGACGGTGCTGACCAGTATCGATATGTACACGAAAGGACTGGACAGTAAGGAGTTGCTTGATAAGGTATGTTGTCGTTGATGTAGGCTCTCCAACGCAATATCGTAGATCATGTGCGTACTAACTATGAGAACCTACCGGCTGGAGAGGTGGGTTACGCGGTGAAGAATACAGTCGGAAACAGGGATGAATACCAACGGGTGGTAGAAGAGATGTAGTCTATAGCCCAGCAACCTACTACAGCAAAGCCGAATATCGCCGAGCTAAACGAGCAACGTATGCAGATCTTCTCCAAGCAAGAGAAGTTATTACGGAAGAAGATTTTACTCAAAGAGTTGGAAGCACAGGACCCGTAAAGCTGGTAAAAGCTGAGCGCTATGTCCTAGCAGGAACTGGATGAGATGATGGACAAGTTAGGTCACAATGTGGATGACTACCGAAACCCACTTCCGCGGCAAATGTTGTTGGACCAGCTGGATGGAATACAGCAACGGGCCAAAGAGTACAGCAAATTGAATATAGGCGTATCACGAGGCTAAAAAAGCCAGAACCAGCACAGTACACCGATCCAACCGACGCTATTCGGAAGTGTAAAAGGCAGCTTGAGAGGATGAATCCATAATCAATAGCTTTGGTGCGCAGCCTCCTCTGTAATTTAGTAGATGCTGGATGCTAGCATTACGATAAGTTGCTTGGAAGGTTGGGCGAGGCATCGAACCGTCGGCAGGCTGAAGAGGTTAACTATAAGTTGTTCAAGAAAAAGGAGGCGCAACAGATGGACATAGCAATATGCTCGTAAATCGCTGAGGACATGCTAACAAGATTGTCGAAATAAATGGAGAGGGATGCTGCCAATGAAATCTTCAAGCTTCATGAACTGGCTTGGGACAAGACAAACTCACTGTTGAGCTATAGCCTCAGCGAAAAGAGTGAGGAGAAGATGTTGTAACTACTCAGTGCACACAGCGGTGTGCCTCTGAGGTATACTGCAGCTAAACCCTCGATTAAATTTAAGGATAACCAGCCAAAGAAGGCACAAGTAGTAGATACCCCTGATGTGTACGATGCCGTGAAGGACACTCGTTAGCTTATCACCGATGTCGAGATGCTGGAGCAGGAGGATAACTACTACAACAAGGTCGAAACAATTATGAAAAAGCTAGAGGTGAAGGTCAAGGATATTACCCAACTGCTCTACGACGAATTGCTTTACATCGTCACAGCCAAACACATACGGACGCTGGAGGAGGAGATAGTGCATGACCTGCAAGAATCTCCCTCTACCACTGTTAGCAACTTGCTGGATAACTTCATCGCCTTAAACGTGGAAACCCTGTTAGTCTTTAACCGCACAGGCCCCATTGAATTGTTCAACAGACATATTGGCGATCGAGTTGGCGCAGAGGCTGGGGAATTTAGCTGTAGCTGCTTCTACCCAATCACCACGTTGTTGGGAACTGTTTGTTCAATGCTCATCGGCTTCAAGTCAGGTATTTTAATGAAATACAACTTTAATCGGAATCCTGTCACAGAGGAACAAAGTAATCTTTCTTACTATCAGCCATTGCTTCCACATGTCAGGACAGGAGAAGAACCTAACCTCCCCAACCAGCACTCAACGCTTATTGATATCGTTTCTGAAAAGCTCACCCCATAAAGGCAACTCCATGAATACAGGTAATTTTTTAAGAGTCCACACACTGTACCCATTGTCGCCATTGTTTTCTTCCGACCATCACGATTTATCACGGTTGACCAAAATATCAGCTGTGCAGAGTGGGACTACAATGAAGCTAACAAGAACTGTTATGAACCAGCGAAGAAATTTTCTGTAAAAATTGATTTGCTTGGATATCGGTACCCCGATAATCCAAGCATCAAGTCTGTACAGCTCACCAAGTCACCATAGACACTCTTCGAAGAGCTGTTCATCAAGGAAGAAGGTTTGTTAAGACAGGTGTATGTGAACCCCAAACAGTCATAGGCAGTCTACCGGCCAGAAGGTGTGAAGAAAGAGGACAAGCCAGGCGAGGTTAAGCTCTGGAAGGTCAACTTTAACAGCTAACAGCAGCGAATCGATAAGATTTACGAGGAACTATACGTGAGGAAATAAATTAAAGGCAAAGCAAGGGATGCAAAACTGTGGAACGGCAACCTATTTATACTTACTTAACGATCGCATCTTATCAAGGAGGATCTAGACACCATCAAGGTTGTTGGATGGAACATCGCAAACAGGCGGTTGAGACCGATTGCTTACGAAATCGATATCTACCAAGCCGACAAGGTCAGCACATTTGAAATTATCGATACCATAGTCCCCGGTATGAACGTTCCTGGGGTGTTACTGATCAACGCTGGGAGAGTACTGGTATTCTCAATGATCACCGGTCAGCTGGTCCGGATAGTTGTGGACCCCAACAATCCAACCAAAGGCTTCAGCGATATCGTCTTCGCATACTTTTGCCCAAGTCCGAAAGGGCTGGTTTACGCAGCTAACAATAAACACCTCTTCCATGTCGAACTCAAAGACAATAATGAAGAAGCAGATCGCCACCGCACGCGCAAGGAATTCTAAAAGACAGCTATTAAGTATCTTTTATGACAGTCGATACTGGTAACAACAAACGAAACATATCAATCAGAATAAGTCCTCTAGGTTCACGTCGGTATCCACCCAGTTCTCCGATCCGTTGACATAGTTTTCTTCGCCCTTGATCTCGTTCTGCTTCCCCTTGATACTGTTGTAACCACCGAATACGTTGTTCTTTTCGCCTTAGACTGCGTTTTTCTGACCTTCAACACTGTTTCGGCTTCCAAGAACACTATTCCAGGTTCCACTCAAGACGTTTTAGGAACCAATTAGAGTGTTGCAAGTTCCCTTCACCCCATTTTTATCTCCTTCCATAGCATTGTGATCGCCAGATGCCATGTTTGAGCTTCCTTTGATCTTGTTTTCGTTGCCTGAGGCACTATTGAGATCCCCTGCAATTTTGTTTAGATTACCCTCCATCGCATTGTTACAACCCTTAATTTTGTTTGAAAGACCCTTTAGCATATTCGAGTTGCCGGATAGTTCGTTATCAGAACCAATGATACCGTTTGCGCTTCCAACAGCCGAATTCCTGTCTCCAGTCACTTGATTGATGTTTCCGACGATCCTATTTGCATTGCCGGAGAGGGTGTTATTGGCTCCTTTGAGATCATTTTCGTTTCCCTCTGCAACATTTCCGCCGCCGCTAATGGTATTCTTACTTCCCAATGCGGTATTTTTGTTGCCCTCGATGGTATTGGTTGAACCTTTAACTGAGTTTTCGTGGCCTTCGACAGTATTCTCATCTCCAGAAGCAACATTCTTATCTCCCTTCAGAATGTTCTGGCTGCCGCTCACAGTATTTTTGTCTCCTGCGATCTTATTGACATCACCTTTGACCATATTTTGACCTCCGTTAACTAAATTTTTGGAGCCGTCGAGTGAGTTCTCGGACCCATTGACCTTATTGGACCCTCCAGCAACATTATTGCGGTCTCCAGCCACAGTATTCTTCAACCCTCCCACGACATTTTTGTCTCCGCCAACATCGTTTTTGGATCCCTCAATCTGATTCTCGTTACCCTTGACGTTGTTTTCGTTCTGTTTAACGAGATTCTTGTTTCCTTCGACGGTATTGGTTTGGCCATCGATAGCATTTTCGTTTCCAGCAACCTGGTTGTTAAACCCTTTCACTGCATTCAGGTCTCCCTTGAGCTTGTTCTGATCGCCCTCCACAGCGTTTTAGTTTCCCTTGATGGTGTTGGTCGATCCCTTTACCTGGTTAACATCGCCTGCAACAACATTGGTCGAACCAGCGATATCGTTTCGATTTCCAGCTATGGTATTCTCGTGTCCGTCAATGTTATTACGGTCTCCGATAGTAATATTATTTTTGCTTCCGGAAATCTGGTTTTCACTGCCGTTGAGCGCATTTTCCGAGCCAGCCACAGTATTGCCGTTACCCGTCATGTTATTTCTATCCCCTGATACGGTATTGTTGTTTTGGTTAATTATGTTTGCGTTGCCAGTCACAAAGTTCTTTTCACCGGCGATTTGGCTGTTGTCTCCGATCACGCTGTTCAGGTTACCGTCGACGCTGTTTTGATTGCCTGCCACTTTATTCTGGTCTTTCGAAATGTTATTCGCGTTTCCATTGACTTCGTTGGTGTTACCCTTCACTAAATTTTGGTTTCCCGTCACGTCGTTCTCGTGACCCTTCAGAAAATTCTGATCGCCATTAACGTTATTTTTGTTGCCAGCGACAGTATTCTGAGTCCCGTTTACATTGGATTCATTCCCAAACAGTGTATTTTTATTGCCACCCACGGTATTGCTCGAACCGATCACTGAAGTTTCGTTTCCTGTGATTTTGTTGAGGTCACCCATAGCAATATTTGAGCTACCATCCACTTTATTCTGGTTGCCCTGAATAATGACCTCTTTGCCCTTGACCAGTTAGTTCTTATTACCAATGACTGTGCTGTTCATACCTTTTAGGGTGTTCTCATTACCAGTTACGTCCAAGTCCTTTCCCACGAGCTTATTCTTATCTCCTTCGACGACGTTGGTCTGGCCTGACACGACATTTTTCGCTCCTGTGATGATGTTGTTTGTCTTTAATGGCTGAGGGGAGACAACTGTGGAGGTTGTTGATACTGTTGGGGAAACTGCTGTCGTCACAACTGTTGCAGTTACTGTTGGAGCAACAGTTGCATCCGGCGTGGTCTGCTGACTTTGAGCTAGCTTGATGAGCTGATCTCTCTTGCTTCCCTGTCCATTTATAAACCCTTGCCACTTCCCTTTGAGATCATTGATCGTAGATTGCACTGAAGCCTGGTCATTGATCTTGGTGGTGATATCGTAGTCTTTGAGGGCCACAGGCGCAATGCGTTCGGCCCTCATCAGTGCCACAGCGAACAGCAAACAGACACTTATCCTGTAGAACATCGAAAATAATTTAGAAAATCCATATCGAAAGCAAGCATTTATTCCGTCGAATTGTTCCATTTTTTCGCATTCGATTATCGATTGATGGTGGTTGCTATCGCCAAGGGTTTAATGAAAGAAATTCTCGTCATCGCAAACTAACTGAGGTAATTGCAAGGGTGCATTCAGAATATTTCTGCTGTATAACCACGACAATCATTTTTTGGTGTCGCTGAACTTTGGCATTGGTGCAGGTGCTGGAAGACTCAGATCCTTGGTGTCAGCGAACCGAGGCATGCCGACTTGAATCTTTGGTGCCTTCGGTTGAGGGAAGCTACCAAGGGCGGGTGCTGTGCCAGCAAGTACCTCAGGTTTTGGCTCCCTGTTAGCTTCAATAGCCATCAAGTCCTTTCTGCTGAAGTCGGTGATGAAGGCTGTTCCACCTACTTATTTCTTCTTGTCAGTATTGAGTTCCTCCTTGAATTTGGAATATTGAGATTCCAGCAGCATGTTTTGCTGGTTAATTTGCTGCTTCTTGAGATGCTCCGCCTTATCCGGACAATCACTCGTCGGATGACTGATTTCTCCGCAAATACTACACTTGATAATGTTGCGGGTATGCGTGAGTTCATGTGGGCATGCCCAAGTTCTATGGCCCTCTTCATGACAATTTTCGCAGAAGTTCTAGTTGAAGATGCCCTGCATTAGCATCAGCGAACGTTCACGCGCACTTTTCAGTTCTTCATCTTCCTGGCCGTTGAGGATCTTCTGAATCTCTTATACACCCCGATCCAGGTCCTCTTCCGTATCCGCGGTAATGAGTACATGCAGTCTATCGTAATTCTCGTAGATATCCTTATTAGCACTGTTGGCACCACGGCCTCTCACGGCAATCTTACAACCCGACCTCTGCTCGATGATCTTTTGGGTTGAGCCGCCTTGCCCAATGATCCTACCCATGTAATTTGCGTTAGTGTCGTTCATGGCAGTGTCGTTGAGGTAGATTTTCTTGAATTTCTTGAGGGGCTTGTAGTCGGTCGGTGGAACGAAGCTATATAACAAAAACGATTACGTGCGGCGCATCTTCATGCAGTCCTCGATGATCTGCACCCGCTCGCGAATCATGCCGTCGCGCTTGCGTACCTCCCTGGTGTTGATTCGCTTGCCGGTTCTGTCATAGATGGGCTACGGACTTGGCGAGCGCACATCGGGATCCTCAGGAACGAAGTCGTTCATCTTGCCGGTCAGCTAGTCGAGCCGAAACAGTCCTGAACTATAGCAATAGCACAAGTACTTATAATGTACTCCACCTCGTCGAGAGAAATTTCGTGGGATATGTAGTTCATCATCGGTGGAGTGAACGTCTTTTCGATGTCGTGATGCCACCTAAACTATCGTAAAGGAGTGTACTTTGATTTTCTGCGACTGGTTGCATCGCTGTAGATCGACATCTTCAGCTCCAGTTCGGACTGCCCGTACTGTGTGATGGGTAACAGCGAGTTGCCGCTGATCAGAGCTTCAAGAGGGTTGAATACTACATCTTCTTGGACCTTTTGTTTGCGAATTATGAGCTATCCCCAACGAGTCTTACGTTCCTTCGGGAGGTAATCGGCTTCCTCGAACTTCATGTTGAGAGGGATGGTGAAAATGGTCTCCCCGCCAATCTTCACTTCATCAACGAATTCGGAGGGCTCTTCCTTAGCTTCCACCTACTCAATTATCTTGCCGTTGGTTGTTTTCTCTGCATTAATCTCCACTTTCACAGCCTCAGTCTCGATGACGGGATGCTACGACATGATTTAAAATAGATTAATTGTTCATAGAAGGGAATGTACATTAGCAAACAGTCACCATCGCATGCCATTTGGCCTTGGCTAACCGGTCCAATTGGGGTTCATATTGTTGAAGCCTGGAGGCTGAAATGGTTGTTGAGGAGGTGCAGGGAACATACGATTGGCACCCATATTTTGCAATATATTGCCCATCTGGTTGTTCATATTTATGGCCGTTTGATTGTTTACGTTCATTGCCATCTGCATATTCTGGCGTTGATTAGCCATCTGTGCACCCATTCCCAAAGCCATTCCCAAGTCTGCTCCGAAATTATTTGCTCGAGCGGCTTGGGGCGCTGGTGGTGGATAAGTAGGGGCCTGTGGTTGAAAGAGAGGAGCTGGGGTCTCCTGCATCATCATCGGCTTTTTCGCTGAAATATTTATCTGTGGAACGCTTTGCTGGTTTGGTATTGTTCTTTCTTGCGGATTTCCTTGAAGAAGGTTTCGGACACTTCCGTTGTTAGTCATCTCCTTCACTTTATGACGAACACTATCATAAAGGGCCTGTTCGTGTCCACCGATTTCGCCGAACATCGTGATGAGTCCTTCAGCAGTATCCTTATTCAGCAAAGGTTGTTTTTGATCCTTTGTTGGCGATCTATGATAGTTCCAGCCTTACCCTAGCTCAGTAGATTGCTCTCCGTTCTTGTTTAACCCCACCATTTCGAAAATCCCACCCAACGGCATCATATCAGCAAAGAACTTATAGTTCTTATGCTTCCTGTTTTCCAGTCTATAGACGATGTTTGCAATGTCGTAGTCAGTGATGAACTTGTTTTAGCATTGCTTGAAGGAAGGCCGCTTTACCTTCATGTTTTTCAACGGGAAAAGACACTCATTTAGCGAATCCATTGGCATGAATATATTGACTCCGCTGATAACGATGGAAATGTAGATGGGCACTCCATAGTAATCGGGGACTTGATCAAATTGGAAGTAGACAAAGTAAAGGTAGATGAAGTAATTCCCCAACGCTAAGATTAGAGGATAGTACTCCAGCATTTCGATCATGTCATTGTCGAGGATTGACGAAGTCATGTTTGGTACTTTGTACGCCCTTCCGAATAGAAATTTTTCGATCAAATAGTTCAATCCAACCGCGACAATGGAGAGTGGAATCACAATCGGAGTGAAAGGGCAGAACAGCGCGGTGAGCAGCATGGTACGAAGCACAAATGAGTATCTGGAGGCCAAATCTATATCGATGCCCTCGTATGCCTGGTTGACATCATCTTGGATATAGATTGTGTCAGGCACATCCTTTTTCTTCTAGAGTTCCTTTTTGATGCTTCTCCGTGCCCACCACTTGCCTGGAGCCCAATAGTTCAGGATGAATAGAGATACGTTGGGTGCCAGAATGTTGATTATCATGATTTGCGACACGTCTGATGCGAGCCCCTTAGCAAGTGAGAACTTTTGTGAGAACTGCCCAAAATCTAGGATGAAGATGGAGTTGCTGATGACTACCAATATACCAGCGTTGATAAATTGGTAGAGCGTCAATTTGACAGCCAAACGCTGGTTATACTCCGTCACCGTCTCCAATCGCTCCTTCTTCGTCACGACAATGAGTAGCGCTCCCATAATCCCATTGAAGATAGTTACAACCACCGAGAAGACAGTACTCGAATAAGTCTTGACGTTAGGATCTACTAGAACACGCTCGTCGAGATATTGCAGGCCTATTTGTACTCCCGCTCCAAGTGCCAGAAAGACTAACGTAAAAAGGAGTCCCAACAGCCTGCGGCAGATGGTGCCTCCGAGGGATATTCCACAGTTTGCCCAGTTAATATCATCAGGTTATGGCGCCCTTTGGATGGAAACAAATTTGTTCTTGACTGTATAATCGCTGGCAGGTATGAACACCGACCAAAAGAACTGGATAAACTTTTGGTAGAATTTCGGTTAGGTAATGAAAAGGTCTTTGCTTAACTGGCTCGCGAACGTCACGATAGCTGTTGGTGCCACCCGGTTGGCTTTTGGTAGGGGCTTTGCAACGAACTAGGTCTTCTTCTTAATACTCTCTTTAAATTGCTCGGCGTTCTTCTCCTGGACTTCAGTTAGTTCCTTCAAGGAATAGGCCATTACGATCTTTTCGATAGCCAATCCTTCAGTATCATGCAGCTATTGTGGGTTTAGGAATTTTCGTCGCTGTTCGATCATGTCGCGGATATCCTTCTCAGTGTAGTCTTAGGGAAGCCTCCTTATGATCATTGAATAGTCACTGGGGGAGTCAACCAACAAATCGCACTCGCTTTCCAGCATCCTGGCAGACCTTCTGACATACTGCATCACCAGTATCAGCAGGATTATCAGGGTTAACATCAAGTAATTTTGGACTTGGAGCTCTGTCGTATGCGTGGCTTTGTTAAGGATTGAGAGTTGGTTGAATATGCTGGCCTAGCAGGCAGTCGTTCCAGACGAACACTCGTTACCCATGTAATCGGAGTAGAGGCTATAGACACCGAACACCAAGAGACTCGTTGTTAACAGTATCAGCACGTTCCTGAGCATTAAAAAGTAGAGTGGGATGCCTTGCCCAAGGAAAGCTAAGCGCTTTGGGTCGTAGCAGGCCGGAGGGATTTCTTGTGTGCCAACCAGTCGTTAGCAGCATTGGCATCTCACC
>ERZ724508.520-NODE-520-length-27157-cov-5.641613_pt1 | contig 27157 bp, 35 predicted proteins | sample MGYA00376041_ERZ724508 | MGnify/ENA primary metagenome ERZ724508 (study PRJEB28724, sample SAMN07190887) | wastewater metagenome | isolation source: effluent of sewage treatment plant in Hong Hong | place: USA: Christiansburg, Virginia | collected 2016-03-01 ...
AATCTCCGGAAGACCTCGATGATCGTATGGATAGGAGATGTCGTGATGCTCCTCCGAACCTCGTAGTTCGTCCAAACGAAGTTGCCAATAACGAGGTTGACCTAAACAGCCCTCTCAAGGAGGGTCTCAGAAAAATCGACGACGCATTCCTCCATGATGAGCTTGCCAAGACATTCAAACAGTTTGATTCGGATAGAGACGGCTATGTCTCCATCGGCGACTTCCAAAGTGCTCTGCAAAAGAAAAGCCTCCTTTCGAAATAATAGCTTGAAAACGTGACAGACTATCTCGACAGAGAGAAGAAAGGATATCTAACTTTCCAATAGCTCCACGAAAGGCTGCACTCCAATATCGTCAATCACCTAAACAAGACAAACCTCCCCACATTGCTCCCGAAGACTGCTACAACTAAGGGTGGTTGGATTTCCTCAAAACGTAACTTTATCCAAACTGCAAATCAATACGGTATCGTTTAGAGTTATTCAGACAACAACATCCCCAGCAAATACAGTGCTTGGCCAACACACATAACCACTCCTGATCTATCTCTCATCCAGCCTCATGGGAAATCTGGCATGTTTAGCACTGAAAAGGAGCGATTTAACGTGAGTCAGAAAGACTCGTTTGGGCAGGAATGCAAACAGCGCACCCTATCGATTCAATAGGCCAAGTACAGTTACCCAATTATGCAGAGTCAACCGTCGGATGGCTTGGGAGCAGACCCTCCAGCAGCGCATTGACCAATCTCGCGAATCGTAAGTACGACACGACCAGCAAACCAACCAGTTAAAACGCCTCGCCCAAGAGATCTACTAGCGTAATTGCCACAAGTAGTACTGATGGTTCTGCTACACTTGTAATATGAATTTCGGAGTATCACCGATCGCTGGATTATTGGACAGGCTGCACAAGCGACTGATTAATCTAAAAGAACTCATGGCTCAATACCAGCAGCAACCTTCCCAAATAGTCTACATCGAAATCAAGGAGTTGCTGAAAACGCTTGCCGAGCAGGAGAATTTGGATGTAAGACTTCCTTAATCGGTGACAGTGAACAACCCAGACAGCGTTTAGGAGTACGTCAATAGAACCAATGCAATGCTATCCTACGAGGAGGAAGTGCTGAAACTAAAACAATCCAACTTCAAGAGGGTTGCCGGTACGGCCGATAAAGGCCTCAGAGCTCGAGTAGCGAACCCTGATCCTAATTGAAACACTTCGAATTTGGAAGCGGTATAAGGTCATAGAGGATGGATGCGAGCTATATTTCCAGCAGTTGCTTGATCGGAGCGCGAAGACCATCCTGGCAAAATAAGTTCTTCATGTTCGCGGCGAATACTTGGGGTCTTCGGCTGCTGTTCAGTGACCAGTGAAATCATAGTCGGTTCAACAGAGATTTCCTTGTAGGGCTGAACGATCCAGTCATGTCGAATTTCGATGAAAGTTTCCTTGAAATAGATTCCGCCGCATATTGCCACGAATAGTATGACAGAGATCAGGATACCCATAAGAATGTATCTCAGCGCTTCGAGCTGGAAGGTAGCACGGTATAGAACTGGTAAACTGATGATCCCCACGATGAATATGCTGAAGCACACCAAGAATATTATGAGGTAGTCGTTCCTTCTGTCCTTAAAAGAAAACTTGGGTCGGCACTTCTTATTGATACTGTAGGGGTGAAGGCAGATTTAGCACTTGGGTGTAGATATCTGCAGCCGCTCAAAGCTGCTCTTGAGAATCCAGGTATTGAGGCAGCTCACATGCACGTACGACACTGAACCAGTACATTTGCAGGGGATGATCAGTGGGTTGCTGGGAGCTGATTCCATTGTTTCCTGCTCAAGGCATATTCGGCATTGGAGTGGTTGGTTAGTGATCTCCAACCGTATTGAAACAGTCCTAGCCTTGGCTCCGGAAGAGTGGATATCTTCCAGTTGAACTGGGCAGTCCATTTGTGGTTGTAGCTGAATCATTAATACTGCTAATTCGATAACTGAATAGTATCGTCGGTGTGTCTGATGAATTAGCAATTACTCCTTGGTAATTAAACGAGATTGTATAATTGAGATTCGATGTCAGAGAGTCAGCCACTTGGTGGTGAGGAGGGGACATAGAAGTCAGAGGTAGCGGAGGCAGTGGAGAGCTAATTGCAAGAAGCACAGGAGTCAGAAGAACGGTAGCAACGGCTTAGAGAACTGCAGGATAGGTTTAAATCTCGAACAATAGAAATCGCACCGACCGAGGATGTCGACATTACAGCAGTTGCCCTGGAGAAATACGGTGAGCTGAAGAAGAACTATAACTTTGTCAGTTTCGATGACGCAGACAAACGCAAGAAACATCATGTGGGCTACCTCGAACCCCATGCAATCAATAGCTTTGACTTCAACAAGGAGTACATCAGCTTTCAAAGAGATGGGTACAGTGTGAACCCAAACCAAGTATACAAGGGACTCGTGTTCAACCCGCATCAGTTGCCACAGTTTAGTGAAATCACCGAAAAACTTGGCGATCAAATTGGCGAGGACCATCCAGATTTCATTAAGGAGATGTTCGACCGTACTAGCAAGAAAAGTAAACTAGAACGCACCAAATAAATCAAAGAAAAGCGGGAGAAAAGCGAAGGTGTGAAGTACTCAGGACCCTGGGCTGGATACGGGTAGAACCTAATCAACGGCGATCTGACCGAAGAACAGAAGTTGGCACTGGTTAAGGCTGAGGAGCGCCGAAAGATTCGAATCGAATAAGCAAAGAAATAGGAGGAGAAATTTGAACCCACATCGAAATTTCATTGGAAAGAGTACGAGGACTACAAAGGCAAATCGTATGTTGATCCGCCATCAGATCTGAAACTCACCAATGGAACATGCTACCTCCCAAAGAAGTCGACCCACACATGGATTGGTAGCAATGCTGAAGGATATCAGGTAGCAAAGTTCTTTCCGAAATATGGGCACTTCATCCTATCAGGCAACGCTGAAGGACATGTAAAACTCTTTGATGGTATCCGTGACAAATCTTGTGCTATGACCTACGTTGGGCACACCAAGGCTATCCGCGACGTGACCTTCACCAACGATGGAAGACACTTCCTCAGTGCAAGCTTCGATAAGACTGTGCATTACTGGGACACAGAATACGGCAAAGGTATAGCCATTCACTAATTTAGTGTTGTGCACTTTCAAGTTAAAAAAATACCCCTTTTGCGTAAAGTTTAACCCTGAGTATGACAAGCAGAACCTTTTCCTCATGGGCTCCAGCAATAAGAAGGTTTCACAGTTCGACATTAATTCGGGCCAGAGGGTCTTGCAATACGACCAACATTTGGGTACCGTGAATACCATTACCTTCATTGAGCCTAAGAAATTCGTGACCAGTAGTGACGACAAGAAACTCTTTGTCTGGGAGTTCGGCATCCCAGTTGTCTACAAGCATGTATCAGAGCCTGAGATGCATGCTGTCACGTCGGCCGTTATGCACCCCAACGGCGAATACTACGCAGGCCAATCTTCGGATAACCAAGTTGTCATCTATGAAGCCAAGGGAGGCAACTTTCGTCGCAACAGAGCAAAGAAGTTCGCCAGCCACTACTGCGCTGGATACGCATGCGGAATTAGTTTCAGCAACGACGGGCAATTTCTCGCCTCTGGTGATGAACGCGGTAGACTATTCTTCTACGATTGGAAGACAGCCAAGAACTACAGAACACTGGACGCTCATGCCAATGTGTGTATTGGAGTAGAGTGGCATCCAAACGACCAGACTAAAGTGCTCACATGCGGTTGGGAGGGGCTTATCAAACTATGGGAGTGATATGGTGTATTAGTTGCAGGTATCTCACGAACCGCTGAAAAGCAATTATTTAAATGGGCAACGAGACTGCGAGGAATGGTTCTCTTTACAGCGCTGCGTACGGCAGCCATCAGCTGGTCAGCGTGAACAACATTACGATCGTGGAGAAATCATACGGATGTGCTACATCGGAGGAGCGAAATTCACTGATAGGGTTGGTGTCACTGTTGAAGCAACTGGAGATTCCAACGTTACTGCACATCCAAAATGTAGCAAATGAACCGGGTCGGGACATTGTCATACACTTTGAGCACTGCCCCGTTACGTTAGCTGATGACATAGCAACCAAGAAATTGACGTATTTTCGATACACTGAACCTGATCTCTATGGGTTTGTGGACTGTATACTCTCAGGCCTCATGGCACTCTCCTTTAAAAATCTCAACCATCGGGACTTATGGCCTGGAAGCATACTGCTTGGGCAACTTGTCGAGAATTCGAAGCATAGGCTATTTAAAATTGGCTACCCAGTGCTGATGAACCCCAGAACTGTCGAAAAGGCTTATAGTGGGATGAGCCAGCATCAACGTCAAGAGCAGGTGTACTTCGGGCCACAAATGTTCGAAGCAGTTAATAGGCTGGCCAACCGTTCATATTCTCTTGAGAAAAGCGATGTGTATAGTCTCGGGCTCATCGCATTAGAGATGGCCACACTAGAGCCAGTATGGTCAGTGTACAACCACCAGACCGGCCAGATCAATCAGCTTGAGGTTGATAAGTTGTTGAGAATATGTGGCCAAAGATACAGCTAGCAGCTGACTGCGCTGCTTCGAGACATGCTAATCAACGACGATGCCAATCGCCCCAACTTCCAGGAAGTGTTCGCTGTCCTGGAACCTCTACTTGAGATGTCCAACCAATCGGAAGAGCATTACCCAGGCAAAGAGGGTTCCCCGATCGCACCACCCTCCTCATCTGAGGAACATCCCGCAGCAAAACAGCCCGGCGTGACAACATCGGTTAATAACTTCCCACCACTTCAGCAACGAAAGATTTAAGTCACTTCGAACAGAAGATTACGAGTAACTTCAAAGCCGTACCAAGAACCACTTCATGTTTCGCAACAATCCAATTCACTACTCGCTGGTAGTCGCAAGTCTATCCACAGTTCGCGTCGTTCAGTAGCACAGTTACCGACGTTTTGCTGGGTGACCTAGCCGAGTTTCTTAGCGCAACTCCACGTAAGACGCCCCATCGACTCAACTGCAACTATGACAACTTGACACTCCTGTAACCTCTGTTATAATCTATATATGGAAAGCAGCAGTCTGACTCGCTTGCAAATCCCGACAGGACAACATCACGAACCGTAGAGACGAACATAGCATCCGCCAAGCCCTCGCTCGGCTTTGACTCGTACTTTCGCTCTGACCGATAACCCTGACCTAGAACATCACAACCTAGTTAAGAACCTACACAGTCAGCTCAACGGACTGATCGATCAACTCAACGACAAGGTGGAGGGTGTTATTGATCGGCATGAGGTAGAGTTCCTGGCAGCCTACCGCTCTCACATAAAAAAGATGCGCAAAGAGTTGGACGAGTACCGTGCGAGTACTCATCAGCTAAATACATCTGGTGAGAAGCAACTCATTGGACTCCTGGAGAAAGAATCGGCAGTGCTGCGTGATGAACTCACCAAGGTGTTCCAAAAGCTCGAAAACAAGAGTCTGGAAGTGGAACGGTTGAAATTGAGGTTGGATGAAGTCGAAAAGGAGAATCGATTTATGCAAGCTGAACTCAAGAAACTAATGCTCCGTATGAAGGTAGAGGCAGTAAGCAAGACTCTGCAGCCACCAGAAGAATCTATCTCGACGACGATACCTGCTCGCCCTCACTCCAAATACGAGAGACATCATGAAAGCCGTGACCAATCAATCAACATGCAAAAGAAGCCGAGCCATGCAAGAAATCGATCAAGTAATCTAAGTGAAGCTTAGACCTCCTTGCAGCAGCAACTGCGGTCGGTAGTTGGGATAAATTACCAGTTAGAAGAGCGACTTCTAGCAGTGATCCAACCCTTGATGGACCAAAAAGATACCAAGTACAATGAACTCAGGGATAAATACTACCTTCAAATCAAACAGACCGAACGAACACTTCAAACTACCACAGCTCGCTCTTAGCTGGAGAATTTCTTCTTGCAGTGCATCGAAGAAGTTAGGAGATAACTCTACCGGAAGATGCCTCGCAGCATCGTCCATTCCTACAACTAAGCGTGTCTTGACTTCGAGGTCTTCAAGAAGCAAGACCGTCAGAAGATCCTCGAGAGGTTTCTCGAGAACTAACAGGCAGTGCGCTTAATATTTGACTCAACGTTCCGAGGTAAGCCGGTAACCCCTCAGCTTGCTCTACCCACAAACGAACGAAAGCCAGTTCGTGATCAAAATCGTTCCTTCCGGCACTCGATGAACTATAAGTCCGAGCGACTGTGACTTCTGATCATTCATTGTTATTCTAACCATGTCGACGTCGGAAACTCCTAAGCTCGACGAACTATGGGAAACAATGCTGAACTTCACCGAGGGGGAGCTCAGAAAGTTTCCCCAGCTCTACGGAAGACTGCGAGAGTCTAGGCTTCACTTTAATGCCAAAACAGCAATCATCGTTGTAGCGGTTATCGCAGTGCTCATAGCTGTGGAGGTACTGTCCCATACTACTGTGACCGCGATAGCATGCGTCTACCCCTTCTACCGCACCATCATGGTACGCTTCAGCTTATGCAGGCCATCAGAGAGAACGATCTGGACAATCGATTTCGGTGGTTTACCTTCTGGCTGTTGCTTGGAGGCCTTACGCACTTCGATCCCTTGCTCAGATTTTTGCTGAGTTTCATGCCGTTGTACTACCTGCTGAAGCTGTGCCTGTACGTGGCATTAATGCACCCCCAAACTGATTGGGCCATGTTGTTCTTCACACGATTCCTAAAACCCTTTGTAGTGAAGGTTGACCCCATCCGAAGAGAGTCATGATAGACAACATTGAACCCGAACTCCACACGTGTGACTGCTATTTGTGCTTTGGAAGTCGCTTATAAATGTTCGAACTATGTTCAAGTTTTACACGTTGTTAGCAGTCGTGCTCGTTGTGACGGCTGGGCTGACCCCCGAGCAAGCAGTTGAGAAGGGGATCCTACAGATACAACCTTCAGCATTGGATTCACTCAGGAACTACTTTGAGGTGATCGTTCTACTTGTCAAGCAGAATCATACTGACGACGAGAGAGACTTTGTGGATGTGGTTCTGAGAATGAACAGTACCCAGACGGATCCTTCCCGCCTCTTCGGAATCATCAGTCTTGAGGACGATGTTCAGCGATCCTTGGAAAAGTATAGGTTCGAGAACAATCCATCCATCAAGATTATGACAAAGAGAACGGTGTACTCTTTTGATGGCAAGGCTGAAGACTTCGAGCAGTTCTACGAGAATACTTTGAGACCTGAGCTCAAGGTTGTTGAGGGATAGCATGAACTGAAGTCCAATACACTTGTATTTGGCATCAAAGACCTCGCCGTTGATAAACCGCGATTCCAACGAACATCCAATCTCATTAATGAAAGACTCAAAGAGCTAGGCATTGGTGCTGTGGCAGTCACTGCGAATGCAAGTGCGGCTTTGTCTATCAGGCTGGATGACGGCAAAGTGGTTGAGTACGTTGGGGATGTAGATGATGCCAACTCAGTCTTTTAGTTCGCTCTAGCAGAAACAATGCCATTACTGTTCCGTATTGACAACAGCAACTTCCACACAGTCTTTGGATCTCATTTGGACGTAAACGTTTATGCTATTCAGACCCAAGTCATCCTCCTGTATAACGACACTATTCCACAGCCAGAACTGGAGGCACTCGATGCTACTCTAACCAAGGTCTCGTACAACAATCGTTACAACGAGCTACGTTATCATAGGCTCATTTTCGGCAGTGTTGGTATGAGCTTCGCTGGATAGCTCTTCGGTGACCTGATCGAAGACCTCTCCGGAGAGAAGTATCGGCTGCTGATTACCCGCACCGACTACAGCAGTTTCCAACTTGAGCGTTATATGTACAACAAGGAGACACTCGAAGAATCGACTCTTCAAGAGTTCATCGAAGTACAACCCTTAGCTTATTTAGGATTTCCGTTTGAAGAAGCTCGAACCATTCTACCGAAGCGAGAAAACTCCAACAGAGGAAGAGGCGAGCCGTAGAGTTGTCAAAGTTGTTGGTAAGACATTCGAAGAGTTCGTCTACAAATCGAAGGAGTCAGTTCTAATGCTTTTCATCGACGGAAAGGAACCTGAGAGCTACAAGATGTGGCAGGACGAGTTTGAGGCATTCAGCGACAAATTCAATGAATTTCTGCAGGGTCAAGTGCGAACCGGTATCTTCGACTTGGCTCGCAACGAGCATCGACTCCTTCACTTGGATTTCGCACCCCAAATCGTACTGTTCGAGAAGAACAATAAAAAGAGAGCAAGGAGCTTCCGAGGAGATCTTAATGAAGACAACCTCAAGGAGTGGCTAAACTACTGGGTCAAGGGACTTGAGATTCCAGATAACTTTGGTAAGAAACCTTTGGAGCTCGGACTTTGATCATCTTTGTTTATTATTTACCACATCATGCTCAGTCGTTCAACCGGACTGTTCCGCTACGGGCTAGCCAGCTGTTAGCTTTCCTTTGCACTCTTCTCGGAGACGAAAAGGCCATTTGGTGGCAAGAAAAGTCCACAGGCAGAGCAGAAAAGTCGAACACTGCTCAAAACGTAAATGAAGTAAAAGGAAAGATGGGTCGATAAGGAGGATGACTCTAGTAATGACATGGATATGGAGCCCTCGCCACAATCAGAATCAAAGCCTGCAAAGAAAAAACAATCCGAACTCGACACGTCAAAGAGCTTGTTTTTTGAAGGCATAGCACAGTCGGCTGGGAACTTCAAGGAGAAGATGCACAGCTTTAAACCACAGCAGCCACTTGAATCGCTGCTGGTGAAGGTGAAGAACATCAACGATCCGCAGGCCAAACTTGGAGCTCAAGTCAAACTTCTGTTAGCACAGCAGAGATATAGTGAGGTGGTCGAGATCTACAATCAAATTACGAACAAGTCTGTGGTTGAACAGTCCTACATCGAAGCATTATGGCATACAGATGTCGCAAAGGCGCTGGAGTTATCGTCTGGGTAGGGAAAGAAGAAGATCCCATTCAACTACCAAAGCATGCTCACAGGGGTGCTGTCATCTAGCCTTCCATTGAGTCAAGTCAAGAAGGCTCTGGCATCGCTTGGAAATCGCAAGGAGAAGGAATTGTTGAATACAATCGGCTTCAACTTATTCTTCAAGAACGAGCTTGAAGGTAAATTCTCATCGGAAACTGCGGACAAGCTGCAGTTACTCATCAGCACCTTTACTAACTACTGGGCTCAGCTAAGCATAAACTTCAATCTGAAGAAGTTACTCAGCCAAATAAGAGCCTCGGGTCTATTCAGCGACCTCCATGAAGAACTGCTTGACCTGTTGGAGAGACTGCTAATGCTTCAACGGTATGTTGCTCCCGACCTGCTCATCCATTCCTACATTAAGAACGGCAGGGTCGAGGAATTGATTGAGCTGCTCAGTGCCGGGCCCAACATCTAGCAGAATGCAGAGGAGCTTGGCAAGGAACTGATTGAGCTAAAGTATCAGAACAAGCTTGCCCATCTCAACACCAAGCATATTATTGAGTATTACGGTAAGATCCGTTCGGAAAAGAAAGTTGCTGCTCTCTATCTCCTCCTTGAGTTTGCTAGTGTCCTGCATCTCGATAGCATCATTATCGATGCCTTTAGCCACTGCAAAGATCTCACAGGTCAATTACCAAGCCCCAAGCTTGAGACCATCTACAGCAACAGCCTGCTGAGACTGCCTCTTACTTCCTTTGAGCCCTTGAACTCAGCCTTTAAGAATTTGAATCGAAGTCGACTTGCTGAGATAAAACTGAACATTAAAAGCAACGACATTGAGCTGGCCTTTAAGAAGTTCGAATTGAATAGGTACAAGCCGTTGATTCTGGAGTTCCAGCGAGAACATCTGAGGCATTTCCTTTACGTCTACTATAGCAACATGGAGATGGCTCTTCGATAAACTCGCGAACGCATCGATACTTTCTGCCAGCGACTCGATATCGATTCTCTGTTAAAGCTGTTCTTCAACGAAGAAGACTACAACTAGAAGATCGGCATGTACCTATCCAAGGATTATGAGTCACTGTGGGAAACCACTGTCCAGAATCAAATGCTCGAAGCTCCGAAGGTCGAGTTCGTCCCAAGGAAAAGTGGTTTTCAGAGGAGGGTGAAATCAGTTCTTGAAGGTGACAACCTGACTCCCGAACAAGAGAAAATGAAGCTAAGCAGAGACCTCGAGCTGTACATGTTGGAACTCTAAGCAATTTTGATAGAATGCCAAAGCACTCCTCCCACCGAGCTGCTTCCAAAGTTCCTCAAACTCCAGGAGACTGCAAGACCAGAAATGATTAAAGTTCTGGATTTAGAGAACCTCTACAACTTCAATTTTATCTTTTCAGACCCCGCAGCCGCGCTCGAAGCGCTTTATAAGGTACACAAGCAGTAACTCAGCTCCGCGACCACGACTACAGAATGGTCTTGGAACTTGACTTTACCAACAGGGACATGATCAATCCAATAACGCCTCCCAAAGCCAAAGGAAGCCAGGAAGGACTTACAACTCCGGTATTGCCACTTAAGTACCTCAACCTCGAACACCTGCCTACTTTAATAGTCGACTTCAACGATCTTTGGGAAGCATCCAGGAAGCTTGTGAAGCTCCCACCAGTAAATGACGTTGATGAATTACTAGTCTGGGGAGTGGAACAAAGAGAACCCATGGCAATATACATGGGCGAAAAGCTAGCAATGCTCACTAGACAGAAAATTCCACATGGAATTGCGAAGGCTGTCGCATAAGTACTCTCAATTAAAAAATTCGATACTAACTTGGATCAAAAGTGTAAAGACGCTTTGGCTCTCGTAGGTCGGATTGTCCGAGACGACATCTACGATTTTGACAAATAGTACGCCCACATTTTCCAGCACACCGACTATCAGAAACATCTTGCCTTCTTATCTGAATTCACCTTCCATCCACTGAAGGACAACCTTCTGAGCGAACAGCTATATAACCCTATCAGGTGGGTTGGTAAAGACGGACCCACACGTGAATCCCTACTGTCGAGCATAAAAGAGCGAGCTGCTAAGATGTGATCCGCTGTATAAACAGTTTATTAACTTAGAGTTTTATTAATGACCTCCGAGGAGCGTCAAAGACGCCCAGACATCAGCACACAGTTTGAACGTACAGAGCTTGGCCAGCATAGAGTTTGCAAGGCCAGCAGACTAGTCTGATCGAAAGTGGGCCGGAAACAAGACCATTGATCTCAAAGCAAACTACCAAACCACCCGAAGGAAGGGGTCACATAAGGAGATTGAAAGGAGACTATCAAAGGTTCTGCACAAGAAAGATACTCTCGTGGAGCAGCACGTCAAGTATTTTAGTAGGCATGAAACTTCAAAAAAGAGCCAATCACCGGAGAAGCCTGCCTCCAGAAGGCATAATATGAGCCTCAATCAATAGATTGGGACTACATCGGAGCAGCTCCCGATGAGCTTCCTAGAGAGGCAACATATGCTCAATACTTTATCCCGAGGCTATCAAATCTTCAAGTAGAGATAGTTATTATGCAGGGATCTCAGCGTGAACGAATAGAAGCCGAGACCAAGGAGGCTTGACCCTCTGGCATTGATATCCCGTACTTTAGTGGCTGACAGCTATCACAAAGAGTCCCTAAGCAGTCCTGACAAACGACTGGGGCCGGAGGAACTTATACAGCTACAACAGCAGAAACAGCTCGGAGCAGGCGCCGTTAACCCAAAGCTAGACAAGACTATCGAAAAGGATGGAAAGGTGCTTCCACTTCGACTACTTCTGTCGAACAAAGTTCGCTCCAAACTGGTCAGAGACCTCATTTCAGAAGATCAGGAAAAGGTAAGGGAGAATATCGGAAAGATTATTGCTTCCACTGACGATGAACACTGGGTCCAGTAATTTACCGACATTCAAAACAACCTGCGAGAGACAGAATAAACTGCCAAGCAAAGGCATCACCACCAGCTTGTCTCTCGCTCGAACTATACCAATGCGTACTACCAGTACCTGGCTCTGGGCAAGTAATAGAAACTCTAGTACAAGAGAAAAGGCTGAGCTAATATTAACAGCCCATCATTCTGGTCACAAATCATTCGAGTATTTCATTACGTATTTTATCAACGACGGTCTCAAGGAGCCGAGATAGGGACAGTTCACTGTCCTTCCGGGATGCGCTTTCCTTTCGAATGAGGACAGTCACCTGTTGCATGGCATCCTTCATTATGCACACAAGCTGCTATTCCTCCTTCTCTCGTAACTGTGATTATACCCTGATAAGCTACTGCAAATCTACGATTTGTGCTTCGAACTGTTCAAGTATCTTCGCTTCGATTTGCTCTCTCATCACCTTTTGGCATTTGATTTACTTGAGGAGCTGTGGACCAGCGACTTCCAACAGTGTACGATACTCCTCGAGTACTTCTTCCTGAGTCTACTTAAGCATACCTGAGACTGTCTGTGCTGATGGGCTTCTTCGCTCATTTTAGCGAGGTTATTCTTAATTTTGTCCCGAATTGACTTTTCAGTGATCTCCATCTGCCTATCGTGGCGAGCTAGAGTCTGTTTCATGCTTGCACTGACTTTCTTCATAAGGACAGTCATCTCAGTGGCTAGCTAAGAACTACTTTACTGTTGCTCGATAGTTTCTTCTACTGCAGCTTCACTACTTCCTGCAGATGGGCAACCATTCGAGATGACTGGTTGATCAGCTCCATGTTCTCCTTTTCTACTGCGTCCAGTGTGCTTTCAAACCGGGCTATCAGTTCGATAGTTTGCCGATGTTTGAATGCTCGATCCTCCTCAGTTTATCTCTGTCTAATCAGCTTCTTCGTACATTCATGCTGTGTAGCCTGTCGAATATGTGCCCAACCCTCTCTGCGTAGCCACTATCATAGTCTGAATCCATTGTAAAGTCAATTCAAAATTAAAAACGTCCTGGAGCTCACTGCTGATATGGTATATGACTGTTGTGGGTGAACTCATCACGGATCGAACACGTCCTTGGTTTGGCCTGCCCGTTTGTCCTGCACGTTGCAGAATGGACAGCGCTCATGTTGCACATACTCGAACTCGTATTCGTCCAAGAGGAAGAACTTTCCGCACTCGCCACAACACTTGAGTAATAGATCGGGCACAAGGTTTTTGTAGTATCGAATCTAACATGAATTGTTGATCTTTCGAAGATCCTGGAAGTAGACTGAGTCAACATCCAGAGTGGCCAGGATGTCAGCACCAATTGTTATGGGGAAGTAGTCGTTCTGAGTTTGCTGAAGTTCGACCGTTTCCGACATCTTCTCAAAGAAAGGACTGCTTTCGACTAAGTTACGATCACAAATTACTTTCTTCCGTTCTGCCTCGGAAAGCAAGGACTTGCTGTTTGTCATTCTTAGATTCATTCCAGCCGTCATTAGTCTTACCAACACCCTTCTTCCCTTTCTTTGGCACCTTCTAGCTATTCAGAAGTTCCATCACTTTTGCATGACTTATCCCAGCTTCCACTCTAAACTCCACAAGGGGGAGCACTTCGAAGCTAACAAAGGACATCACAAACGGATGCTTGCATGAGAAGCAGCTATCCTTTTCGCTGATAACTGGGTTCTCCATCAGGCAACGGTTGCATATCGGTAGTATCGTCTGCTTATCGCTATAAGGTTTCGAGCGAACAAGAAGGCTCCCAAGATCGATCTCCTCTGCCCATTTGTTCTGAACCTTTAGCTGAGCTAGCTTTTCATAGCAGCTCCGAGCAGTTTTGTAGCCCTCTAAGAGTCGAGACACCTTGGCGAGACTGTAATAGACGTAGCTGAGGTTGATCTGTATTAGCCTATGCTTACGAATGGCAGCTTCAGGTGACTAAGCTTGGAGATCAGGAAGCGACAGGCATGGAGGATAGTGTAAAGTGCAGAATCAGAGCTGGTAAAGAATGGACTTTCCACAAACGTACTGATGCTATTATACACGTAGTAGATCTAGCCGATGTTCCTGAGCTCGTTGTGCTTATTCAAAGTTTGACGGTCCTCCTGAGAGGGGTTCTTGAGATCCTTAACCAAACGCATCTGCTCCACTGCCATGGTCCAATAGTATCTGGCTGCCTCGAGGAAACGTTTCTCGGAAACAGCATTAGTGCCTAGCGTGACCAACATCTTTTGAGTCAGATCCGAACGACCCAGATTCTTGAAGACTTTAAGAGCCTACGTTGCTATAGACTGTACTTATTCGTAACGATCGTTCTTCATCAGGAAATTTGCATATGGGAGTTTTGCCATTTCGAGCAAATCTTTATTCTGGCGTCCCAGAAGGAAAGCATCCTCCCATCGTTCCATTTCGATATGTAGCGACATCAGAGACTTCACATCTCCCAGCTTCAAGTATGCCTATTTGGCGAATCCGTGATTCTTATTCTTGCGGAAGACGTTGGCGCACTGGATGAGACTCTGCTCGTTGTCTGCCTTATCAATCATGCGGCAAACTTCAATGAGTCCTTCCATATAATTCTCCTTTCCGTAGATATCGATGGCTTTGCGATAGTTACGAGACGCAATAAACAACTGTGCAGCTGTTTTCCAGTCGTTGTTCTGCAAGGCCCAGTCGGCTTGTGCATTCATAATGCTTGACATGACGGCTTTGCCTTACACGTCTTCCGGGCGAATAGCGTTGCGTGCAAATCTCTGTGCTTCATCGAATCTTTTCAGCTCGGAGAAGAGATTCATGGCTTGGTCTGCAGCTCCTGCCTTGACATATACGTTGGCTGCTTCTTGGTACTTTCCTTGGTAAGCGAGTACCTCAGCCTTAAGGTAATTTTCGTTGAGGTTTCCCTGTTTGGACAGCTCAGAGTATTTCTTGCAAAGCTCCACAAATGGAATGTCCTTTAGCTTGATAAAGCACTAAAATTAAATGAGGTGATACCTTCTCAGCGATCTCAAAGTCGTTGTTTTGAAGGGCTTCAGTACCCAACATTCTGATATCATTGTCAGTGACCCCCAAACAAGCCAATTTGTATGCCATCTTGAAATCCTTCTTTTCGATGAATTTGACTAATGTTGAAGACTGAGACACGTCCATTAAAGTGATCTTTCCTTATTTGACGACGAACAGTTGGAATCCCTTAAAACCTTGAACAGTCGCTTCTGTCTTCTGGGTCAGAGCAGGCATAGTTCCAGTACGGATGGATAAGACCCCGTTTCCGCTATAAGCTAGAACATCTTCCAAATCAGAGTTCCAGACGCAGCTGGTTGTCCCCATTTCTTGATACAGATGGGCTTGAGATATGAGATCGATAACAAGCAGATTATTGTTGGCGTCTACGACAGCGAGCTTCTTCTTGGTCAGGTTAAGATCACAGCAGCGAATGGCTGCCGAAGATTTGTAGAGCTGGATTGGGAAACTGTTGTCGACAAAGATCTTGAAGACTTGGCCGTTTTGCAGTCCAAGTACGAGATGTTCTCGCTTGGGTGGCCCACCGAGCGCCTTGACGAAAGTAAGATTACTCTCGAAGACCCATTCCCTTTCGAGTTCGCCCATAAGGTTGTAAAGTTGCACCTTAGAGTCCTTAGCGAAGACAACATGAGAGTTGAGGATTGCCATGAATTCGCAGTCGAACTGTTTGGTGATCTTGCGGAACGGATTATACTTCAAACTCTCTTCACTTGCGATGTAAATGAGAAGTCGATCGTTCTGCAACACGGCAAGCTTCTCCTTGAAGATCGACACCTTCTTGATTAGTTCCTTACAGCGAATTCGGAGCTTTTGATTAAGCAGGAGGTTCTCCACCACAATGTCTGTCAGGTTGTCCCTTGTGGCGAATAGTTCCTCGTAGTTGCTGAAGATCGGCTTTTTGGATAGTTCATGGAGAGCAATGACACCATCGTTAGTGGTCACAGCAATCTCCATACTCTTCGGCCTGAACTTTGAGCACCAAGACCAGTCCCTAACATCGACAACATCAGTCAGAAATCCGAGATCTCGGCTCCATACGGAAATCTTTTTGTTAGCTCCTGATGCAAGGAAGAACTCTCCAGAAGAATGGAAGTTAATCGAGAGAGGGTTGAATGGGATACGCTTTTCGCTGATTTTTTCTCTCACTTCCCCTTCCGAATTCAAATAATAAAACGTCCTATCCCAGCACCCCACCAAAAGGTAGCTTTCTTGATGTTCGTTGGTTATAGGGGTCCACTCCATGCACCACACTGGTGCCGATTTGCGTATCTCGTTCCTTTCATCCAGGTTTCGTTCACGAATGGAGATGCCGCCATTGATCGTTCCGAAGGCTAGACTTTGCCCATCTGGAGACCAAGCCGAGCACATAATCTTCTACTTGTACTTCTCCTTGGGGATGTCCTGCTTACCTGGAGTATAGAGAGCGAAATCGCCAGCTCCAGCAACGAACAGTTCGTGAGTTAGAGGATTGAATGCCATGGTCAGCACTGCTTCGCTCAGTGTAAACTTGAGGTAAGGCTCAATCTTCTTCTCCGACTCGATGTTGAACTTCCACAACACACACGTCTTGTCGTTTCTGAATGAATACATTGAGTACGATCCTGTCGCGAACAGCTTCCCATCACGAGAGAAGGCAATGCAGTTGACCACATCCTTTGCTGAATGAGTATGGATGTACCAGCTTTGGTGGGTTTGGTGACAACATCGCCGGTCTCGGCCTTGTATACAACGAGGATGTCGGAGATGGTGACAAACAGGAGAGTTCCCTCTGCATGAATGGATAAGGTACAAGGGTTGAATGTGCATGACCACACTGTGTTGGTGTTGGGGGGTTCCGGTTTGGCCTGAATGACACACAAACTTACGATCTCTTCGAACCATTTCTGTGTGACTTACATGATTTCACAAATACGACGGACCTAATTAAATTGCTGATGCTCTTCCATTCAAGCGTTGAAATCTTTTTATATGTATTGGGTTGCCCAATTTGCTCGACTCGGAGACAAGTAATTTTGAGAAAATATTAATGGTGGCTTCGATTTAACTATGAGTGGTGATCTGGTAGTGACTAAAGTTGAAAGGCAACGTATGGACAGTCGAAATCTAACCCTCTACATTATATCCACAGTAGGCCTGGCTATTAAATACCGTTTTGAAAATTGCAAAGGAGCAGTTTAAACTTGAGGGGACTTGGACAACCACGAATACGTGCGTGAAACTCAAAGAAGGTGTCTCTTTCTCTTGGAGATGTTCTTGGTGTCTTTCCGATCAGAAATTTTCAATTGTAAAGAAGGAAAGCGATAATGAAGGACTGATTCAGTTAGTTGAAACGTAAAAAAGCCCAGTTTGTTGGGTTACAATGCGAAAAATGGGGAAGGGTATTTATTTCGCAGCCGATTGGTCAGGCCAAGTCAATGGATAATCGATGACGTGTGTGTGGTTTATGTGTGAGTCCCACCGTTCGAAGCATAATCAGTATGTAATTTGTGAAGTTAGAAATCGCAGAAGAGGGTTCGACCCCGACCGTCGGTGTGCCCTCTACGAAAGACCGTATCACTGAAATGCTTCAAGTCCTTTACAAGGAGTTTCCTTCGGCAACTCCAAACCGTAAGCACCTAGCCAGAAATTACGCTCAGTTACTAATGGAACTTCTTGACTCGACTCAATTCCACAACCAGTAAGTCGCCCACCACATTCGAAGCAGGCTCAAGGCCGTAGAGAGCATCAGCCAGCTTTCGGTTATATTCCAAGAGTTTAGTGGCTTCGTTGAATTCCTGGAATCCTTCGTCCTTACCACGCCTGTTTTGCTTGAGTCAATCTGCTCTAACGATAAAATTGTACCTGATGAACGAGTCGCCATGCTCGAGAGCTACCCTCAATTTGTGTGGGGGCTACGACATCCCACAGAGTTTCTTTCCTTTACAGATGAAAACAAACACTACAAGCTCAGTAAGTTCGAAGAGCTCTCTCGGAGGGCTTCTTGCATGAACTATTCCTAAATTCTGAGGGAGGTGCAGGAGATCAGTCGATAGTTGTTGGAAGCAGAACCACCAACATGCCAGCACACGAAACACATCACGCAGCTGTGGCTGAACAGAATAAAGGGTTGTCTCACTGAAGCATCTCTAACCAGCTTCTTTGAACAGCGGGTCGACGAATACCCCATCCGAGAGATCATTGATAGGCTCCGTAACAGCCGAAAAATCAAACTTCACACCTTCAAGGCGTTTCTTGGCTTCCCGGAAATACAGAACTATGTGAGCGAGCACCTCCTCAAAAACAATGTCATGCTAAAGTAGATTCTCGAAGACGTAAGGATGGACGTCAAGACAAAGCTGACGCTTGTGTAAAAGTATCCGCTGTTTGTCGGCACCCTCAAGGACCCTTAGTCGTTGAGAAGCTGGAGGAACCGCTCACATTCCAGTGAGTAGCTCTAATACATCTTCAATGCATGATAGCACTAGATGCAACTGTGAATTAAAGTTTAATTGTGGCGCGTGAAGCCGATAAGTAGCATAGTCGGTGTCCCTTATTCAATTGGAAGTTGCTTGTAGCAAAGGTACCTCGCCCCCATTCGGCATATATCAGAATCTCAAAATGCTTTACAGTTACAGCGTTGCCAACGCTGGCCGTCTGGATTTACAGCATCCTGTTCCTGGAATGCTCACCAATTAACCAGCTATCGAAGTATGCATGATGAAACTATCAATTTGCTCACCAACCTTTTGTCGTAAACGGTCGATAGCTCTATGCGAGGAGCTATTCGTCAAAGGCTAGCTCGTTTTCAGTCTGTTAGACAATGTCGATAGATGTTGACACGATTCTAGGCGCTTTTGGGCGTTAGCGGGTTCGCTCTGACATGAAAAGTTCAATTTTCCGATTCATTTCTCGATCTACTTGCAATGTTGGGATCGGATCCTTTGAAGCATTGATTCTGGCAAGCCGCCGTTCAGCTTCTCGGTTGATATGAAGGACCTGCTCGTAAATACTGTAGATATCATCGCTGTCAGAATGCTTCTCGAGGATGAGGGGTGGGAATTTTGCGACAAACTGGAAGAGAATTCTTAAGTACTGCTGGCAATCTGCAACGAGAAGGTGACTAATCAACGGCAAAGTAGTCTCCCCCTTAAAGCGGCTCCATTCATTCTCTAAACTTGCTTCAATATGAAATGCCAAGTGCAGGAGTTTAATAAGCTGAAGTGCTACTCTTATCCACTACTTGAGGCTCCAACTGCTGCCATCGAGGACTTGAAGTATAGACTGCCGATGCATATATTCGATGTAACTTTCGACAAGTCCTTCAGCTGAGATCGTTCTCTGCGATTTTGACTTTTTGTCCACTTCCAGCTCAAGCTTGCGAATAAAACAAGTTAACCGTACTTCCTGCCGAGTGGCGTAGTGCCAAAGGAGAAGGATCCGCAGCACTATGTGAGCAGGAAGTGCATGCTTTGATCTCTACTCGAAAGTGTGTTGGTATTGTTAGGGTTGTTGGAGAATCTGTTTGGCAAGACTCACATAGAATGCATCATCCAGCGGTTGTACAGACGGTTTTAGACTGAACAACGTCGAGACGGGACTGGGTTGCTTTCCAGAAATGGAAGAAACGAGTCGAATGAGTTTTTCCATCAGCAATTAAACAAATGCTGATCGGGAGAAGGTGATGGATCCTTTGATAGTTCAAATTATTCTTGGGTCAATCGTCGTCATCGTCGTCATTATCGGCTCGACGTCTCAGATGCTTCGGTACGTTCTTGGTGTCCTTCTTGATCAGGGATGGGAGAACTTGGTTGACGAACTTATCCCATCCAGCCAGTGCTCTACCATCTAACCGCTGCTTTCGGAAGGCTTGCTTCTTTGCTTCAATGTCCTCAAGATTCTTCTCTATCTTGGCTAGCTGTAGGGGCCTATCCCTTTCACTACGTGGCAACTTGGGCTTGCGATCGCGTGGGTTATTGGCAACTGGAAGATCAGCATCGTAAATCCATGGGACACCATTCAACCTGAAGGTCTTTCGTAGAACTGCTCGATAGCGGCCACTGATTTGGCTGCGAAAAGTATTGGTCCCAGGCATTCGTGTTCGCTCGAATGCCTTCGGAAGTGTGGTATAGAGCAGCCTAGTCCAAACCATGGTAATAATAAATACATTGTCGTAGCCCCATCAACAGTCATTTGGTTGTTCCTCCTCACAGCAGTTGCTACTGCTGACTAACCGGCGCACCTAATTCACAAGACCCTACATTATCTCAGTGGTTACAATATCTGCAGAGTCCAGACTGTTTACCGATAGGAGGCTCTCTTTACGGAGACTGTTCTTCCTAATCAAGTGCTTGCTCAATCGCATGTTGCTGTGCTTGTCAAGAGTACGCTCGACGTTCCCGAGGTTCTTTTTGCCCTCTTTCTTGAACTTGTTCTGAATCAACCAACCTGTACCATGAGTTCAGAGCGTTTTCGTGTGGGAAACAGCTTGGAGATCACAGAAAAATCCATTCCGAAGATCTCCACACAGCGATGCAGGCGGCGCACCTACTTTGCAGTCCACTTTTTGCTCAGCTTCTTCCGAGGCTCTTACTCAATGACTGAAGCGTTATCTTTGTCGTTGCTGTCGATGGGGATAGTAGTAGTTGTAGTAGTCTCCTGCACTGCTGTTCGCGAGCGAAGAGAAGGTATTCGGTCGGCCTTGCTATAGGTCCCTCTGCTGCACTCCTCGATGAGATGTCCAAGCATCACCTGTTGCTGTTAGGAGTTGGTCGACAGCGACGAGTGTGATTTTACATCAGCAGCTTTGCGGTAGCAGCCACTGTCCTATGCAAAGAGAGATTAGTTGGAGACATCGGAGACGAGTGACTTTGGTATGTCCCTGTCGTCCGACATGTAAATGTTATTATACGCGAAACCTATAATGAATCGTACTCATGGGGGACGAGCCTCAAAAGAAGCGGGAATCGACCTCTCCACCAATACAAATTCAGTATACTCAAAATCGATTTCCCATTGGAATGAATCCCAAAGATATTCAATTTGTTTGAATCAACCGAACCACTTGGCGGTGGGTGGCAGGAATGGTCCTTTTACCGCATCTTCCTTTGCGTAGTAGGATTTGATAGCCTCCAGGTTATTGAATCGGTCCCTCAGCGCCAGCAACTTGGGGAACTGTTGCTTAATATCGTCAGGCCAGATGCCGTTGAGGTAGTTGACGATTTCGACGAGCTGGAAATCGGCAAAGGTTAAGTACCCAGTCAGCCAGTCCTTGAACAATAGGAACTTGTAAAGCAGTTCAAGCTTTGGCTTTATCTTATCGGTAAAGATCTTCGCCTTCTCCTCGTTGAACTTGGGATTAAAGCATAGCTCCAGGGTGGGAACAGTGATGTCCCCAATGACGCCGATCATGGTATCAACCAATCCTTCATCGGCTAGGTTCTTTCCTAGAAGCTCCAGCTTGCCACTTTTCTTGATGATGTACCGGCTGATAGCCTCGGACTCGGTGATCTTGAGTTTCCCGTCAATCAGGTAAGGGATGTTGGGGAAGTCTAATCCAAGTTTTTGTTTGTCCCCACCAAACCATTGCTCGGGAGAAGTGTACGTCTTGTTGGTGAAGTTAATGCCGGTGTAGGCGAGCAGCAATCGTGGAACCTGAGCACGACCACGAAGCCCCCAATAGCCAAGAACAATGGAGTTATCCATCGGGTCAACAATAATATAAGCTTTAGCCCCAATAATTCCCAAGCTATTTGAAAGATATGTATTGACGAACTCTTCTTAATCCAATGAGCCTTTGGACCATCTTTGCCGCTACAGTTGTTGCTGGCTGGGGAAGGTCGCTGCCAGTCGAATGACTGAAAAACGCCAGTATGCCAAAATTTATAGATTTAATGAGGCTTCGTTACTATTGGCGATTCAGTTAGCGACTTAAAGCTTATTTACGAACTCTTCTATATTAATTCACAAATTTCTGATGGGTCAATTCTCTGCTCTATTTGTCAAGAACTGGATCCTCTACAAGCGGGGCTGGGTAGGCTCGGTCTTTGAGATCCTCGTGCCGGTGCTGTTTGTCGCTTTTGTGGTCGCCATACGTAGGCTTGCCACCATCACCGACTACGAGGAAACTCAGTTTGTGGGCAATAATCTCACACTCATCGTGCCCAACAACCTCACCTTCTATCCGCAGGCCCTCAAGTAAAGATTTACATCTATCGAAGGAGTTGCACCAATAACAAGGTCAACGGGAGCCTCGCTCGAAACGGAATCGTCGCCCTTTCGCCTAGCTCCAACACCCTGATAACGAGGCTCAACTAAAGGCTCACAGCTTTGGGTTATACGACCAAGATGTTCAATACTGACAGCGAAATCGATACTCTTTCTAGGCACGAGCTCTATGGGTTAGATTCAGCCTATCCAAGAATCTGCTTTGGTGTCACAGCACAGACCGGTTCTCCATCCTACGCCTACAAGCTCCGTTGGAATATATCCGAAGCACCAAGCACTACCTCTCCGAAACCAACTGTCGACTCTTCCTTCGTGACCAACAGTCTATGGACCCCCTTCTCGTCTGGTATGCTAACAGTAAACAACCTCCTTATCAACGAAATATTTCGAATGGAAACTAACGACAATACAAGTTCCATTCTTCAGACGATCGCTCCGATGAGGCAAGAAGCATACCACAGTGACCCAATATACACTTACTTGGGAAACTCAATGGATATGCTCTGCTTGCTTCCCCTCCTAATCATCTATCTACGGCAGACATCCACAATGTTGTCTTAAAAAGAGAAGAAAATTCGAGAAACGATGAAGATTATGGGGATGTCTTCAGTCAATTACTACCTAACCTGGTTCATCCGCTACTTCTCAGTTTACCTGGTCACCCATGTCCTGTGTTCAGCAATTCTCGCACGCAGCTTTACTTCGATAAACTTTGGGGTGATACTCATAACCTTCCTTCTGTTCGATATCCTCCTCATCATCCAGAGCTGCTTCATTCAAGTGTTCTTCACAAGAGCCAAGATTGGGATGGTCATCGCTTTGCTATTCTTTATTCTGCAGTACATAGTTAACTTCGTCATTCGAAGCTCTGACAGCCCCAGTTACACGCAAAATATGTACGGGTCTTTCAGTCCACACTCTGCCTTCGTGTCTGCCTTGCAGCAAATGGTTTATTGCCAGTCAGTCTAAATAACACTCGGTTTTGCTCAAGTCACGACGATCATCAACTACTACACCATCTCAACTGCTTGGGTATCCTTCTCAGTCCACATTGTATTCTGGCTGCTTCTTGCTATGTACCTTTAGCAAGTGTTCCCGAACGAGTGGGGAGCAAAGAGACATCCCTTATTTTGTTTCCAATGGATGTGCAAAAAAACAGAGGAAGAATCGAGCCGAATTCATGAACAGGAAAGTGAGATGAGATTGGAGAACATTGAAGGAGTTGAGGAACGCTTCAGAGAAATGGAAAAGGACAACCAAGTCATCAAAATATCCGAGCTAAACAAATAGTTTGACAACGGCAGAAAGGCTGTGAAAGACTTAAGTTTGAAGATCTACAATGATCAAATCTTCGTACTGCTCGGTCACAATGGTGCTGGTAAGACGACAACTATTTCCATGCTGACAGGTCTTTTGGAGCCAAGCTCAGGTAGCATCGAGGCACTCGGCTTCAACTTAAAGACCGACATGGAGGAGGTTCGAAAGAAGATGGGTATATGTCCTCAGCATGATACCCTTTATGAGGATTTGACAGTCGAAGAGCATCTGTACCTCTTCGGAACGTTTAAAGGCCTTGACTCAGCGATCCTAGACGAAGAAGTTAAGAAACTTATCAAGGATGTAAATCTTCAGGAGAAAACCGAATATCTTTCAAAGGATTTGTCAGGAGGCCAGAAGAGAAGACTGTCTGTCGCACTTGCATTTGCTGGAGGATCGAAGCTGATCTACCTGGACGAGCCCACTTCTGGAATGGATACCTCCGCTCGCCGATACATTTGGGATATGATGAAGAACTACAAGAACGACAGAATCATAATCCTGACAACTCACTTCATGGACGAAGCCGACTTTTTGGGAGACAGAATTTGCATTATGAACGATGGTAAACTGGTGTGTGCAGGCTCGACAATCTTCCTCAAGAACAAGTTTGGGGTCGGCTACAACATTACGATTGCAAAGAATGACTCTCAAGCCAAGTCGCAGCCCATCATTGACTTGATATGCAAGCATGTTCCAACTTGCAAGGTCACCACCGATGTGTCTTCTGAAATTGCACTTCAACTCCCAATGGAAGAAGTCGTTAAGTTCCCAAAACTCTTCGACTAGTTAGATTCCAGGAAGAAGGAACTAAATTTTGAGAGCTATGGAGTGAGCATTACCACTCTCGAAGAAGTTTTCCTTAAAGTAGCCTCCATCCGAGAGGAAGAGGAATAGGAAGACGGCGCTGCACCAGATGCCAACGCCGAGAGAGAACCTTTGAAGAAATAACTTCCAACTGATAGAAAATTAGACAACATAATCATTGAGCGTGATGAAACCAGCTCAAACTTCTTCCGACACACCAAGGCAATCCTACTCAAGCGGATCCGAGTTACCTACCGAGACCTAAAGACTATGGCCTTCGAGTTCATCTTCCCCATCGTTATCATTCTTCTGTCCATGTTTTTGATGCGCATTAGTTTCATCAAGGACTCACCCGAGCAGACAATCAGCTTCGATCTCTTCAAGTCAGAAGGCCTTCCACTCAAGATCCCAATTGGAGGTATCGACGCTAACGTTAGTCAACTCATCACTAAAGTGTAGAACCAATTTTCTTCTCAAGTCAATGTTATACAGAATACCACTCCGACAACGGTCCAGCAATTCGATACCGAGGCAGTGTTCCCTCTGAAAAACGGAGGTACTCTCAAAGCAGGGGTCTTCCTCACCACTTCGCCAGCACCAGCAATCTACGGCTACAATGCTCTCATCAATACTCGCTCGCCTTCAGTTCCTTTGCTTGTTCCCACCATGGTTGGGCAAGCACTTATTAATACCAAGATTGTGACCCCAATTACGATCACAGTGGTCAATAGTCCCCTACCGCGGACGTACCAAGCTCTTCAAATAAACAATACAATCTCAGGGTTCCTCGGTGCGTTTATCTTTTCAATGGCTCTAGCATTCAAATTCGCATCAATTATCTCCTTTGTTGTGAAGGAGCGAGAAGACAGGTGCAAACATCAACAAATCGTTTCAGGCATGAGCATATATGCCTACTGGTTTGGAAACTTCGTGTTTGACTTTACCTTGTACCTGATTGTGGCCTTCTTCGCTGCGGGAATGTGCATGGCCTTCAGTATCTCAAGTCTTACGGAAGGGGATGCGCTGACAGCTACTTGGCTGCTTTTCTTCCTTTATGGGTTCGCCAATATCCCCTTCAGTTACCTCGCCTCATTCCTCTTCACCGACTATGGGAGCTCCCAAGCAGTATTTTACTTCTGGAACTTCCTCACAGGAGGACTACTTTCAGTAGTCATTCTCGTGCTCAGAAACATCGGAGATGTCGCTGGAACAGTCGCTCGTGCCCTTGCTTGGATATTGAGAATCATCCCGGCATTTTCATTCGGAGAAGGTCTCATTAATGAAGGAAGCTTAACCCTCCTATCTTTCAGCGAGAATAGTGGTACATAGATGGCTGTCTTCAGTGCTCAAATTACACTATCGCAGCTGATTTACCTAGGGGCTGAAGGAGTCTTCTACTTTGGGATACTCTTTTTGTTGGAGTATCTTAGTAACCACGAAAACTTCATGAGGTTCTTCTCAAAAGAATCCAATGTTGCATACCTTTAGGATAGTTCCATCGACGAGGATGTCCAAGCCGAAGCCATCAAAGCTCAAGAAGCCAATCCTAGTGACTATACGATCATCACCAAAGACCTCAGAAAGGTGTATATGTTGGGGGCAGGAAAGCACAAAGTCGCAGTCGACCGAGTCAGCTTCACTGTCTCCAAAGGAGATGTGTTTGGATTGTTGGGTGTTAATGGAGCTGGAAAGACGACTACGTTCAAGATGCTCGCTGGATAGATCACCTCTACTTCGGGAGACGCTTACTTCAACGGAATGAAGATCAGCGAGAATCTGAACCGAGTTCGCAAGAGCCTTGGGTACTGCCCACAGTTCGACGCCCTATTGGAGAACCTGACTGTTAGGGAACAGCTTGAACTATACTACGATATGAAAGGTCTTCCCATGGATATCAGAGATCGACTTATTGATGACAAAATTCACGAGCTGAATCTGAAGAAGTATGAACGCATTTTGTCTGGGACCTTGTCCGGAGGAAATAAACGAAAGCTTTCTGTTGCGTGTGCAATGATTGGTGACCCCAGCATTCTTTTCCTTGACGAACCTTCGACAGGAATGGATCCTCAGGCAAGGCGATTCATGTGGAGAGTCATCTCAAGTGTTGCTACTGAGAAAAAGCAGTCCACAATAATCCTGACAACCCACTCCATGGAGGAAGCAGAGGCCCTATCAACTCGGCTAGGAATCATGGTGCAGGGTAACTTTAGATGCATGGGAACTCCCCAGCACATCAAGAATAAGTTTGGTGAGGGATATGAGTTGGAGGTCAAGATTCACGCACCTCCACGAGATGTGCTTTTGAATACGCTCAAGAAGGTCAACCTAACAGAAGGTATTATTTTTTTTACTTAGATGATTCGGTAACAAATGAGAACTTGGCCGGAATGTTGAAGGTTCTGTGCCCTCAGGAAGAAATCGCCCAGCAAATATCAGCCAAAGGGTCAGGAAGCTACCTTTTCCTCAAACTCAAGCAGCAGGGCAAGTTGAGTATCGTAAGCCTTGCCGAGTATATTATGCTTGAGGAAAAGGGACGTATGGTTGAGAGCATGATTCGAGACAAGCTTGGCGTGACTGAGGTCATTGAGCACTTCCAAGCCTTCTTCCGGTTCAGACTGAAATCAAAGACCCCAATTGGCAAGATCTTCAAGGAATTCCAGGATAACAAAGAAAGGTTGGCTATTCAGCAGTACTCGATTAAGCAAGCGACAGTTGAACAGATCTTCAATCGCCTGGCTGGACAGTACGAGGATCAAGATTAAAGCTGATTCCCAGCCACAAATAATATCACTAACTTAGCTATTATTCATAGGTTAAATGCCCTGTAAAGCGCTCAGCTGTAAGAGAACACCATCGTAGACAAATGTCACT
>ERZ724508.521-NODE-521-length-27077-cov-5.522130_pt1 | contig 27077 bp, 37 predicted proteins | sample MGYA00376041_ERZ724508 | MGnify/ENA primary metagenome ERZ724508 (study PRJEB28724, sample SAMN07190887) | wastewater metagenome | isolation source: effluent of sewage treatment plant in Hong Hong | place: USA: Christiansburg, Virginia | collected 2016-03-01 ...
GGTGACACAACAATGACCTCTTCACCGATCTTCGCAAGCTCCTTGCTAAGTTCATCAACCATGACACCCAGCCCACCGACAGTGCTCCACTTCCCGATTTCAGGAGTGATGAAGGCTATGGGCCCAAGTTTGTTCTCGACTATGAGCCGATCGAGTACTGTTAACATAATCTCTGGAGCCACAGCTCGGTATTCCGTCACAATTTTTTTGAAGTACCCAAACAACTTAAACACTTTCTGCCGGTTGTGCCAAAATTCGTGGGTCTTGGAAATGATAGTGTTGAGTTCGAGTTTGTTGATGTTGATGCTGTTCTCAAATAGATACAACAGACTGTTCATGAAGGTACCGATGTTCGGCTGGGAATCCACAAGCTTAATGAGATTGTTGGTGAGGGCACTGGAATAAATCCACTTAGCTGGCGATTAGTTTATCCGTTTGGCTAATCTCCGATTAGAGCATTCGTAGGCCTAGTTTAGCTTGCTGCCATTGCGGTGAATCAGAATCTACCACAACAAGCTACGGTAGCCTTGCAGCTGCACTTCAATCTTCGACCGGATGAATTCGTCCAGTACATAGAAGTTATCCTTGTCTGCGCTTGGCTCGAATACGTTTCGTATTTCCACAACAATGTTGGAATTTTCATAATTCGGGAAGAGGTACTTAAGGGATTTGAGGTTAAAGCTCATTTGCACTGGGCCTTCGTTGAAATTAATGGCCACCAAAGCGAGTTCCTTTGAAGTCCACCGAACAAAAGCGATAACGTGGGTGTGGAAACCGTACTGATGCTAGGCTTCCACTGACAGGAGCTTGCCCTTCTTGAGTACTCCGTACTTACTGCGCAGTTCCCTCCTATGCTTGTAATGCTTGAAGATTTCCTTGAGGTTATAGCCATACTAGGGTCCAACTTCTTTCACGAAAGACTCCTGCAACCTCACAATTTCATGTGCGTCTTTGACCGAAGAGTTTAAGAAACTACTGGAACTACTGTCCGATAGCTGCTCATAGCCAAAGAATTTTGAGTCAATGCTTTTCAGAGCGAGCGACTCACTCTCAGAGTTGCTACCTACCAAGATCTTTTTGTCCTTGTTGACTGTCGAAGAAAAGAGCATTGTAGCTTTGGTTCGGTATGCCTCACCTTCCAACTAACCGATGAACGTCATTGGAAGGTCTGGTAGGAAGAAGAACAGGTCGACAACAGCCCATGTTGCCCTTTTGTAGAGGAAAGCCGGGTATGGCCAGGAATTGGACGTGGTTGATTGGATTACGATTGATCCTTTAGGCATGGTCTTTACAGTTTCCTCGTACCACTTCTTCAGACTCACCACTGTCTTTGGTTCTATCTTGCTGATTTGCCCATCTTTGTGAAGTTGCTGCCCGAATATTGAGCTGATACCAATGGGCAGCTTGAACATTCGTGGAATCGGCCCTGAGTTGACGATATTGACTGCGCGTTATTCTGTGCTACCCATGCTCCACGACTCTGAAATGATCAGGAAGTCTGGATACCTCTTCCAAAGAGTTTTGCAAAGCTTGACAAGGAAGGGATTTGGCAAGGTGAAACGGTTTTCAGCACCCCAATAACCGCAGTTCTCATCTTGTAGCACACAAGCTCCCTCGAAGATTTACTTGTCGGTATAGGCGCGTGAACGGTCAGAGTCCAACCTATATAATTCTTCTCTGTCCAGTTTGAAGATCTGAGGCCATGCCTGACCATTGTCGAGATGGATTCCATTGATACCAAACCTTTCGACAAGTTCGATAATTTAGTTGATGAGAAGGTCCCAAGCTTCTTTTCTTCTATAGTTGAGGATGGCCGTGTCCTCGTAGTTTAAGGCCCGACCATCTGTGCCATAAATGATCTTCTTTTTGCCATTCTCGTCCAGTCCGTAGTTGATTAAGTCTCTGTATTTTTTGTGCATACGACTTGAGCTAACCCTTGCCAGACAGTCCACAACAATTTTCATGCCGATTTGTTTGGCGTAATTACAAAGTTTGATAAACTCTGCTTCGCCACCGAGCATTGTGTTGATGGAAGTGCGACACACAACTGCAAGCGGGGAGGCATTTGGTCGGCGATAGGTAACAACTCGGCCATTGGAGCTAATAGGCCCATTGTCACGTTCCAATACTCCCATAAGGTACAGGCAATTAATGCCCATAGATTTGTAGTTGTCTAATTATTTCAGCACCTTCGCAAAGCTTCCTTGATTGTCATGCCCCCCTTGCATATCGACCACAACCTCATGCAGTTGGAGGTCCCAGATGTTTCTGGGATGAACTATAACGCGTCCCTGCACTGGTCGAGCGTTTTTTATTTTGTTGTATTGCTCTGGGAGGTTTAAGTAGGTCTTGTTGTCCTCCATATTTAGGATTTTGATGACGCTGCTGGTGATGCCTCTCTCATGAATTTTCACAAGCTTCCAATCGTGATATCCTGCTTTGCTGAAGCGGCCCAATTCCAACTGAACCCACAGGTAGCTCACCTGTTGACTTTCATAACGAAGAATCCTTGGCTTGTGGAAGGAAATCACTTCCTCATTGGTCTACGGATTCATCGTCCATGTCTTAACGAGGAACACGAGATCTTGTTCGGTATTGGGCACGTGCTCGATCAGATAGTTGATGTGGAACTTCTTTCCAGCAAAGGAGATTATTGGCTTAAACGGAGCAGATATTTGCCAATCCGTCTCGTCGTAGTAAGCATTCAACAATCGAACTGCTTATTAAGTTGCTTCTCCTCCCCAACCCAGCATCCCAATCAAAAGAGATTCTAGCCTGTCGTCCCTCACCCCATCTATGATTGGTCCCTTTATCTATTTGAGGTAGTCGAGTTTGTTTGCCACGATATTCGCAAGCTGTGCCTCACACCACTCATCCATTGTCCGACCCTCGCCGAGGCTGAATTAAGCTCCCTTGGTCCTTACGATTTCCTGGAGCATGTGGCTATAATTCTCCATGTATAACTTGGGGTTTTTAGAGTAAGAGAGTACCAGAGGGAACTGGTTTGTGGGCAGTTGGCATAGCACATAGCTATGAAAGTGTAAATCCATGCGTCCCTTCTTCTCGATGCAGTAGAGCACATACTCGTAATTGAGAATCAATTTGTTAGCCTTTGGTCTTGTATGCTACTTGCCGTTCTTCATGAAAAGTACCTCAAGCTTCGTTGGCTCTTACTCCGGTTTTTCTGATGAAGAGCCTCCGCGTATGGCATCTGCCATTGACCAGATATTGACAATGTTGGTGCAGTTGATATCTTTGCTGAGTGGCTCTGGGGCCGGCAAGTTAAACAGGCTAAATAGGTTCTCCAGGTTAAAACTCATCGCGAGAGCGAGATGAGTATACAGTACCAAGTGATGTATGCTGGTAGATGCCGGTAACTTCACAGCACTCTGAACTCCGAAGGTGATGTTAGCATACTTGAGCATTGTACTCTTTAGCTTCCCTCTGTAGTCCTGCCTAAAGATATGATTCTCCAGATCAATGTCTGGCTTCCTCAATAGGTTGATCAGCGAGAACGATATCGGAAAACGCATGATCGGTTCGCATTCCGGAGAGTCCTCCTCTTCAAGTAGAAGATTCTCAGTGGAGTAGGGTGTTGAGTCAACATGATGTAGCTCCAGCACCTCCTTAATCTCGAACTCGCGGGGCTTTACACTGCGTGATTGCTTAGTTAGCGCTGGGAGTGGCTCCTTGGCATGCTGATCAGTCTCACCGAACTCGACGGTGTACTTACGTTTAGACTTGGCAGATTCTTCCTCCATAAGATATCTTTTATAGCCTCATGCAGTTATTTCTGAGCAACCAGGCAGGCATGACAGTCGTTCTGTTGCTTATAATAATGTAGACGGAAGAGGGGTTTTATTAAGCACCCACTACCTACATCACCGAGGAAGACATTTATAAGGAGGACGAAGGCGATGAGATGGCAAGCAGAATGAGGCTTGCATCCATGAACAGCCCACATTATCGGCTGCTGAATGGTTCGCCTCTGATCAACCAACGTACAAGGCTGGACTGGATGCTCCAACTACACAGTTTATACAGTCACTCGATCGTGTATAACAACGTACGCAGGGATATGGTGAGTGGCCTTGCTGACTCCGGACTTCTGTTTGACTCGAACTTCGAAGGCGGTAACTTAGACATCGCGGTGAAGATGAATCACAGGTAGTTCGAGCTGTATATGCGCCCGGACACCAACACTCTTGGGCACTTTCAATGGTTCAACTTTAAGGTGAAATGCTGCAAGCGTAACAAGACTGTGCAGTTTCATGTCAATAACTTCAATAAAAGTGAGCTGCTGTACTCGCAAGGACTGCGTCCATACTTTCAGTCAAGCAGAGGGAATCCGTAGCATTGGCAGCAACTCGCTGAAGGCTCCACAAGCTTCTAGTAGAACGTTGATGGTACAGGCAGGCTTAATTTTTGCTACACCTTCCTACATGATTACGAGCAGGTGGAGTTCTCAACACAACCACCGTACACCTACGCAAGACTGCAAGGGTTATTGGCTGAGTACAGTCTTCAAGGAAATCTCTGTGAATCCCTACTCAAACTGAAGATCCCAAAAATAACGATAGGCTGTAAGGACCCGAGTAAGCTGGAAGCGGTTGTTTTGGTGGTTGGTCGACAGCATCCTGGCGAGCCGGTGGGATCCTGGATGACAGAGGGCTTGATAAGAGAAGCAGTCGAGAGGAATGGAAGTGCCAGCAAAATCCTTTGGGTGGTAGTACCAATGCTCAACGTTGACGGCGTAGTGCTTGGTAACAATCGCACAGGATTGATAGGCTATGACCTAAACCGACTCTACAATCAGGAGTAATCCGCGGTTCGCACCAAAAGCCAGCACGTAATAGAAATCAAGTATGTCTTGGACCTCGTGAAGCGCCTCAAAAAGAAATATGGGAAGCTGTTCCAACTGTTTATCGACTTCCACGGTCATTCGTCGAAGCAGAATGTTTTCACCTACGGACCGCCGTTCGAGCGCTCCGCCGACCAGTATATTGAGGGTACGAACTTGTGGTGATATAGATAGCTCGTTTGCTTCCACAGCTCATCGCCAACCGTACCACCTTGTTTCGTGCAGATGAAAGTAGCTATCAAGTTCCCAAAAGTAAACTAAATACTGCCAGGGCAGTGCTGTTCAACAAATACAAGATACCGTTCTGCTACACTGTCGAGGCGAGCTATGGACTGGCCGACGGAGGTCTACACCTTACCAACGAACACTATGTGGAGGTTGGAAGGAAAATTGCTCAGGCTTCTGAAGAGTTTTGTAGCTTCCTCTCGAACAAATGCACGGAGACTGGGTAAGAAGGATCTCAAAATCGACTAGTTGAGATGCTGGAGCAGATAAAGCAGAATATTGCCAAGTAGTCTGAGATTGAGATTGATTCCGATAAAGAATATTCCGACTATGACTCTTCCTACGACGGCTCTGAGCAGGACTTGAAATAAGAACAAAGGAAGAATCTTGCAGAGGTCTTAGTTAAGGTCTCCAAACCGACCAAAAGATCTTCTGTGGCATAGCCGAAAGAACAAAGCGTATCCCTGATAAAAAGAACGAACCCAATAACTATCGAGCATATCAACTTCAAGGAGCTGCCTCAGCAGCAGTAAACAAAAGGAGGTCAAACCTTTATTTCAAGGGTGGCCCTTCGCAAGGAATTTAGGTTTCGAAGGCTCAATGATACGCGTAACCAGCTGTACAATATGTACAGCTATGAACCTGAAATGCATCAGCAGTATGCCTTGCACCTTGTCAATGAGGTTCCCGAACCGTCAAGCGCAAACAGGAACAAGTTCGGTAGTGTGAAGCATCAAACCTTCAAGAACCTTCCACCGTTGAACAGGGCTCCTGAGATACGGCACTAATCAGACCGCAGAAGGTTGGTCGCGATGAGCCAACGGCGCCTCCAAACTGAAAACCAAAACATTACGGAGCGAGACCAAGAGCGCCGTAAAAAAATGTCAGCACACCTGCTAACCGAAGACCTACAGCAGCTCGAGCAGGAAGAGGTTAGCCCTCTGCGGCGTCGCTACCAATAGCGTAAAGACAAAGAATCCTATATCCGAGACGTCCTGAAAAACAAGAAGAACAAAGTGAGTAACAGGCTACTCATCATCAACTAAATGTGACCTTATTCTCCTTCTGCAGTCAGCTGTTTATGCTGTCGATCAGTATCTTGTCGAGGCACTCACGGAGACGCAGCTGTTTCTTTGAACCCGGCTTCTCGATTGACAGGATCTTTTACTTTGAGCGGGCCAAGTGCTCACAACGATTCTTACGGCTAACCTGTGAAAGAGATTTCCTAATGTTCTTGTCCCATAAGTATTCCATGAAGGTGACAGTCGGCATCACGCGCTGCTCTTATTCGGCTGGTTCGGGAGGAATGTATCGCTCCATCATACAGCGCTTTTTGCTTCGACTATAAAATGACGTCCATCTCTTATTATTGGAGCTTCGAGATTCAGTGTTGCGAGGTGTGACCATCCCGTCAGTTCTCTTATCGTTGCTTTCTCTTGCGGCCACCTCATCTTGGATGAAATCAGGTTCGGTTTTGACTCTATTCGGGTACTTTTCCGCAAATCTTGTCGAAATTCGACGTCGAAAGGCATGCTCCTCCTCCTTCGCCCTGGAAAACTCGCTAATATGCTCATCGAAGATAATGTCTTGGTATTGTTTGGTGGGTGGGCGAGTACTGCCTTGATACTTCTTTGTTGAACTTTGCTTCTCCTATGGATTCATTATCTGGCCTAAGCTTCTCTGTATTTCCATATTCGACCATACAGGCTATACGCTCTGTCGCTTCGCACTTCGATACTGGTCATGCTCAGTTTTCAATCGCCTGGCTCCATCCTCCCTCTAATCATTTCGGTCGTACTGTTCAGTTTACAGTCGGAGGTTTCGCTGGTAGTCCTCCCGACTGAAGTTGCTATTAAACGGCTTCAACAGCCATACTTTGTTTTGGTGTGTAGCCAACATAGCAAGATCTGATGCTTCAGTGGACATGTTCATCTCCTCTTTGATGGCTGCCTTGCACCTCTCATACTTACTATTACGTCGCTTACGACGTTTTTGGAGGCTTGCTGGTAACTTGGTCGGTACCGGCCTTTAATTCATCGTAAAGTTATATTTATGTATGAGGAAGGCCGGCAGAAGCAGAAACACGAACATTACTCACAGGTTGGTCGGTGTGGCTGCTTGTGGAACTGTGAAAAGGTTCATAACGTCATCGTCCACTCGTAGGTAACAGCAGATGATAAGTGCAGGCCCCAGTGTCAATCCAAACCATAGTAGGTAGTTGCCTTCTGGCCTTCCACGCATCCATCTGGTGAGGTAGAACAGTGGAATCTGGCCAACGATGAAACCTAAGAATATAGGTCTACATTAAGTGGTCGTGTTACCGGATGACTCTAAAGATAACAGCGAATAGGAACTCATGCAGTACCGCACTGAATATAAAGGTGAGCAGCTGTGCCACATTTTTTGACCGCCCATGTCGTTGCAACGCCTCCAAATAGACATGCCGATACAGGAAGTTATGCACTGGTTTATTCCAAAGGCGGTTGAATTACTCATAGGTCGTGGCATTCCACCAGTCATCATAGAACTGCCTATCGGCAAAGCGAGTGAGCTCCGCAAACACGTTGGTAATGTTTTCGAACACTACATAGAACAGGATGACTTCGATCATGAGGAAGGGTAGAATACACCTGCAGAGCAGCTCGAAGAAGCTAATGCGATCTCCAAGTTCAATGTACATGAGTACGTAGTCAGTGTGGATGATGTAGGAGGCAAGGATGCCTAATAGCGTGATGCTACACTTTCGAGCGATGTAGACGAGGTCTCTTGTTGGTTTTCGTGGATACTGCTCGTCGTAGACCAGCACTGGCATCCACATGTACAGTGTAAAGTTTTACAGCGTCACATTGTTCGGGTAAGTCGATAGGGGTTTCTCCTTCTGTTGTTTTGCTTCGGCTGCTTGTAGCCGGTAGTCTCTAAATTAACTCAAACTTGCCTGTTGCTTGTTGAGAAGCTATGCATCTTCATGAAGTGCACACCGGCCTGAAGAATGACGAAGGCAGCATGAGTTGCACACCAGTTTCTACTCATGATGAGGTACGTTGTGAAGGCGAAGACACCCGTTTGGCTGGTGTGCTGTAAGATAGCTGCTACTTTGAGGTTCAGTCCGAGTATGATCAGCTTCTCGAGAAGTAGACTGGTGTGCGCCCTCAGTTAATAACTATCTTTACCAAATGTAGAAAAGAGGCCAGATGCTCAGGCAAAGGAGGAAGTCCTCCTTGAAGGTATGGTACAGGGTCGACGAGAGAAACTACATCCGGTTGATGAAATTGAGGATAGGTTTGGTCAGCAAAAAGAACATGCTGAACATCACAAAGAGGTTGTAGAAGCCTCTGAAATGAGAGGTGTTGAGCCGGCTATGTGGGTGATACTCATCGAGTAGGGACAGCCTTTCCTTGAACTCTGGCTTCCGGAACTTATGGTCGGGTGCTGCCGAGATGTTCGGATATCTCCACTTCTTGTCGGTCATATCAAGTAATTAATAACACTCCGAAGATATAGGCGGTTTGCAATTTCGTGATGAATTAAGAACAATGCCAAACCTCGACGTTGATGTTCTATTGATGAACCTTGGCAGCCCTCGCCATCCTCCTTTGATTAGTTAGTTGCAATAACGAGAGGCAGAAGTATAACGGCTGGTGATATTCAAAGCCTCATTTGTCGCATTATCAGAATTATCTTGAGAAACTCGTAAAAATGTTGGTGGTTCGTGGTTTACGATCGCTTAACCGACACCATCGGAACCTTGTGGATAGGCTGCAGCCCTATCCCAAGGCTCGGTGGATCATCACTACTGCTCTCTGCTTCTTCTACTTCGAGCGCAGTTACGGTATGAACTACTACATCGTGACTTACCTCATCGGTTTCTACGTGCTTCAATTGTTGGTCAAGTACCTGACGCCCAAGGGACTCCAAGACGAGGAGGAAGAAGTGGAGGAGGAATAGGAGCTAAACATTATGCATTCAAGTATCGGCTTTCAACCTTACCTCACCGATGGGCGCGAAGACTAATCTCGACCAATCGCGCACTCTCTGCCGGAGATACAAATCTGGGAGAGGGTAACCTATGCATTTGCTGTCGGCATAGTCTGCACTTGCTTCAAACTTCTGGAGATTGATGTCTTTTGGCCCATGCTCGTGGTTTACTTCGTCTTTCTTGCAGGGTACACGATTAGGAAGGTCTTCAAACAGATGGTCCGACATAACTATGGGCTGGATGATTTCGCCAAGCATCCACCAATGTGATACTCTTCGATCATCGATTCTTTTGCAGCATAAAATGTCATTGACCGGGCGAACTAGCGATACTTGAAGCAGGCACTTCCAACTCCTGAAGAAGCCTTGCTTGCTCAAGCAGAGCAGTCTCGAGTTTTCCCTAATTTAGAATTCCCTTACGTTGCGTTCCAACAGCTGAGCATATTTCCTCTCCAACTGTAAGAAATCGTCGCTCTTCCGTTACAAAGCAGCCTTGAGCAACCCATTTTCCTAGCCGTGTCGATGGCGCATCTCTAGCTCCCCCTTGAGCTTGCTGTTTGTTGATTGAAGCTGGGCATTGGCATGTTTTTCGGTGAGCAGATCTTTTTCGATGGAGGCCAGTTTTTTTAAAAGTCTGTCCACATAGTCTTGCTAGCTGTAGCTTTCCAGCTTACGGGCGGGTTGCTCTACCTGCCCATAACGTTGACTGTTCGATTCGATGCGTTTGGAGATCTCTTCCGATCGTTTGGCCTCCTGCTTCTTTCGCAAGTAACGAGCATAGGCTTTCTACTGCTGTGATGAGGAAGGTTAGAGGTCATCCGAGCTCTCCGTGGTGTTACGAACCATCGAAGTAGGATTCATACCCAGCTACTTCAACTGTTACGACTGATTGTTATGGCGATAGGGGTCGTGAGATCATACAACCATTAAATTCTTTTATTCGAGCAACATGGAGCCAGAGAAACCAGTATAGACAGCCTTCTTTGTACCCCATAACGTGTACACACGCAAAGAGAAGCTATATGCACCAGCAATCCATCAGGATTTACCGCTGTGTGATGAGGAGCTGGGCCGGCCGAAGATTGAAATGCTTAAGTGCTACCATTTGGGCTGTTAGCAAACATTCTCCAATGGAGCGGTATTGTCCAATCACCTGTCCTACAATATGGCTTACAAGAAGGGATTCGTGAATAGGCATGAAGAATTGTACAAGCCTGGAGTGAAGCTGCTGGATGGCATCTGTATGGTGTGCGATATCAACTTCAAGGACGTAAGTGAGCTGGCGGCACATTTGGCAAGACTTGGACTTCCTGGATACTGGAAGAAAGGTGAGACGTATCGTACTCACATTGAGGCACTGAGAAAATCTGGGCTGACTGAACACTAATTACTTCACGGCAAAAAACCGGAATCCGACCCAAAGTTGAAGTACTAGTACAAAACATTCCCGACGGTGTACTAGACGGAGCTGTGCCTGGTATGCGAGTAACTCCCATCGGTCGTGCTCTATGAAGGCTGCAAGCATTTGAATGTGTGCTACCGATGCTACAAGATTCTGCAGGCCCGCGAAACTTGCATCTATTGCAAAACCACCTCCCCGCAGTTGTTCAAAGTAGGTCAAGACTTCCTCAACAAGATCAAAACATGAAGATATCAATAGTCGTTGCGAAACTCACTCTCACTCATCGCGGGTTGCTCAATATGCAGCAGTTCTGCGAGCACTCTCAGGTAGTCTTGCACTTAGCGCTGCTCCGTCAGCTCGTTACTGCTTCCGTTCCCTATCCTGCAGTCTTTGCCATTCAACCGAATAAGCTCGCAAACCACTTCCTTCACGGATTCCATGCTGCGGTTCTGTTCGTACGATTGGAGTACTTCTGACATTCTCCTAACTTCCTCCTTGTAGTGACCCTCGTACTATTCGTTCATCCGGTTGAGCTTGATGATTTCAGCTTTGTAGAGCTCCTTCATTTGAATGAGGTTGTTTTCGTTCCTTTAGGATTTCTAAAGTTCGGCCTGAAGGCCTTCGACCTGATCGAGTAATCGTTCGATAGCTTGCAGTGATTCCCTCTCGAGTAGTTGCCACTGTCCTCGTTTTTGAACTCTCTTGTTGAATCCATTCTATGTCACATCAGTTGTGTACCCTATCTGAGTAGCTGTCGCTGTAGTCTGATAGATGAAGTTCCTCTTCATCTTGAATGTCTCCGATCTTCGAAGCGAAGACCTACCGTGCAGGGTCGTTTCGGCTCTTCAAGAAGTTGATTTGTCGTTTCTTCTCACGCAGTTCATCACGCTGGCATCTGATCATCTGAGACATTTTCATGAGAAGAAAAATTGCTTCTTCACCGCCAAGCCTTAATCTTTCGAAGGGGTAGTCTGGATGAGCAATCATTTATTCTAAGTCGGCTCCGACATGGAAATTTTCTTCATCGACAGAAAAGTTGAGTGACACCTCCTTGTAGCCTGACAGTTTGCTCCAGGTATTGATATGGGATATTGGAGGAGCTCCACCGTTCTCGCTATTACCTGTACTCTTGCGGTTGGGAGGCTATTCGTCTCGAAGCAGGGATCGACGACTTCTGGGAATTCTGCTTTCGAGCTTGCTTACCTCACTCAGCTTCGACTCCACATTAGCGTTTAACACCGACTTGTACATCTTCCGATCAGTGGAGTCACCTTTGAGCCTTAACAGCTCCTCCTGCAGTTTGCTATTGGTTTCTTCCGAAAGTTGGAGCTTACGGTTAAGCAATTCAGTTGATGTTTCGAGGCTACTACTTTGATGGTCTGTTTGCATTTCTTTCTCTGCAGTGCAAGGCAGGATGTGAGATCTCTCTAAGTTCTCGATCATGCTGCTGTGGAATGGTGGCCACTATAGCTTGAGTTACTCTTGCTTTCTAGCTTAGATGGTTTGCTGACACTGTTCCTTTATGGCTTCTAGCTCAGAATTCAAAGTCTTCCTCGCCTTGTCGTTGAGTTCTAAGTCAGCTTCCAGTTCGATCATTCGCAGCTACTGTTCAGCAAGCCTCTCATCCTTCATATCCAGCTCAATGTTAAGTTCTTCCATGAGCTGCGTTAGCCGTTCAACTTCTCTCTGCAGCTTACTCAGCTCGTCTTTCTTTCTGGGCGAGTCTGCAGTCTTCTGTCGAAGCTTCTATTGTAGTTCTCGAATCTGTGTATCTCTCAACTGCAGTTGCCCATCAAGATTACTGACCTTTAGCTGGTAGTCGCTACGAACTTTATCGACCATTTAAGTGACCTGTTATCGAAACTTCTGTAATTCGCTATCCTTGCTACTGTAACTCTGTTCCATCAGTTTGAGTTCAGAGCATTTTCTTTCGAGCTCCTTCTCGAGCAGCTCAATTTTGGTCTTCGATCCAGCATCTCCAGCGTATTTCTCCTTATTCTTGAGGTAGCCGCACTTCAAACTGAGCTCCACTCTCGTGGTATTCGCCAGTCCCTCGATTCTGTTGTGCAACTAGTTACAGTAAAAATCAATTTAGTCCATCCTCGGAGCCACCATACTATCCATAAAATCTTCCATGGAGGACTGGAGGCTTGCCTTGACCTGCTCAACTGACAAGCCGAACTGCTGCGTTGACTGGTTAAAGGTAGAGCTCGAACTCCCTCGACTCATTCGATTAGCAGTTTCAGACACTCGAATTCCATTTTTGTGGAGAATATCCTGTAGCATCCACACCTGAAATTTGTAGTAGTTGGCTTGATTAGTCTCTTCTTATAATCTGCGCTTCATATCCCTTGCCATCTGCTCCAATCGTCGGATCTCATAAGCTTCATCGATTCCCTCTAGTTGGTGGACCTCCTACACCTCGTACCGGTAGTTCATGGGGCCGGTCGAATGAACTATGTCGCTGTCGGCTGGGTAGTGTCCCGAGGAAGTTCTAATGCTGTTGACGCCCTGAACGAACTTCTGCTCGTCGTAACTCTTCTGGATGCGGTCAACGATGCGTTGATCAGAGTTTGTCATGCTTCTGATGTTCTGTCTTAGACTCTCGAAGTCACTAATGAGGCTGTTCAGATTCGAGGGACGACTCACTTTCTTTTGAGTTTGATCCATGGCAAGTGGTAGACTTGCATTGCCCATTGAATTGTAGTGTCGAAACCCTGCTGGTGGGATCTGATCCAGAGACGTCGCCAACACATCAGCTGTCTCTTTCCTTGTGAAGCGATTGAGAAACAAACTGTTTTGTGCCGATGAGTTAGGTTTAGCGGAGTTGAGTGGGGTTTGGTCTGCTCGCATAAATATTATTCCTCGCGTGAGGCTTCATTCAATCTAACAGGCAAGGCTAAGGTTCTCCATCAGAGATACTCAGATGTTCTCAAGCAGCTAAAGCCTTACAGACCGGCTAGAGCGTAGGTTGGTGGAGTTCGCCTTCATTTGCTTGAACCGCCCTGTTGAAGTAGTTTACAAGGAATCTAACCGAATTGGCCGTGGGCAGCTCTACAGCATTGACCCAAAAACACTTTCACTTGCACTGAAAAAATATCAGTTAGGAGAAGAAAGGTGGGATGTCAAGACTGTTCGCTTTTCGGAAATTCAGTCAATCAGTTGCCTCGTTCCAGCTCCAGAACCATCCAGTGAATGATCTTTGGTATAAGGTAGCTTCGTTAGCATCTATAATACGCAAGAAAAAGATTTATTGATGTGGAAGAGAATCGGAATTCGCGGTGACGGTTCACCCCAACAGCCTAACGGAGGAGTACAAGCAAGTCCATTATCAAGTTCCCGAGAGAAGTATATGAGAAAGCGCCCGCTAAATGAAGACGCATTACGTGAAAGGGATCTAAGCAGCAGCCGAATCAGTGAACATAGTGGCAGGTTGGGCAAAATGGTACTCTTATCGCTAAGTGTAGGCGTCTGAATCGTCAATAGTTCTTGAAGGCCTTAAACACAGTCTCGGTTCCAAGCACGAACAGTAACTGTCTGCGCCGAATAAAACTGAGCAGTCCACAGGCAACCTGCATTAAGGTCGGGAAACTCCCTCACTTAAATCTGGCCGGAAGGATACACCTCAAGGTGATCAAGCAAGATAGGAAAGCCCGACCTACAAGAAGGGTAATCCTCGCCCAAGCGTGAGTTTTGGAGGTACGTATCAGTTGGACATAAAAGCAGCCTCGAATACCGATAGACCCAGCGGTTCAAGCAGTGCCCGCGACCTCACTGCTGAAGTTCAGATGAAGCAGTCACTGCCACCAATCACTACGAGCTACGGTACTGAAAACACAACTAATGAGTACATTGAAAAGTTGGAGAGGAAGAAGAAAGAAGCATAAGTGAAGAACATCCGATACGAGAGGAAATTGGAACAAATGAAAAAACTCGAAACCGACTGCTCCGAGCTGAAAAAAGAAGTAGCCGCGCTGAAGAAATCCGTGTATCAGTCCCAAACAGAATTGGAAAAGAGATTTGTTCAGGAAACCACAAAGAAGATTGAAGAGGAACTCAACCGTCGCAGCAAGATCGAGCAGGAAGTGTTGAGGCAGACCCAGCACGAAAGGGACGATCTCCGTGCGAAGCTTAAAGCCGAGATGGATAAAGTTAATAATTTAAAATTAGAGCTTGAGCAAGCGAAGAGTAGAATGCAAGAAGCACCCGTTTCGAACAAACAGCCTCAACCTGTTGCAGCAATCACTTCCAAGCCAGCTCCGGTAGTGGAAAACTCAAAACCAGCCATTGAATAGGCCGTTAGTCAACCGTTACAGAAGCCCAAAGAAGAAAAGAAAACCATTGTACGGGCAGTCGAGAAAACCCCACCTGCACCAGCAAAAGAAGAGGAAAAGGTTGTTAATAAATTGGATGCTATTGCCAAGCCACCTCATTCAGTGAAATAAACACAACCAGTGAAGGAACCAGAAGTAAAGCCGCCGGTGGCCACACCAGCCAAAACGATCGTAACACCCACAAGGCCACCTTCAAAAGCGTTCTAACCTCTTCCTGAGAAGACACAACCAACAGTGCAAACTGTGGAGCCTACCCCGCCTGTAAAAGAAGTGCCTTTAGTGAAGGAAACCCCACAACCTGTGCTAACAACGCCTGTTAGGGTTAAAGTGGAAACAAAACCTCCAAACCCTGAACAAGACAAACCAGAAATCCCTTTGCAAAAGTTGCAAGTAAACACAACATCATTGCCAGTCATGGAAAGAGCTTATCAGGTGGAGCGACAGCCAATCAAAAATCCTACCGTTAGGGAGGCTCCCACATCAGTTTCTGTTATCAATGAAGTCAAGACGACGACTGTAGTGAAGCAATAAGTAATAGAAACCGCCAACCGTCGAGTACCCGCCGCATCAAAACCAGAAACAGCAATCCAACCCCCACCCACACAGAACGAGGTCCTGAAGGTCACAAAAGTACCATAAGCACCTGCTGTGTAACACTCCGAGCAGCCTCGCTACGAGGACAGCATTTCGACCATTCTGGGTGCTATCAGCAAGATGAGATCGAGCATCACGGAGCTGTCCAACTGCAAGCAATCGCTGCAAGAGAAGGCCAGCCAACCCGAGGCAACCAAGACAAAGCGAGTGATCAGCCGAACACAGAAGATCTCTTCACCGTGATTGTTAGTAAATAAATCGTTATTGAGTACTCAGTTGACCACCACGATGATGCTGTTCATGAAGCGCAAGAACCTTGCCTGGTAGTCCTTGCTGTTTATCGAACTTACGTGCTGCGTCTTCGAACTCAAGAAAGTCTTATACTTCAGTTCAAGAAGCTTCTGGCAATTGAATTTCTGCAGGTAGTCGATGAGGCTTATGGAGTATACTCTCCGGCTTACCCATTTGCAGGATGAAACGTATTTCCAGTTGTAGCGCCCAAATTCTTTTTCAGTGTGCTCTGCGGGCAGGTCGGCGACACCTAGCAGCAGGGAGTAATCCATGATATTGAGGTCTGCAAGGATGGCGATGTCCTTCTCAATCTGTCGAAGGAGTTGATGCTTCTAGTCTCGTCTCATGTAGATGAAAGCCTCATCGGATTTGAGGAAGTTGACGTCTTTGAGTACCTCTGCACGTGGATTCTTGACCTCCCTTGCCATGGTGGACCCCTTCATATCGTACTTTCGATATCGCAGCCTCAGGTCATCAAAGATGCAGAAAGAATTTTCCATGAGTATGAAAGTGATGCTGCTGACATTCGCTATTTCAATAGTGTAGAGCCCGAGGATCCTGGAGATAATGCTATTCGGTTCATGCAGCAAGTGTGTATAGTAGTTCGGAAGAAGCTACACGAGGGAACTCACATCGCTGTTATCGATTGTCTTTATCACAAATTTGTGGTCGTGGCTGAAGAAGAAGAAGCTGCCACTCGCTCCCAAAGATTCCTTTGTCTTTTTTATGCTCTCAGTATTGCGGCACACCTCCAACGACTCTTCTAGATGCTCGTAGTCGATGTTGCTCAGCTGCCGAATCTTCTCAAACACGAAGTAGGACAGTGCTGTGGCTTTGATAGTCACTGCGTTGCGGTCATTGCTTGTCATATTATCCGAGGGAAGTCTCTCAGCTGTTGAGGGTACCTAGTCGCGGCGGAATACGGTTCGTTTGGAAGAATCAGCTTAGTTTTCGTAACTCACACACACAAGCTCAAGCTTCTTCTTGACCTTCCCAACTTAAGCAATAGACTCCAGCTTGAGGTTGTCGAGAAGACGTTCGGCGTCAGATTCGTTCATCTTGAAGGTCTCGCCTAACTATTCGTTCGATGTTGGCTTTGAGAGTTCCAGGACAGTCTGGATGATGTTCTGCAGCACATACTGATTGTTGAACTGGTTAATTGCTGTGCTAAGAGGGATGTTCCAAGCCTCGGCTTGTTCCTCCCTCCTTGGCAACTTAGTCTCAGCAGCGACATCAACCTCTTCACTTTAGTTAATTGAAGCAGAAGTAGTTGCTGCACTACAGTACCGCCTCAAGTTCTTGACGATCTCCAGAAACTATATTGGCATCATTGGTACGTTTGCCCAGACATGCGGCTCGGATAACCTCGCGATATTCACACAAGTTCCCGTAAGCATTAACAGCAGAAACGAAGTATATTGAAGCCCAAGCTGAACCTGCTCATTTTTGATTGATTTCCGGAAAAGCGAATTGTTGTTCAGAGTCGGTAGGAGCCAACAGACCACGAGGGAAATGAGCACCCGTCGATGATGTATGATATACTGCTCGCGGGTATTATTGCGGTTCTCTAATTTTAACAGCTATCAACGTGAATGGCGAAGCACGCAGGTAGCGTACACTACAACGATAGTAGCCACGGCCACGAAGCTTAGCATATAGTAGGTCATGATTTCGCTGAATTACTGATTGCTGTACGGAAAGACGTATTTACCGAAGTTGTTCTCGATGTCTCCACACTCACTATCGAGGTCATTAAACATCAGCCCAAAGAGGACTGCTGTGATAGCTACCGCTAGAATGTTGTATAGTTTCTGACGCTTCTTCCCTTCATAGAATGGCTTTCTGAGGGTGATGTACAAGTCCAACGAGAAGAACATGTTGAAGCTCACGATGAGGGTCTCGACGATCACGAAGAAGCCATCGTTGAAGGCACAGAACTTACGCTTACCGGGAGTAAAGTTAAGGATGTCAAACGTAAGTGCGTGGAATATCTTATTGAGATTGATGACTTCCTCCACTTGGTAGATGTCCAGTCCGATGAGGAAGAAGTTCCAGTTGGAGATCATTTCGAAGAGGCAGATGATAGCGATGAGGTTCATGGGATGACCCTTGCATCGGTCGAAGAAGTAGTACATCATGGGAATGATCATGCTGCCTGCATTATGAGAGTCTTACATAGCGAGGAAAGTGCGAATACCGTGACGAAGACGATCTGCATGGCGCCAGTCAGGCCATTGTCAAACATGGTGATATGGCTGAGCTAATAGTTTTAAGATTAAACATAATGAACACGGCTACAGGCGAGGGTAGGAGCTATCCAGCGAGATTGGTGAAGATACGTACGCTCAAAGACAAGGTAATTGAACTGCAAAAGGAGCTGAAACGCATTGAAAGAACAGAGATGTCGCCGATACGGTGCGATGGCTCCGTCAGCCCGAAGAAGAGTGAAGAGAAGAAGTATCAGACACTCACTATCAATCCAATCAACGCAACACTCTCCCCAAAATTCAAGAACCCGAATTTCTGGGGCAGCAATCCCATCGTCGCTGAGCAAACCTACCAGTCTATGTCCTCGAAATCAAGAAAATCGTTAAACCGTCGTTCCCCTTCTAAACCAAGCAACGAGCTGGTTCTTGAGATTGTGGATGGTGCTTCGAGAGACTTCTATCGTCGGAACACAGCAAGCCCAGAAAAGGAAATGCTATCCCAAACCTGTAAGAATTTAGGCTCCACAATCAGCAGAGCTAAAGAGAACGACTAGGCGGCGTTGAACCCTGAAGGCTTTTCAACTCATTTCTCGCTGAAGTCCTTTTCAAGGCTTCCTTTGTAAAAGTTAGAGAATGTCTGTAGTCGGTCACCTGACCGTAACACTCCTCGATTTAAGAAAGTTTCGGCGATCAAGACATTCATCCAAAGAAATGTTGATCCCATTCTTCGCCCTCCAGCATAAAAGAAATCTCAAAGGAAGCTATGCCGTGCCCGTAACCAAAGTCCGTTAAACCTATTGACAGAGCATGAAAAGAGCAACACACGTATGTACCTAAGCCCATCGAAGACTCCAATATTTCTATCACCTCAAAACCGAACCTGCCGTAAGAACAAGTCAGATATCATCAAGGACCTGCTAAACCACAGCAGCGAGCTGCACAAGACCGACGCAAAGGACAAAGTCGGCAAAAGACACTATGCCTGCCACTTCCAAGAAACCCTTCGCAACATGGTCTACCTATGAACTATATCGATGTATGTTAGTCGGTTGATATGAATAGCAATTTGACTTCCTATGTGGGTGTCGGGAAATTTAAACTTACATTTTTCGAATTCCATAGTATGCTCCAAAAGTCTGGGCTTGAACGCCACTTATTGGATTCGTATCATAGCACAATGAAGGAGACTGTCAGAGGAATCAAGTTAGCAGCTATCCTCATCACCATCGAGAACCTTCAGCTGGCGCTGCTGATGTTCGTCAGCGAAGAGTCCCAAGTTCGGCAACTCCTACAGCCCATCTCATGGCTGCTGGATAGCTTGTCGGTCGTGATCCCTATCAAGAACAGCGAGGCAGCGGAAAACGTATTCTTGATAGTTGCGACACTGACCCTACTCTTGCTGGCAGTATTGCATACTGTGTGTTTATACAAGCCCAATATGGCAAAGCCTCTGAGATACTTCGGCGACGGTTTCCAGTACATATTGGCAGTTCCCATGATCTCCAGCCTCGTGTACATCCTATTCAAGAATATGAGGACCTTCAATGTTGTCAAGCTTCTGGCATCTGCATTACTTCTGCTGCTCATTGTAGGCTGTTACGTCATGCTGGAGCTGCTCTTAGTAGTATTCGACTTGGGCAGTGAAGACGCAATGTCCAGAAACCCCAAATCACGGTACTACTTGAAGCCTCTGCTCATGGGTTTAGTATCGCTGGCATATGCAATCAACCAGGCTCAACTCTTCGAACAATCCTTCGACGTGCTAATCTGCTGCCTGCTGGTGTTCTACGTAATTTCGCTATGTACAATGTGGATAATGCAGATGACTCCGTCGTGGAAATGATAGACTATAACACCCAGTTAACTCGCTACAAGCTATGCTTGCTGCTGTTACTGCTGTCGCTGACGGTGTGGGACGGCATTGCGTACAATATCAGCATCGATCTCATTCGGCAGAACTACATCGGAATAGCTCTCGTGTTCTATGGGTTCGTGGTGGTACTGCTCCTCAACTACCGCAACTACACTATCAAGGTACACAATGCGCTGATTATAGAACTTGCTAGCCGAACCCATCGAAAATATCCCCAATCCACACGAATTTCATAAAGCTCCTGTTGGACTGCAAAAAGTAGAAGTCGAATATGCTCCGGTCAGCAGTTATACGCTCCCATACTGCTGACTGCACGAACCCGCAATGTCTCTGTCGATGTCGGGAGTCACTCTACGACCCTGCTACAAGGTAATGGAGCAACATGGATGTCGCCCCTCATAACGATCCAACTTACTGCAAGTTCTTCCTAAAGATGTTGTTGGAAGAGGGGAGGAGCAAATTCCGGTAATCGCGTCTGATTGAGCTGACCTGGCTGTACCTGAAGTGGAACCTACTAAAACTCTACCAACAGCTGTTCCATGAAATCAACCTTTATGGCTCGATGTTCGAACGGTAACTGAATATCGGTGACAAGTACCTGCTTCATCACCTGCGCAGAGAGATGCACGAGTACTTATAAATGCGTAACATTAACAACGCAACACACCTCATGATCGAAGACATCGAAAAGTTCGACCTATGCTACGAAAAGCTCAGGCAGGAAATTAACCAATCTGTGGATATACACGAAGCATTTTGGAAGATCATGACTGAAAATGTTGTGGATCGACCCTCGCTGCTCAAACATTCGGATGACCTCGCCAACAGAAAGACCGAAATTTAACGGCTCTATCAATAAACAGTGCAGTATAACCCCAAATCAACTGCGTTGTTGGTCTGCATGTACCAATACTGTTCCAAGGTCATCTTCGATGGAAAGCTTGCAAAGAAGGTGCGGAAGAGTATAACCCTCCAGTCTTCGAGCACCCGTTAATCGAACTACGAATTTCCACAGGAATTCCGTGGGGATAATAAGACAGCAACGCTTAAAGTTTCGGTTGAAGAGGAAGATATGGGGAGGGTGCTCTGGGTTTCCAACCAATTTGAATTGTTGTTTGGCTACCCGAAGAAGTAGGTTATCGGGAGTTCCTTGAATAAACTCATGCCGGCGCTGTACGTGCCCCACCACGATACGTGGATCAGGTAGTGGAAGTAGCGAGGCTCAGAGCTCAACATGAACACAATCAGACACATTTTTGTGCTGAACAAGCAGGCAAACTTGTGCAGCTGCGATGGCTTCATCAAGATAATTCCTTGCTTCGACCACTTCTAAATGATTGGGATGCTGCGCAAGAACAACGAGAAGGACTACATTCTGGTGAATGAGCAGTGCGGGAGGATTGAAGCCACAGGCAGCACCTTCACCACTGAGATACTTGGGGTGAGCCCATAAGTATTCCAAAAGGAAAGAGTGGAAATCCAAATATTTTCGCCCGAGTTGTTGGCTATCTTCAGCGAACCTGACAAGATTGTGAACAGAACTGCGGCTGTCCACTTTCTTGTGCCTAAGAACATCAAACCCTACATCTAGAGCTTTTCAGCTGAAAAGCATTTTGTAGAGGGGAGAAGAAGCTCTCGAACATAACAATAGCCCAAACAGCCAAAACCAACCACTCTTCGTTACCAACTTTATGACCTGGTGACGGATACAGACAGGCTCCAACGTATCATGTACGCAAACATTCGGATTGAAAAGGCGCAACATCACCACAGCAAGGAGAAGATTAGCTACTTTGTTCTCAAGATACTTGAAGTCACTCAGGTTGGGGAGGTACCTACAAGCCTCAAGCACCTGCAAGATCAGGTTCGCGAAGAGACTTACCAGAGGATCGCCAGCCTCAAAGAATTCCGAAAGAGTCGGCAGCAACAGGCAATTGAAATGTTTACAAAGATATTGCAGGAAAAGCGAGCAGATTCGCAGACATGCAGCCGAGTAAGTGGTGGATCCATCCGCAGAAAGTAAATAACGGTGGTACCAGGAAGGAGCTCGATCGCATCCATAAATGGATCATACAGGCAGCACGATGCTAAACGAACAAAGGCAGGGTAACACTCCCCTCGAAGGCTTAACTTCGAACGCATTGTCGATAAGATTAAAGATGCACTGTATCGAGCTGAAGTCATTGGGAGAACTAGGTTCTCAGTGTTCTTCGACCGAAAGAAATCTGCTCAGCCGAAGTATGTATCGATTCCAACCAGTGGAATGGGCACAAAAGACTACATTACACAACAGAAAAGTTTCGATCTTGATAGCTATTATGTCCAGAAGGATCGCGATGAGAGCGAAACTTTTAAATAGCAGGACCAGTAGGCTTAGGTTCATAGCGGGATTTCGACTGGAACTAATGCCACGGCGGATATGGACTATGAGGAACTCAAGAAAAGGCAGACCAGTAAGCAGGAGCACAGCAGTCTCAAAAAGTATAAGGTCGGGTTGCTATTGGTCTGCTTTCTTTATCTGGCGACTCGTATCGTCGGGGCGGTCGTGGTCACTCAAACTCTTCCGCAGGTAGGGCTGAGCTATGTGGGCTATGCCGAAGCCTGCCAAGTAATGATGCTCACAGAGCTAGACTACCACGCTACACTGCTATACGTACTCGACAAACTCGAACCACAACCAATCAATCTGGACGATATTGCTCGAACTGGCAGGAGCACAAATTTACATCTGAGTCAGATGATCCAATCTCATTTGCAGACCTTTGCGATGGACATCCTCGGCCATCCCTATAACAAAGAATTGATAATTCAAACGTACCTTGATGTTAGCCGAAATCTCTCAGCCGTTACAGACGCACTTAAACTCATTCGGATGACGCAGGTGGAAACTCAAGACACCTTGGATGATGCGGGTGAGGACAGTACTACAGTTCCGTTTCTACGCCGAGCCTATGTTAAAATCCAATAAGTAAACGACGAACTGCACGCGAGATACACCGAAGATATCGATGCCTTGCTGAATGTGCTGAGGATCTGCCAGATTGTCCGTTCGACCCTTCACGTAGTCCTCTACATCGTGTTGATGGTATTAACATCAAAGTAACTGAGCACCTCGGAGAATTGGATCCGCGAATGTTTAGATACGATGGCATCGACGTCGATGGAAATGGCTGTTGGGTGCTACAAATACTACCGAAATCTCAGGCAGGAAAAATCCCTAAGTGAATGCGATATACAGGTTGATTTAGAGGATTTTCTGCAGAGCCAGCAAAACTGTCGGACACCTCATGCGAAAGGTTAGCTGAATAACTGGTATCGATACCCGTTGCTGTTGGTGGTTGTTCTATGCAGCTTTACTGAATTAACGGCGATTACTTAGTACAACAGAACAGCCTCAATGAAAACTACCCCGCACCTCATTGGATTCATGTACAAAGGATTTTCTACCCTCTCAGAGCCGTTCATCAAGCTGAAGGAGGATATATACTATGGTGGGGCTGAGCTCGATGGTTTCTATGAAATCTTCCCAAAAGACTACACATACTTTGTCAATTACACCCAAGCAGCCTTCGCTGCTCTGAAGGGAACCGACTACTACGACTAGCTGCTCAATGTCCTCAGACTCAGCGTCTGCGATAATTTCGGCTCGAGACCCATCAATGTTTCGTATAGCAATTGTGCCAAAGATCCAGCAACGCCTTTCGGCCTTGTTATGCAAGCTTAGTCGTTAGCGATGTACCTCAACAATACTTACACAAAGATCGCAGCCGACCCGTCAGTCGGCCGCACTTCTATATAGCTGCATCACTAGTTCGGGCTGTTCTACTTCTTCAATGGATGGACCACAACGTGGCATATCCTCCAAAAGAATCTGGAGAAACAGATGGAAGAAGCATTAGCCACTAACGTAAAGATGTAAATACTGGAGTTAGTGGTGTTCGTAGGACTCGCAATGCTGTTGTTTTGGGTATATGCCAATTCCGTCCGTGGAGTAAATCGCATCAGTGCCTATATCCTCATAATTCCACGACGGATCCTCCAGGATAACCAATACGCCAAACGGTATTTGCGACGTTTCCTTTGATAATTGTTCGAACTACAAAAAACTCACAAAAATTCATTATCGACAAGTTGCGCTTCGAATTTTTTCTTGGAGGGGTAGAAGGTGAATAGCTAGATCGGCTGTATCTCCTTCGTTTATAGGGTTTTGTGACGTTTCTTATTCTGGTGCGTCAATGGCTTTCGGTATCGACCTCCGCCAGCATTGAAGTTGCTGGGTTAGTTTTGAGGGGTTGATGTGCGGTCCTTAAAATTTGGGGGCTCGTTGGCTTGGTGGCTCAGATTTCTCGGTCGAATGACTTCAATCGTGCTGTTTGCAGAGGAAGCCTGTAATTATGGGTAGAATAAACTTCCTGGGTGGGAACCCGCAGCCTTTCATCGGGAATCTGCCGGGAAGGCGGTTGTTCGAAGAAGTAAGCATGCCTCTGTCGGTTGTTGGAGGTTGTTCCCACAATGGTGCCTCGTTTAGGTCGAAATACTTCACCTTCAGGTTTGAGGATCTCTGGTAACTTTAATTATGGAATGCATTACAAAAGATTCTGTGGACCTTCTCTAGCACGCGATTGCTGCTTATCGCTGGCACTTACTTTCCTGGGCTTCGGTTTTGTGTTGCCTCCAAAGCATTTGCCTGGATCTTTTAGATGTCCGGAAGGAACCGTCGTTCTATCTGCCGGTGTTCGTTCGATATGCTCTATTTTCTTGGTTCTGTAAAGAGTTTTTAGATTCGCATGTGGTGGCTACCGTTGTTCGGTACAGCCCGCACCGTTGATAGTTAGAAGTCGTGTAGCCGGGGTTCGTGTTGCTTCTGAGCCGAGCTCTCCAAGGAATGTGCTGCACCTATTCTGTTTGCTTCATCCCGCTTTTTGGAGATGAGTTCGTATGTATTACTCGGCAACGCAACCGGGAACTTACCAATGAAGCGAATTTGACTATTTGGCTTTTACCGGGGCGAAGTATCCTGACTCTAGCTGTAGACCCTCTGCCGAAAGTGGTAGCGACCGTCCATAAATAATAATAATGATAGGGTCGCCTATATGTATGCATTCGTAACCGCTTGTTACAAACCCTTTGGCAGCATTACCGTACAACAAGACTGTTCTACAGTAAGGTTGCTATTCCCAAGTTTAAATTTCAGCAGTAGGATGAAAACAATCAATCAACGCTTTCGCTTTTCTCTTAACTTTGCATCAGCGCGTTGTCTTTCCTCCACACGCTATTTCTCTTACTGAGCGACATTCATGTTACCCTCCAGGAACTTTATTAGATCCGTGCGGCTTCTGCCGTCAGATTCCAACGGGGCTGGGTAATCTTCCAATGGGCATGGGTGCTCCGTGAGGAAATTGAAGTACACCTTACCATCGAACTTTATGGTCTCGCTCCAAATACCCTCGAACATGCTCAGTGTTTCTGTGATGTGCTACTTGCTGGGATAGGCTTTGAAGTCATTTTTCTTGAAATAATCGTAGAAGCTGGAATGTACTCGGACAATCCTGCCAAAGATGAAGTCATCAGGATCGGAATTCTTGCCGAAGAACGATTTCTTGCGGGGGCCACATTCGATCTCAGCGAACAAGCTGTTCTTAGTGTCATACACGAAGCCTGAGTTAAATGAAAAAGGGGTACATTTATGCTCGAATTTAATTGACCGATCGCCGAACATAATGCCGTGTAGAGCTAATCTGACAAAGCTCATCTGGATTAGCGTACCATCATCATAGAGAATCCGATTTGGTCGGTCAGTATAACCGTGACCTACATTCAGACCTAGATCTATCTTGGGTTCGACAGAACCGAAGACTCTGTAGCCACGGCCAACATAAAAGTAGCTGGAAATCGGTGGGTGGTGGCTGACCTGTTCGAGTGAGATTGGACATTGGTTGATGTGTCCTTGGTAGGTCTCCCCAAGCAGAGGGTTGAACGGCTTATCAGTGCAGATACTGGTAGTAGCGATAGTGATGTCAAATATGATCAGCCACTTGAGACGCTACAGAGCATCCATAGACGTTGTTCGATCCAGAATAAGTGGTGCATACGTAAAGTTGGTTGCAATGCTTCTGAGATGAGATCTACGATAACAACCTGATTTACTCAGTTTTGAAGATGGTTATGGGAAAGGAGACGTTCAAGATATTCTTACTTTTCAGGATATTCTTACCCATTGTTTTTAGGATATGACCAAACACCTTTTTCTGTTCTTCGAGCTTCTTTTTATTGGTGCATGTTACTCCTTATCCCTTCACTATTGCCCAATCATCCTCCCAGAGGTGCCTCTGAAGGATCTTCAGAGGTTCACGCGCTCCAGCTCCCAGAAAATGTTTGGTTCTGAGATAGGCTGGTCCATCGGTTCGCCTGATGAAGTTGTTGGTTAATTGGCGAGGGCTATTTGCACCAGGTATCGTTGCTGGGGATGTGGGAATGGGGATGGCACTAGTGGGATAGGCTGAGGGTATTCTACTTTGAGCAACAGCAACCTTTCCAGTCGAAATGTTGCTTGTAGGCGCAGGAATGTTTTCTTCAGTGACTTATTTAATTTCCTATTCAATCGGCTAATCGAATATCGAAGGAACCCTGTCTAAATGACGTACCAGCTGTCTTTGGTCGCCTGGTTCATCTGGTAGAACCTCATCGTTTCCATTGGCACTAAAATAAACTGTTTGGTCCATGTTGGATTTGCTTGAAGCAGTGTCACCTTAATCTCTTCTCCGACTTCGAGCGGCCATTGAACCTTTCATCCCACCCATAATACTCCTCTTCTTCTCGGACATGGCGGCTATTGCAGCATTCAGCCTCAACCTATCACACTCCTCTTGGTGCAGTGCTTCGAAGATGTTCGACACAGATTTCATATATGCCAGCGCAAACTCATTGTTGTGGACATCGCAGGTGTCCATCTCCATTTATAGGTACAGCTTGGATTCGTTTTCAGTTATTGAGAGCACAGAAGCCTCTCCACGTGAGAAATTGATCCTTGGAGACGGTATAGCAGGTCCAACAAACTCACTTGTCTTGGTATAAACCAACTTTCCTTCCTTGACATTCGACTGATCATCCCTGACAAAGTTGAGGACGTAGTGACTTCCATTGTAGTGGCACTTCTCTGTGACTATCTGCGAACGAACATTATCGGGACGGTTGAGCCCATTACTCTCAAGTACCACAGGATTCCATTTCTGACCGGGTACCTTCAATCCCTCCACTACTTTTTCCTTGGGAAGCATGAATAGTTCCTAGAGGTAAAACGTGCGTCCCTTTACCT